>Ga0209208_10007572_pt1 | contig 14669 bp, 6 predicted proteins | sample S1TSphfallax_3_FD_187694 | JGI IMG/M metagenome (GOLD analysis project Ga0209208, IMG submission 187694) | Host-associated microbial communities from peat moss isolated from Minnesota, USA - S1T2_Fd - Sphagnum fallax MG (SPAdes) (version 2) | ecosystem: Host-associated > Plants > Peat moss >...
AAAAATAAAAAATATGTATATATAAAATTTATTTCCAATGATACCGAGGTGGTATCAGAGGAAAAAATGAAAGAAATTTTTCAACCAAAAAAAAAACTTGCAAGAGTAGGCATTGTGTCTTTGGAAGTGCCCACCCTATGTGCAGGAAAAATTCCATGCAATAAGGTGCTCTTCAACTACACTACAAAAATCTGCCTAAAACTTTAGGTATTGCTGGAAAGTGTTTAGTGAGAAGGATTTTATGGAGGCAATTTGATAATTCTTAGACCTAAGGTGAATAAGATATTGAATTTTTGAATAATATTTGCCACTGAAAATTCAATACAAATTCAAAAAACTAAAAACTAAAATTTTTAGGGCTCAGAGTTCACACTTGAGCCAATGACACAGGCCACCATAATACTCATTATGGGAAGGGAGTCTGAAATCTGAACATCATCAGCTGTGTATTGAATGGGTTACCCATTAGCATAATTATTGATAGCTGGGTCTAGGCTAAGTTGGCTATAGACTTGGCATGATTTGCCACACAAGATGATGAGGGATAAGTTATAGCAAGAAACCATCCAAGGAAATTTTGGGCACATTAAAGAAACCCCTAAAGTCATCCAAATAAGAAGCATAGCATTAGCTTTCTTTTGAGAAATTTTTTATGTATCCTAAGTGACCATCATCCATATCAAGATGTAGAAAAAGGGCAATGATCCCTAGGAAGATTTAGCCAAATCTGGCTATAAACCAGATGTGAAGTATCAATCTTTAATAAACCTTAATATTAATGGCTAAACACTGAATTATTATTTTTTTAATTTTGGGACTTTTACCTTCTTTTTCCCCTCACTTCTGGCTATTGAAACTCTCCAAATCACTTCAATTTCAAATTTTTAATTTTTAATCTCACTTTTTGGCAACTTTTTCCAGTAAAAAAAATGCTACCTAGGATGAGGCAGTAGTGAAATTCGCACCCCCCTTTCTCAAGTGCTTTTGGGTCACAAGTAGACATAATTATTACTCTTATCAGGTGAAGTAGGGGTTTTTTCAAGCTTTAAAAATCTTTGAAAGAATCATCATTATATAATAAAGACCGAAGGTAAAAACTGATGGATGTTTCTAATGAGCATAAAAATCTACTCGGTTAATTCAATATATCTATAGGATGCCTTACAAAGCATAAAAGGCCGGTGGGCTTTTCCAAAAGTGTAACGTCCATGGAGTAGCATTTTTTTTTTTGGCTAAAAAGAGCCAAAAGGCTATGTAAGATTTGACCTTCTTACTTGTAAGCTTGTAAGCTTTTTAATTTCTTTTTCTTTTTTGCCAAATTTTAGGGCAACATCCATGAAAGTAGTAGCAACGTCTCTTCTATCACCACCACCATTACTAAAGCTCCTCACATCATTGTTTGGCTTTTTACCACCCCTACTTTCCCTCGCATCAATGTGTTGCGATCGCAATTCGGTTTTGTACCCTTGTAGACAAGGGATTTTAGTGTTAATGTACCCTTGTACCTAGGGGACTTGAGTGTTAAGGGCCCAAGGAATTTGTAAAGTCTAGATTCTGGAACTTGGAATGATAGTGTCACAACTTTGATGGTGGAAAAGGCCTTTTACAAGATTGGATTCATTCAAGTTCATGTAACTTTTGGGGGTGATGTTGTGTCTGTGGACTTGCATTGGAGGATGGAAACTCATAATTGGCAGAATTTGGGGGCTTGTGTTTGCAATGGACCATCGTGATTCACAAGTTTGTAATGTGTGTAACACTAGATGCATAATTTTAAGCTTTTTGCATTGCTTTTTGTTTAAAAGGATGTTGGAATTTGCAAGCATTATGTGCACCCATTGTCATTTGTGAATCATGTTCTTTTTTTCAGTGAACAAATGTATTCACATTGTGATTCATAGGATGTGTGTGTGTGTTTGCATTGTACAATTCACAATGGTTCTTTTGTCAATCCATAGGAATTTCAAGTTCAAGTCTATTTTGTTGTTGTTGTTGTTGTTGTTGAATGCAACATTGTTAATGTTGTTAATTTTATTGAGGTTCAAATTGAATCGGTCCTTGATTTAGATGCTTCAAGTTCAGAGCTTATCACTCCACGTTCAAAAGAACTATAATAAAAGAGAAAAATGTGAACACAAAGACTCAAAGTAGATCCAACACAAGGGAGACATGATTTTATTGGGTTGAATTGATAATCAACGTGAAAGGCAATGTGCACTTGGTGTGATGTTCAATTTGCTCAAAGGTTGAAGGCAAGGAAAAACCCCTAATCCTTATGTTCAATCATAATAAAAGGAGCCAAAAGCATTCATGAAAATCATATTTGCATTATTTTGAAAAAAATCATTTATTGTATTTCATGAAATAATTATCCATCTTTTAGAATTTTATTCATGAAGTTGGAATCCCACAAATTTGAAATCGTTTCATTATGTTATTAAAATCCCTTGTCATACACAAAGCAATTGTTAACCTAATGATTTTCAACACCATTAAAATTGAATGTGTTTTTGTTATTCAAATTTTCATCAAATGTTCTTACATTTATTGTGGGTTCAAACATATTTGATAAAGGGGCCACATGTGTTTATCGTTTTATGTTCATGTACAAATATGTTGTCAATTTGAATTTTAAACATCCTTAATGATCATAACTAAAAATGTGTAATCATGGTTCAAAGCCAAGCGATGTATTATTAAATTTATTAAATAATAATAATAATTATTATTACTACTATAATTGTGGACCATATTTGACTTCAATATCAATGTCTAGTTCAAACTATATTATTTTTAAAAGGTAGAAATTTATATTTAAAATTCAGCTTTGATATTTAATAAACCAATACATGAAGGTCACATATACATTGTAGTCATTTATAAGGATTTTGACCTTGCCACCAATGGTTCCTTTTATTATGACTACACCCCCCTAAGCTTGATAACTTGCTAAAGTATATAAGTAGGCACAAAACCAAGGTTGGTAGTTGAAGGGTCAAGATTGGGTCCTTTTTTCAAGCGTAAACACCAACATCAATATAATGAAAAGATTTACATCAAGTTTGAATGCCCTTCCATTTTGGATTTGGTTGTCCAAGAACTTTTATGTGAGGAAAAAAAAAGTTTGTCCAATTTGTTTTGATCTATCATCTTACATTTAAGTGCCAACCAATGATAATGTTTGCATGTTTAGAATATTTGTTTATGGTGCTTAAGGTCAAGCACACACTTTATAAACATTGAAGTGACTATGTAGGTTCATAAATTATTAATTGCATGAATGAATTGTTGTTAAAGTTTACTCAAATTTTCATAATTGTGTCAAATTTCTTATTTATTAATGTAGATGAAGTCATTACAATCAACAACACCTCTTAGATTTCCTTACACTTATATGTCATTCAAGGTTGGAAAAGGATCTTGTTGTTGGTTTGTGTGGAAGAAGTAGGTGTGCAAGGGCACTATTAATAATGTGTTTCAATTGATGTTCACCACCATGGCCGCTTATGTGGGACTATCTATTATTAATTTGGGAAGGAAACTCATGACTCTAATGTAAAAGGTTAGAAGACTATTATGATTTTTTTGTATAGGACATTTGACTATAAAAGATTGGATTATAGGATTTTATTATCAATTTTTGATTATTATATTTGATTACAAGATTTGACCATTGAAATTTATTCTTTACATGTTATACCAAAAATTTAATGATAATAGTTAAACTAATAGTTAAGATTTTTAAATTGTAAATATGATTTATTTATGCTAGTTTTGGAAAAAATTTAAAGAATCTATTTTTTTGACGGGTTTACCATTTTGGACTTAAAAGTTCACTACTAATTCTAATGTATTTAAGTGTTAATTATTTTGAATATGGGTAAAGTTTTCTAGTTTGTTGCATTTTACATAATCCAAGTTCTTGTATTCTTGAAATCATATTTTCCATTACATTTATAAAAAAAAACTAAGCATATTCATAGTTAAGGTACCATTTTTTGAACATAAGATTCAAGAATTTTGTTTTTGTTATCTACTAAATATAGAATCTACATATAACCAATTTAAGTGTGAGAATTTGACTAATTCAAATTATGATAATTCTTATGGTGATGATCATTTTTCACATGTGGGCATATTCATAGTTATGATACCATTTTTGGAGACATGATTCAAGGATTTCAATTTTATTATCTACCAAATACAAAATCTACATGGAATCAATTTAAATGTAGACATTTGGATAATTAAAATTATGATAAATTCATATGGTGGTGGTCATTTTTCACATGCATATGTAATTATTCATTAATGTTTTGGTAAAAAATTAAAAATGCATAAAATGAATTCATAAATTTGTCATTACAAAAAATCATGTTTGTAACATCTAACTATTTTACACCTAGAGCTCCAAAACAATTATGTTGCAACTATACTACAATTGTCCCATGGAAATATAAGGAATTAATAAATGAAATGTTATGTTAAAAAATCAAAGAGATGTAGTATAGTTGCAAGTTAGTTACAAGATGGACATTTATATAGTAAAATGTACACAAAGTAGATATAGTTGTAATCAAATTTCACTTTGTTAACAAGTTGCACTTTAATCACATGTGACAATTACATTACAACAAAGGTAATTGTAACACCCAATTAACAATTACTTTGTAGCTAGTGTATGGCCTTAACACATACAATCATGTGACATGTATGCATTGTCATTCTCCATTAGATCTAACAATTTTAACTCTTTTGCAACTAGTTATCAACCGTAATTCCTAGTGATACAATTAGTTATGCCACTAAACTTTGACTATATAAAAAAAAAAATTCATTATTTTGAGATTATTGTTCAAATGTGATATGACTAACAAGTGTCAATTATGTTGCAACCACAATATCACATCACATGCAAACTATGTAATTGATTAAAAGTGTACTCCTTAAGTGAGATTGAAGTAATGTATACATTGTATTATCATTCATTAGGATGCACATTACATTATCAATGTTATTAGCATTGTTCACATATATACATGGTCATTATGACCAACTAATATGCAATTCAATTTCAATTTGAAATTTGAAATGTGAAAATATGAAACTTGGATTAGATATGTAAAAGCAAATGAAATGTGATAATAAGTTAATAGATCTCCCCTTTTACAACCTTCGTGTGCTTATGCATACTTTCAAGAAATTCGAGATGAATGAAAGGAGAGGGCTTTTATTTTCTAACACCTAACATCTAGTAAACATATGAACCAAAACAACCAAATCTGCAAAACCAACATTTAGACATATTAGCGAAATCACCCATGCTAACTAAGGCATACATGTGGTCATCATGAACAACTAGTATGCAATTACATTATAACTTGAAATTTGAAATTTGGAAATATGGAATTTGGGCGGGAGACCCTTAGCAAGCCATGACACATTGTAATGAATCAATAGATCTCCCCCTTTGAATCAATGACCCTCATGTGCTTGTGCCTATTTTCAAAAAATTCAAAATCAACTAGAAAAGAGAAGATCTTTCTTTCTAAACATTTTGTGCATTTTATTGGTTTTTGATGATAAACCTATCATGTGTTACATAATTTAATTTGTCTTTGTTTTTAATGTAGAACTAAAGTTCAAAGGTTGTTGCAAGTTGTATTGTTCAATTAGAAAACTTGAAGACTTGAAAGTCCACCATTCATGTTCTTTTACTTATTTGCATCAAAGAAAAATTGTGTGAAGAAAACATTCATTTTGTTTAAAAGTTGACTTGTAAGGTGTTATTTACAATGGCAAGGGATTTGGCAGGGGTGAAAAAAATTGTGACGAAAATCATGTTGTGAATTTGTTTGTGTTTGAACATTTGGATTTTATGGTGAAAGGTGGAATTGAAGCATAACTAGTTTGTTCAAACATGTGTTATTTGTGCATTTATTCTAACTTTTATTTTCTTAAATTGTTTTTGTTCTATATAGGGCTTTGTTGATAATGTTTGAGTCCATCAAAATCAAAGTCGCACATAAAAGATAAGGTTTTTTGAAAAATAAAATGGTCGTTGTGTTCAAAGATATATAATTAAGTACAATAACATGTACATGTGATGTTATATAGTTTTGCTAGTTTGTTAATAACAATGTCACTAAATGTATTGTTTATTGTGTAATGAATCAAAACAAGACATGCAAAACAAATGTTAAAACAACAAAGGTGAAGCAAGAGACCATATATGGTAAATCTAACCTTAATACTCCAATTATGTGATGCATCTTATTTGAAAACCATCATTGTGTATTAGTGTAGGTTGTATTTAAATTGTGCATATTTTTTGTCACATTGTTGTCACATTATGTTAATGTTAGTGACATTGTAATTGATAGTTGCAATGCAATTGTAATGTGTTAGGTATGAATTGCATTTCAATGATAAATGAATTATAATTATTTATGTATGTTGTTTGCTAGAACAAAGTTAGTGTGTTAAGGTAAAATGGATTATAGCAATGTAGACATAATAAATTCGATGCATAGATTAATAAGGACTTATTGGAGCATGTCTCATTAGGATTAAAAATTTGTTGCAATCTAGTTGTGGTTGATAAGGATTTACGAAAACGTTGTTTTGCTAAGATTTGAAGTTTTTTTTGGAAGGAAGAGCAACACCTTCCAATAATGGAAGAAGAAAAAGGTAGAGTAGGAGACAAGATATGGCAAAATAGCTATAGTATTTATAGTGTAGAACAAAATAATTGTTAAAAGTTCAAAATAAAGTTGTGTTTTGTTTTTTAATATAGATGTTAGAGATGTTTTTGTTGAAGAACATACTGTATAGAATTGGTGACTAGAGTGAGAAAATGGAGAATAATGAAATTTGTTGATTTGATTTCTTGTAATATCTTTCCTACAATAGTTATTTTTGTATTTTTGTTAGAGTTATAGAGTTAATGTAAAAAATAGCATGTACCATAGTGTCATTATAGTTGTACAAAATTTTACAAAACATCTCAAAGAATGGAACTATAATTTAACAGTTTTACCTAGCAATACTTGACTATTGTGGTTCATCATATTTGTGATGGCCTTTTATATGGGAAGAGGAAAACCTTTGCCATTAATAGGTTGAGAATTATATTTAAATTTATAATCAAATTGTATGTCAATTAAAAGGAACTTTGGGTGCATTCATAATAACAAAAACCATAAGGGGTCAAAGCACAATTGGGGTACCCTTTAAAAAACACTATTCATTCCTAAAGGCTCAAATTCACCTTTTTCTTCATTTTTCTTATGCCCTATCTTAGATTTCCCTTTTTTTTCTCATGTCAAATGACATAATTTTGTTTCAAATTTCATATAAGCATCTAGAATATATATATATATATTTCATTTATGAAAGTAATAATAGTAAAATTTATCCAATCTGAGCCATGTTTTATCAATGGCCCAAAATTCCTAGAAATTTGATTTTTTGAAACATTTTACATTGCAATAAAACACTTGGTTTTTATGTCACTCATACATTTTATGTACATTAGTACCTAAGGTGTTTGTGGTAAGAATTTTGGGCCCAAAAAAATTGTTTAAACATTTCTTATGAATCCTTGAACTTTTTTTCTCAAGAGACAAAGTCTTGGATTTGTTTTTTCAAGACTTGGTAGGAATCCTAAAACTTGTTCATATTTGATATGTTGTGCATAGAATAGTACCTTAGTAATGTATATATTCATGAAGCAAATAACACTTTCAACATGAATGTGTCATTAAGTTACAAAAACATGTTTTAAGTGAGGGGGTCCACTAGATACAAAAAAATACGATCCTTTTTGGTACCCCAACCATACTTTGACCCTAAGACACATAACCAATGTTTAGTTTTTCATGTTTTTGTTTCAAAAATTATACTAATGTTGCAAGTTTTTAATTTGTTTACATAACAAGATTTCTAATCTATTATGGAGAGATGTGTTATAACATATATTTAGTTAATTTTAGAATAAATTGTCAATTCTAAACTTTTTTTAACCTAATGATTGGGATCAAATTTGAGACAAAACATTGTTAACATCTATTTGTTGGATCATTTAGTAAGGCAAAACATTATTAATATTTACTATTGCATCATTTGATAGCCCTTGAATGAAAGCTTCTTCTTAATTTTCCAATTTTCAAATGGTCAATTGTTAATTTTGGACTTTTCAAAAGTATAAAATTAAATAAATACAGGATTTATAATTTGAAACTAAATTAATGAAGATAGAATATTTAAATGAATTCATTAAGCATTATAACCAATGTTTAGTAAACATTATAAACATTATTATTTTTAGCAAAATTATTCAAACATGACATATTTCAAGGGAGGTCCTTAAAAAATATTTATATAATAATATATTACAACATTTTATAAAGTCAAATTTGATTTTTTTCCAACTTTCAAATGGAAGATTTCAAGGATATTTTAAGAATATTTTGGGAATATAGTCACCTAAATGGGTAGGTGTGGTTCCTCTTAACATGGAGGAATCCATCTTTTTAAATGCTCTTGTAATATATTTTCCAACCTTGAATGTTAGTGCATACAATTTCAAATCAATTTCATATTTATATATAGTGATGGATGTACTTTTTCACTATGTTTCACAATTTGGGCAATTATAATGTGCATGCAAGATTTGCACATTTGCATTATGAATTGCAATTTAGTTGCTGAATTATATTAAAGTTAATTGCCACACAATTGCATTGGACCCCATATAATTAAACACATAGTTACAAAACAATATACATGAAGACATAATTATTGGATAATATTAATGTGCCCTAAATCAATATAATGGTACAATAATTGTACGTGAATTGCAAAACATAATAATAGACTTCATCAGTCAATTGATGAATGAAATGCCACAATGGCATTTGGTTCATTTGTAATAATTTGGATGGGAAATTGACATAGATGAACTTAGATGCACCATATTGCATTTTAGTTATTACATGTAGAATTATATTCATGTTTGTTGCAACTTGTTCGATAAAACTCAAGCTCATATAAATACCATGAGTTGCAAGTGTGGGCTGTAACTCAAAAACCTAGTTGCAAGCCTAGTTGTAAAACCTTGGATTTTCTCATAATGTTTATAAACAATTTGACATCTTTTCTTGCATGATTATTTTTTGCACACGTGATTTGCACTTGGGGCCGCAAACTTTAAATCTAGTAAATATAAACAATTAACCAAATTGTCAAAATAAAAACCTTTTTCCTTTACAATCTTTTCAAAATGAATTATGTAACTTTCAAAATTCTTGTACCCTATATGATATAATGAAATGCATTTGATGAACTTTTTAAAACATAAATGTAAGCATATTTTATTTATGAAACAAAATTGAAGTCAATGGCATTTTAAAATGAAGATTCTAATGAACAAAAGGATTCAAATTATTTAAAAGGATTCAAAGGGACATTAATGTTATTTTCAATATATGTTTATATTTTAAAATTAGTTTAACATGACATAATTTTAATTATAAGCATAAAAAAATTGATTATAATTATAAAAAAATAAATATTATAAAAATTCAAAATAATCCTTTGTAGTTTTTTTAAAAAATTAGATAATCCTTATGGGTACATTAACCATGAATAGGTTGTTTACATTTTGTAATTGTATTTGATTCATAAAATTGAAAAAATGGTTGTTCAAAGGTTGTTATTTTTCACATTAAGTGTTCATGTAAAAAATTAATAGTCTATTTGCACTATTGCTTTCAAAATTTCTTGCTTGTGAATGTCATTTTGAAATTACGAAAGTGTGTTTTTACTTCTTGCTCTTATATTTCCAAAACCCAAACTATTTCCAAGTAACCTTAACATGTAGATTGTGATGGCAACAATGTATTTCAAGGTTTAAAAACTAGTGTGACCACTCAAATGAAGGAATTAATGGTTCCATATGTAATGGAATGCATTGTTTTGTGCATCAAACAAACTTGGCAATGTTAATCTTATCAAATTTGAGTTTGGTGGTTCACTTGGAGGCTTTGTATGGGATTCATTTCACACATTGAAAAAAAATCTTAAATTAAAAAAGTTGTGTGATGTGTTCACCAAAAAAGGAAACAAATTGTTGTGAAATGTGAAGACAAGATGGATCAACATGATGTCTCTTGCCAAACATGTTATGGAGCAATACCCAACCTTTGCTTGTAAATATGCATTCCAATGTTACAAAGAATAACATTGCCAATATGAACTTGAACCTCTTTTGCAATTTGGAGTCAATTATGGGGTTGCATGCCATTTTAAACCACTATTGGATTATGACATGTTGATCCTAGGATGCTTTCCTATGTGATTATATTAATTCAATGAAAAATTACCAAGTTTAACTTTATTATCTTTACATTGATTTCTATACAAAATTTGATGTCCTAAGTTTTGATGAGCTAAATGTTTTGAGACAATCAATAACAATAATTTGCCCATGAGTTGGTGTGTAGACTTGAATGGTGAAAAAGTTTACTATCTCATGATTGAATTTTTGAATTCTAAATATTTTGTCAATCAACATTGCCTTGTAACAAGTGAAGTGAAGCCAATGTTTAGGTCGAACTTCCAACTGTGTTGGTTCATGTGAAAAATTGTTGTGAACATTCTACCAAGTTTTAACTTTTTAGTTCAAAAACTATAAGACAAATCCCCATACCGTGAGCTTATGTTGGCTTTAGATGCGATTTACCATAATTTTTGGATTGATCACTTGAATGATGTCAAGGATGTTTTCCAACAACATTTGCCAATCATCAAAGCAACATATTGTGCTCCTTGCAAGGTGGGAAGGATGGGGTTTGGGTGAAAGTTCTCCTCAATTGCATACTTTGGATTTGCAATGTTCTTTTTAAAAAATGACCATGGTTATAAACAATAAATTTGTGTTAAAGAAGGGCTTTTTGTATCAATCTTATCATTCAATTGTGGTTGAAGATCAACCCTTCTTCCATCTTCAAGCACAAGTTTTTGGAATACATACAGTTGACCAAGAAAACATGTGTTGAAGTCCTAAGGTATGTGAAAAATGAACAATGTTCTTAAGTCGTGGCATTCATGTAAAGTAAGTTGACCAAGAAAACATGCGTTCAAGTCCTAAAATATGTGAAAAAAGAACAAAGTTTTTAATTAGTGCCATTCATGAAAAATAAGTTGAAAAATTGTTGAACCACCTACTTTGATTTGTGAATTTGGTTTCATGCACAACAATTCTACACCATTGACAACTTCCCTTTCAAAGAGGTCATCACCTAGTGGAGGGGCACAAAAGCTTCAATATTGTGTTGATTGTTAAAGATAGATGGCATATTGGTGAATTTTGGATTTTGGAAGCAATTAGTTTTTTTGTTTGCTTAGTACCCTTTTTTATGCAGCAAGTTGCATCTCCATTTGCTTTCCCAATTTCAACTTAAGGTGAATTTTTAAAATATTTGTCCTTTTTTTCTTTTGTTAATGGTCATTTTTTTTTGTTTCAGATTTGATTTATCACTTGGGAGCTCCATCATCCTTGACATGCATGTTTATTGGTTAATAATGAAATAATATATATTGAAGCATGGAGTGGCTTACATCTACAACTTGGTCATGCTTCAAGGTTTTTATATGCACCATGCAATATGCATTGTGCAACTCTTTGATTTGTTTTTTATTTTATACTTGTGGTTGCGTTTATGTTGTGGGTGCAACAAAATATTATTTCACATGGACAAAGTCTCTTTTGAGATTGGGGTTCAATTGTCGTTCAAGGTTGTAAGGAAATCAAAAGGTTTCAAAATTCTAATTTTAGGCGTGTTCATTGTGCATGTTGATTTTTGTTCATCTTTTGTGAAATTTTCCATGTGATCAATGCCATGTAAAGTGAACATTGATTACCAAAGCATGAAATTGTGTGATATTGAATAGGCAAAATACCTCACAACGAAAGCTTTGAAGTCGACAAAAATTTCTCTTACACTAACCATGATAGTCAATTACACAATTGCATAGATCTTGCTTAGCCAATTTCTTCCTCTCCAAAATGACTCAAATAATCATATACTTGGACACATGTTTGTCAAGTAATTAATTGATTTTGGAATTTTCAATTCAACAAATAGAATACTCTTGAAGATTCAATATTTTCCTTGACAACATTTTGTTTATATTTGTTTTGGGGGTGAATCTCAAACATTTTGAAAATAATATAATTAGGTAGTGTGTAAGCTGCCAAGGCAGTAGTAGGGTAAACAAATTGGAGCAGGTCTTCACACTCTTTAACCAGAGAGAGAGAGAGAGAGAGAGAGAGAGAGATCCATTGAAGTGAAGTGTGTTGCTCTTACAGATCAGATTGTGGGCAAATGATGATCTGCCAAACCACCCAAGTCTACAATACTATAACTGTAAATGCTTAGTCTACATCCCCACAGAAGAGACAGTAGTCCCCACAGACAGACAAGTTGAGATTCAATTTGCCCGGATGATGATGATGATACATGTGAGCAAATTATGGTATTTTTTTCACAAGTGTGGAATCATCATCACTCATGTGGTTATAGTCGTCATTCATGTTGGATATAGTAGAAAGTTGAGCAATGTCTTGTGCATAAACAGTGCCCTACAACTTACAAATTCAATGCTTGTTTAGGGTCAGTCACCAACAAATTGCCTTGCGTGCAAGAGGAGAGTGCATCTTTCTTCATAATTCTTATTTCTTGAGTGAATTCAATCCCTTTTTTTTTTTGGGTAGGGGTGATTCTTCCACAAGTTGGTGACTTTTTTCGTGAATGTGAAAAATGGGTGTTTTTTTAGTGGGGTTTCTGATCACCAGTTTTTTCTTATAAAATTTAAAAAAAAATAAAAATTTGCTAGATTCTACACCAGGTTTCAGTAGGTTGCCAACAATATAAGAGGATGCTTAGACTTTTATGAAATTGAATTTCACCTTTTTTAAATCAATTAATTTGGCAAAAGAAATCATCTTATGGATGATCACGATTCATCACTTGAGTAATGGGTTACATCACAAATTTGATGCATCAGTTGATTAACAATGGGCTACATCACAAAATTGAAAAAAAAAAAAAAAAAAAAAAAAAAAAACACTTCTCTGGAGTCTGGACCATATCAAAAAAGCTTCAAGTAGTTCTCTCTCTTGTACATCATGTGGTCATCATCATGATGTCATGTCATGTACAGTTTTAGAGTAGGGGACTGAGGAGGGGTTGATTGCTCTGTCTAGAGCTGACCAATAAGTTGAAGAAACTTGGACATGGCTAGGGGTATGTTTGTGTTTGTGTGTGTTTTCCTTGAGGGCAAGATTCACATCCAAATATAGAGTTATGAAGAAGGGATGTGTTCAACTCTTTCATGCTCAAGTTTAGGGACACAAACCAAGTCATCAGACGTCTGTCTGTCTCTGACTTTTTGTGCCGAGCAGAGCTTGTTTTTGGGGAGAGTGTTTAATCTCTCTCTCTCTCTCCCTCTCCAAGAGGCTCTTATTTCAGGGTGTTGCTTCTCACAACAAGAAGTAAACCAACAGATGAGGATTCCTAAAAAAGGTCCTTCAAAAAGTGGTGTTAAATTATTATTATTATTATGTGGGGGCCAACACCAACACTTGGTTTAAAAACACTATGCACAAGTGTTTTTTTTGGGGTTGAGGAGGGCTTGAGGTCTTACTTTGCATATAGTAGTAATAATAGTAAAGAGATGTCATTGGGTTTAGAGTGAGTCCCACCCAGTGGGCCACTTTGCTTTTGCAAGTGGGTTGTGGGTTCAAACGAAGAATGATGAAAAGCTTGCCAACCCAAGGAAAGTGTAAGAGTGTGTGTGTGTGTGTGTGTGTGTGTGTGAATTTTGACTCTTGGGTCACAAATTTCACAACCTTTTTATCTTCTCCAATTCTTGCACAAAAGAGATTCGGAAGAACATCCAAAGTTGCCACAACTTTTGAATTAATGGTTTCTAGGGTGGAACCCAGTATACTGTAGCTATTGGGGCTGGCTGGCTGGCTTGCTTTTGTGGGTAACAATTTCTTTTTCCTCTTCATTTTCAGGTTTGTCGGGGAAAAAAGACAATTTACTCCAAATCATTAAATAATGGCCTTGGTGTGAAGTGAGGGTCAAGAATTCTATTAACGCTCAATATTTTATTGCATTTTCTGATTACTCAATTTTGTGAGTAACATTTCGGCTGATTTCATATGTGAACCCACAACGACTTGTTAAGGATGGTGTCAGCTTTGGTAGGATTGAGCAAACATGCTGCCTTGGTGTAGTAGGTGGTAGAAGTTCAAGTTCAAAAGCGTTAGGGCGTGCATAACATAGGCATACATAACATGCCCAATCAAGCTCAAAGGTATGTATGTGTTTTGGAATCCCTTGTAGGTTTTTCAGGGGTGTAAAGAGAAGAGGTTTTAGATGGTGAAGGAAAAGAGGTTTTAAGCCATGCTAGTTCATTTAGACAATGCTTATTGTTGTTCTTCTTAGGATCCATAGTCGCAAATTTGGTTTGTTGCCCAAACTAATGTTGTTTGGTTCTCGATTTCCATTTTGGTTTGAGTGTTTAAATTTTTATTTATTTTAATGGAACCTCGTATCTGATTTTGAGCTTGATTCTTTGGAGTTTTAAAATCTTTG
>Ga0209208_10007573_pt1 | contig 14667 bp, 9 predicted proteins | sample S1TSphfallax_3_FD_187694 | JGI IMG/M metagenome (GOLD analysis project Ga0209208, IMG submission 187694) | Host-associated microbial communities from peat moss isolated from Minnesota, USA - S1T2_Fd - Sphagnum fallax MG (SPAdes) (version 2) | ecosystem: Host-associated > Plants > Peat moss >...
ATCCCTCTTTCCAGTCCCCTACGGACTAGCGATCGCCTATATTTTTCGTTTTTTTGCTGCTGCATTTATTGTCTCATTTGTCAATGCGTAAGTTCTGTTAAGGCAGGTATTTGAGCGATGCCGAGACGGCGGCTACGCCAACGCCAACCTGAGAACCCTATAATTCCAAGAACCTAGCCTTATTGATAAGATTACCTTATAACCGTATAACCAGGAGAGCCGTTCTGTATGTGCTTTCTTTAGCTGAAGCTTGGAGAAAACGAGGAAGGGGGGCAGTTCTTGCGGGGAGCAAGGGAGAAGTAGAAAGAGAAAAATAAGGGTTTTCAAGTATTAATTACCCCTGCCCCCTGCTCCCTAAAAATAGGAGTTTCTAATAATTTACTGATTTCGATAAATTATATAATTAATTATTTCTTTAATAACTCTGCGGTCATGAAATGAGCATTCCCATTTTTCTCCTAAACGTAATGGGGTCTCCTGGTGTAGAAATTCTAGGGAATTTAAGATTGTTTCGGCTTTTCCTGACAACAACCGTGCGACTTCCCAGCCATGCTTGATACTGCCACAACTGATCATTTGCTCCAAGATAAAATTTACTTGTTCAGGAGTTTTCTCCTCTCGAGGTAAAGCCAGTATTTCTAGTATTTTTCGGGCATATTTTCCACTATGTGATAGGACATGATTGAGCATTAATGTCCGCTTTCCTTCGTAAATATCACCACAAATTTCCTTGCCGTAAGTTTCGAGAGCACCTTGTAAATTCAACAAATCGTCTTGAATTTGAAAAGCAATTCCCAAAAGCATACCAAATCGAGTTATACCTGCCAAAGGCTCAGTTATATCTCTACCACTTACAGATGGGTATCCCACAATTAGACCAATGCGACAGGGAGTCATGAATGAATACCAACAAGTTTTTTTCACACACATCTGAAAGTAATCTTGGTCAGTTAAGTTAGAGGCATTGGTAGCAACCCAGTCTAATTCCATCGCTTGTCCTTCAACGGACTGCTGAGCCATAAACTCTATTTCATGTAAAATGCTCAAAGCTTTGTCTACTCCAAGAGTAGACAAATTTTCTAGCAATAATCCCACTGCTAAAACATTTGTCGCGTCTCCTACATTAATCGCACGGGGAATTCCAATCATGCTGTGTAGAGTTTCCTGACCTCGTCGAGCTTCCGAACCATCTTCAATATCATCATGAATTAAAAAGGCATTATGGTAAAGCTCAAGAGCTGATGCTGATGTCACAGCATCATGTCCCATCCCTCCTACTGCTCTAGCAACGCTAATACATAGGGTTGGACGTAGCATCTTACCGTTACGGAATGGATAGTCTACTAATAAGTCATATAGGGGTTGATAAGCCCCTAGCATATCACGCTTTGTTTCTACAAAATCTTTGATTTTATTAACTATTTTTACTCTGGATTCCTGCAATACTTTATTAATAATATCCTGATTATACATCAGTTTAGGTGTAGTATTGCCGTTCAAATCTATTAAATGTTTTTGTGTTTCCTCTGATGATAATAAACTTATATCATTGCTATCTATGACTTGACTAGGTGTAGAAAAAAAGGATACGGAGTCTCCATTTCTACTGAGTTTTGTACTATTTTCCTCCACTTCTTGGTAAGAAGCAACTGCATAAAATTGCTGGTAATTTTGAGGTTTATTTGGCGTATTATCCTCTAGATTAATTTCTTGAGTAAGTGTTGATTTTTCATCTTGATATCTTTTTGGTAATATAGTTATAATGTTGATTGCTTCTTTTTGACAGGAATTATTTGTCTCACTAGCTAGATTATGTTTGGAACTGTAAATTAGTAAGCTAAATAAGCCAATAACTATACCCAATGTCAAAAAGTAAATTATTAGCATGACGCATCTTAACCTGGTTGTGTCTTTTTTATTTAGATAACAACTATATCATGAAGTATTTTTATTTTACAAAGTTTTTGGAGCTAATTTATCTTTATAATTTTGACTGTTAGTATATGCATAAATAATGAATGTTAGTAACCCAGATCTGGTACCTTGTGACATATTCAAAGAACAGAGGTATATCAAGCTGCTGTATAGCATAGAGAATAAAATAGGTCTACCTTGACTTAAGTTGAGTAGCTGCTTAGGGAGCATCTCAATGAAAGTAAATTCAACGATATTACAAGGGTTTCAGACCTTGAAAATGGTCAACTTGCTCCCAATGGGATGCTCCCAGTTGCTGATCTATTCCTTATTAACTTGACTATTCTCTAGAAACAGTTTTGTCCCCAGCCTGATGGGTAGACAAAATGTCAATTTATAAACTTTCAACTCCTGCTTCAATCAGGACAATTAGCAGGGGATTAATAGATGAAAATCATAGAGAATAGCGATGAATAAACCACCAATTAATGTCACCCACTATTTACAGACCAGAATCAGCAAAAATATTTTGCTGGTTACGGCTGGTTCTTATGGGGATGTGTTTCCTTTTTTAGCTATCGCACAGGAGTTACAATTACGAGGGCATAGTGTTTTACTGGCAACTAGAAGTATTTACCGTAACATAGTCGAATCCGAAGGAATTAAGTTTCAGGCAATCAGGCCTAATGAGTCTCTTGATATAGAACAAGTAGGACAGTTTATTCAGTTACTCTCAAACTCACAACAACCACTTGATTACGGCATTAGTTATCTAACGATGCCTCATTTGCGGGCCACATATTCTGACTTAATGGAGGCTGCACATCAAGCTGATGTGCTCGTAACCCATCCTCTTGCCTGTGCTGCGACCCTTGTGGCTGAAAAAATAGGAATTAAGAGAATATCTACTGTTCTCTCACCCATATCATTTCTATCTGCCTATGATTCTCCTTACAACTTAAACCCGGTCTCATCTGCTTATGAAAGAGCCTTGAAATTGGTTGCTCACGATAGCTTCTGCAGACAACTCCGTTGGCAAACACGTTTTTGGAGTACACCAGTACGTCAATTGCGTGCGGAATTAGATTTACAACCAAGTGCTGATATTTTGTTTGAAGGACAACATTCATCTGAATTGGTTCTGGCTTTATTCTCTCAGGTTTTGGCAACGCCTCAACCAGACTGGCCGATTCAAACTCAGGTAACAGGATTTCCTTTTTTCACAAGCCGTCATTCCCAAGAACTATCACCAGAATTAGAAGACTTTTTGCAACAAGGACCACCTCCTATCGTCTTTACTTTAGGCTCTTTAATGGTGTGGACACCAGGAAACTTTTATTTTGAAGGTGCGATCGCTGCTCAACAATTAGGCTATCGTTGTGTCTTGTTGATGGGAGCAGGAGCTGATTTTGTTACCAAAGAGCAACTTCCACCCGGAGCTTGCGCTGTTAGCTATGCTCCCCATGAGGCTATTTTTCCCAGATCATCTGTGATTGTCCACCATGGGGGTGTCGGTACCACAGGTCAAGCCTTGCGTGCAGGTCGGCCAATGCTGGTGATTCCTCACGCTTTTGATCAGCCGGATAATGCTGCCAGATTAGTGCGCTTAGGAGTGGCACGGATGCTGGAACGTCAAGATGGTAGTGCTAGCCGGATTGCTGAGGAGATCAAACTATTACTATTTGATCAGAGTTATGCTGCGAAAGCAGCAGAAATGAGTCGTATAGTCCAAGCAGAAAATGGTGTTGTTACCGCCTGTAATGCTATTGAAAGCTATTTGTCACAATACAGCATTTGACTGGGGTAGGTTGAGATTGGCTAATCAATCTGAACCTACTTCAGTTATGTGCTATGGCAATTTACTCAACAGTTTGGAATCTCCATTTTTGATGGTCAACACCATAATTAGTGTACAGTTGGACATCAGATTCATCAGCGGTGCTACCGTCTTTGACATCTAAAACCTTGCCGCTATTTTTGGCAACTAAGTAGAAATAACCATCACCCGCATCTTGGATGAGCCATTTCTGATGCTCAAGGCCGTGAATAGTGTACAGTTGAACCCTAGCTCCATCATCAATGCCACCGTCTTTGACATCTAAAACTTTGTCACTGTTTCCGGCTACCAAATAGAAAGAGCCATCACCTGCATCTTGGATGAGCCATTTCTGATGCTCAACCCCAAAGTTACTATATAATTGAATACTAGCTTCATCAGCTATGTTACCGTCTTTGACATCTAAAACTTTGCCACTGTTTTTGGCAGCGATGTAGTAGTATTTCCCGGAAACCAGTGTTGCTTCTAGTCTCCATTTTTGCTGCTCAAAACCATGTTTAGTCGATATTTGGACATCAGCTCCATCAGCAGTGCTACCGTCTTTGACATCTAAGACTTTGCCACTATTTTTGGCAATCACGTAGAAATAACCATCACCCGCATCTTGGAGAAGCCATTTCTGATGCTCAACACCATAATTGGTGTACACCTGGAGGTTGGCTCCATCATCAATGCTACCGTCTTTGACATCTGCAACCTTGCCGCTATTGGCAGCTATTAGATAGAAAGAGCCATCACCTGCATACTCTAAGAGCCATTTCTGATGCTCAAGTCCATAATTAGTCCACTGTTGAACATTAGCTCCATCAAAGTTACTACCTTCTTTAACATCTAGAACTTTGCCACTGAGCTTGTTGAAAATGAGAAAGTAATCAGCCATTTTTTTTCCTTAGATGACAACTTTAACTTACCAAAAACGCAAAGGATCGGCTCGAAAAGATTGAGGATGAAGGTACGAGCACTCTTTAGTTGCTCGCACCCACAAGGGCAAGTTTCTAGGAACGTTTGTTAAATACCATCCGCCACCGCATACAACCCTTGTTTTCCGGTTGCATCTGTGACTAAAATCTTACCAGTTTGAGATGTTGAATCTAAACTAGTAATGGAGTTGCCACTATTTTCATAAAGAAGTTTCACTCCGGTAAAAATTGGATGTGAACTATTGATGGTTTGATTACCACCAATCCCGTTATAGACATCCTGAAATTTTAAACCAAAGGCATTGAGGAAAGTATTCCAACTGTTGGCTTCTGCTTGAGCTCCACCGAAACCCGTTCCTCCAGACAAATAAACGTTACCACCAGCCTTGACATAATCAATTAATACCTGATTATCAGCCGCGTTTCCACCAACAAAAATGCCATCATAGGTTAACAAAGTTGGCAAATCAAGTTTTATGTTGGTGCCAACAGTCCATGTGTAACCTGCTTGGGTCAATGTCTGAGCTAACTTAGATCCGGTAAACTCAAAGTTAGTGGAATAAGCATGAAATTTCCCTGTGCTACGTCCACCAGTAAACCATTTAGCAATGTTGATAGCAAAAGTTGCTGCATCTGGGGCAGATGTAAACCCAGTATCACTTAAAGTCCATTCATCATTATTGACCACTATCTTACCGAGCTTGACAGTTGGCGTGGACCATTTGACGACGATACTACCCGTGTTGTCTTTGTATGAATCTGGCGCAACTGCCGAACGGATATCATTGGCTAAAAATGCAAAGGTGGCACCGGGAGCGATAGTCAATTCACTCTTTGTTCCTACCTGATATACGCGGGGCTGATCTTTGTCTTGACTAGCCGCTACCAGAGAAAATGGTGTTTTGTCTGGATATTGTAAGTACTTTAGAGAGTCTGAAGGCAAATATTTGGGGTCGAGTCCATTAGCATCGAGGTTCTTGATATCGTTGCTGAGATTCCAAGTTCCCTCGGTAGAGAGAGTTACCTTGACTTCTTGATTAGTCTTGTTGGTCAAAGTTACCCCAGCTTCCAAGTTAGCCGGGACACTGAATTGCCCGGATCTCTGGTCACCAGTCACATAATTCCCAGTGGTTTGCGCGAAGGCATTGCTCGTAGTAGATAGCAATGATGCGAGCGCTAAAAGTCCCACAATTATCCATGTTTTCAATGTTTTCATAAGGCTCAAAAAGGCTCTGTATTTCAGAAAGGCTATTTCCACTGATTATTCTATCAGTTATTGCAACATAAAAATATACAAACTAAGGACGGCAGGAGATTTGACTGTATCCATATTTTTGTGAGATGGTATCAGATTCATGACAGTGCTCAACATTTGCTCCCCTGGTTTCCTCCCTCAGATTTAGTGCGTCTTAAATGCAAGACCATTTAGTTTATTTTTGTCATTAGGGATTTGGGGAGATATTAATTCTGTTTCCCCCAAATCCCTACTCATCTGCAGCTAATGGAAGAAAATTACTACTTCGGGTCTTTAGGGAATTCAAAATAAAAAATCATCCCAACGTAAAGTCCAACCTCATGCAGCGCGACGAGAAATAGTCGAGTTGCATCTGCCTTTTCTACTTCGGGTACAGGGGTGATTTTTTCTGTCCAGTTCCCCAGCAAAAATAAATTTGGAACGGTTTTGCATCATTCCAGCGATCCCAAAATTCATGAAGAATTATGAACTCCTCTTGGAGCAATGATCCCAATGTCATGAAACCCTAAATTGAGAATTGCTGCCAGTTCCCTTACTGAACACCTACTGAGTAGGTGCGATTGCTAGAACCAGAAAACGCAGTAGGGTTAGCTCCAGAAGCTGTAAAAAGAACTTTTCCACTCAAGTTGACTTTAGTCTCCGTGGCGTTTCACCAAGTAACTCCTTTCGGGTAAGTACGCGGGATACTTAGATACTTAGTCTGGTCAGATTTAAGCTTTTTCAGAGCTTTACGGCTTTTAACCATGATTTTCTGACAATGCTCAAAAATTCATAAGGACTAGTTCAAGTAAAAATCATATCATCTTAATAACTAGGTTATTTTGGACTACTTAATAATTACTGGTTAAATTTAGGTTTAACTTAGGTTAAAATACTATAGGCATCCTATTTGATTTTTGAAAGGAACACCGTACACCTCTAGTAGCCCTTAATCGTGGATAACCGGATACAAGCGTTTAAGTCTTGTGTATACATCTGAGGTGTTGAATTGCCAAAACCATACAAAATTATCCGGTAATCGTTAATTCTGCTCTACTAGGCTGTTAATTTTGTACGTTTTTGGGGTATTTCCCCTAAAAATAGGCGACACATTTTGTGCATGAAGTCTTGTGGGGTAAAGGGTTCATAATTAACACACTAGCCAGAGCCTATTTGTCATCCAGAACCCCTCTTAAGCGATTTTAGAGGGGTCTAGGGTGTAGAAGTAACTATTTAGAGGATTTGAAAGTACCGTTATTGATTAAGACAGAGACGTTGTTGCTGGAATAGTTTGTTGTCACTACGTCAAGCTTGCCATCACCGTTGACATCACCAGTGGCTACATAGCAGGGATCAGAACCTTTAGTTGGGAAGTTAGTAGCTGATTTAAAAGAGCCATTGCGATCTCCCTCTAAGATGGAGATATCGTTGCTGTAATAATCTGCCGTAACTAAGTCCAGCTTGCCGTCACTGTTAACATCACCAGTAGCTACAGAGTAGGGACCACTACCGACGGAGAAGTTAGTAGGGGATTGAAAAGAACCGTTGCCATTTCCCAGTAAAACAGAGACATTATCGCTGCCAAAATTTGCTGCAACTATATCCACCTTGCCGTCCCCATTCACATCACCAGTCACCATAGAGTAGGGATTAATACCGACTGGGAAGTTAGTAGCCGATTGAAAGGAGCCATTACCATTTCCTAGTAATACGGAGACGTTGTTGCTAGTATGATGTGCTATAAGTGGGTCAAGCTTGGCGTCCCCATTGACATCACCAGTGGCTACACTGCGGGGACCAGAACCACCAGATGGGAGTTTAGTAGCTGATTGGAAAGTCCCATTGCCATTTCCCAGTAAGACAGAGACTAGGTTGCCAGAGACTAGGTTGCTGTCCCAATTTGTCGTAGCTAGGTCCAGCTTGCCGTCCCCATTGATGTCGCCGATGACTACAGAGGAAGGGTTAGTACTAACGGTGAAGTTAGTAGCATTAGCAAAGCTAGCCGGAACAATTGTCGGTTTTTGGGCAGATGGCGTAGACCATTTGACGATAATATTACCCGTGTTGTCTTTGTATGAATCTGGCACAACTGCCGAACGGATATCATTGGCTAAAAATGCAAAGGTGGCACCGGGAGCGATAGTCAATTCACTCTTTGTTCCCACCTGATATGCGCGGGGCTGATCTTTGTCTTGACTAGCCGCTAACAGAGAAAATGGTGTTTTGTCTGGATCTTGTAAGTACTTTAGAAAGTCTGAAGGCAAATATTTGGGGTCGAGTCCATTAGCATCGAGGTTCTTGATATTGTTGCTGACACTCCAAGTTCCCTGAGCAAAGAGAGTTACCTTGACTTCTTGATTAGTTTTGTTGGTCAAAGTTACCCCAGTTTCTAAGTTAGCCGGGACACTGAATTGACCGGAGCGTTGGTCACCAGTCACATAATTCCCAGTGGTTTGCGCGAAGGCATTGCTCGTAGTAGATAGCAATGATGCGAGCGCTAAAAGTCCCACAATTATCCATGTTTTCAATGTTTTCATGTGGTTAAAAAAGCCTATGTTATGACTGGAGTTTAGACTAAATGGGCAAGATGAAAGAAAAAAAGGGGACGTCTGATTGAAGACAGTCCCCCCTTTTGGCAGAAGCTAAGAGAGAATCACTTACTCTTAGCTGCCAATATGAAACGTGCCAGATTAGAAGAATTTCGTCAAGCCGCCTATACGCATCTAGGTAAAGCACATGATGCAACATTTGAACTAACAGATGCGATATTGTTGACACGTAATGTCTACTGCCTAGCAGACTTATCCTTATCACCAGTATTTAGACGTAAATGGCCCAGTATTTATGAAGCAATACAAGATACTAAGCCAGATAGAGATAAATTAATGGAGTTATACATCAAGCAGATACACGTAGAAAGTCGGATATTATTAGCAGGAGACCATACAGCCTGGTCGCGCCCGGATGCGGTGACACTAAGAGAACTGCCAATTTTAGATTTTGGATTTTAGATTTTAGATTAGGGAAGAGCAAGGAGTAAGGGAGAGATTGATCAGTTTTCTTCTCAATCCAAAATCCAAAATCTAAAATCCAAAATTGTTTTGCGTGGATACCAGAAGATTCTGGCAGTTGGGCATTACCGCTGAGGCATGAACGGATCACCAGCGCTTCTAGTCCTATTGATAAAGCAGTGGAACAACTGAAGAAGGTGTGTGAATTAATGCCATCTAGACCAATTTCACTTTGGGACAGTGAAACAATTTTGGATTTTAGATTTTAGATTTTAGATTTTGGATTAAATTTCTTCAATCTAAAATCTAAAATCCAAAATCTAAAATTGACTGACCCAAAATTGGGACGTGTTCGAGTCAGTATGTGGGAAAATTTACATTTTCGGAAAGCAGCTACACGCCCAATGACACTACTACGGGTGGAACGGCTAGATGATCTTGGCAACTTGAGAGTGTTAAGACCAATGTGGTTAGCTTGGGTTGGGGAACAAATGCCGCCATTGGATGAGGTGTGGCAATTGTACCTGCGTCGTTTCACTATTGATCACTGGTATCGTTTTCTCAAGCAACGCTTACATTGGACAGTGCCAAAATTCAGCACTCTAGAACAGTGTGAACACCCTTAGTGACTTGATGCCGTTTATGACCTGGGAGTTATGGTTAGCCCGTGATCTCGTTGCCGATAATCCTCTCCCTTGGCAGAAGTCAATCGATTTTGGATTTTGGATTTTGGATTTTAGATTTTAGATTAGGAGGATCTCTAAAAAAACACCTAACCTCTGCTTCTATACTCTGCACGGTTTAGCGCTTTACTTTTAAAATCGCGCTTGAGGTTACAGGCAAAGTTTTTCTGCACAGGCAAAAGTCCAGAAATTAGCCGTTTTTAGTATAACTAACTCATCCCCAATCCAAAATCCAAAATCCAAAATCCAAAATCCAAAATCCAAAATCTAAAATCTAAAATTGATTGACCCCAGGACGGGTTGCTCAATCTCTAGGGGGAGTTTTTGCAGTGATTGGTACTCCTACTTCTGCACCCAAACCTCGCGGAAAGTCCCTTGGGTGGAAATCGGGTCAACACCGCTCTCGGAGAATACGGTACCCCATTGTTAAAAAGACTTTCACTAAGCCACGTAAAGAAGAGCAACAATCGGCTTAGTTTCAATTATCTTTATCCTCGAAGTTTGTATTTTCTGAACTCAGCACTGCTGGGTCATTTCTTGCTGCTTAGTCTAAACTCCAGTTATGAAAATAGGGGGGAAAATACCCCTCATAGGATATCCTAGAAGGGTATAAACGCATATTAATTTAGCCAAAGCAGACTATTTGAAAGTACCGTTGTTGAGCAAGACAGAGACGTTGCTGTTGCCAAAATTTGCCGTAACTAAGTCCAGCTTGCCATCACCGTTGACATCACCAGTGGCTAGAGAGTAGGGACTACCACCAACCGAGAAGTTAGTAGCTGATTTAAAAGAGCCATTGCCATCCCCCAGTAAGATGGAGATATTGGCGCTGTTATAATTTGCCGTCACTAGGTCAAGTAAGCTGTCACCGTTGAAATCACCGGTTGCGACATCCAAGGGACCACTCAAAACTGGGAAGTTAGTAGCTGATTGAAAAGTGCCATTATCATTTCCCAGTAAGAGAGAGATATCTTTGCTGGCACTGCCATAATTTGCCGTAATTAGGTCAAGCTTGCCGTCCTCATTCACATCGCCTGTAACCACAGAGGAGGGAAAAATACCAACTGAGAGCTTAGTAGCTGATTGGAAAGTGCCATTGCCATTTCCTAGTAAGAGGGAGACGTCTCTGCCCTCAGAATTTGCCGCAACTAAGTCCAGCTTGCCATCCCCATTGAAATCACCACTGGCTACAGAGCGGGGACCAGTACCAACGGGGAAGTTAGTAGCCGATTGGAAAGTACCATCGCCATTTCCCAGGAAGACGGAGACGTCGTTACTGCCCCAATTTGCCGTAACTAGGTCTAGCTTGCCATCCCCATTGACATCGCTACTCTCCACATAAGAGGGATAACTATTACGCGAATATCTACTCAAAACTGGGAAGTTAGTAGCTGATTGGAAAGTGCCATCACCATTTCCCAGGAAGACGGAGACGTCGTTACTGCCCCAATCTGCCGTAACTAGGTCTAGCTTGCTGTCACCGTTGATGTCACTGATTGCTACACTCCTGAGATCAGAACCAGCTGAGAGGTTAGTAGCTGATTGGAAAGTGCCATTGCCATTTCCCAGTAAGAGGGAAACGTTACGGCTGCCCTTATTTGCCGTAACTAAGTCCAGCTTGCCGTCCCCATTGATGTCACCGATTGCTACAGAGATAGGGTCTACAGAGGAAGGGTTAGCACCAACGGCGAAGTTAGTAGCATTAGCAAAGCTAGCCGGAACAATTGTCAGTTTTTGGGCAGATGGCGTGGACCATTTAACGACGATACTACCCGTGTTGTCTTTGTATGAATCTGGCACAACTGCCGAACGGATATCATTGGCTAAAAATGCAAAGGTGGCACCGGGAGCGATAGTCAATTCACTCTTTGTTCCCACCTGATATGCGCGGGGCTGATCTTTGTCTTGACTAGCCGCTAACAGAGAAAATGGTGTTTTGTCTGGATATTGTAAGTACTTTAGAAAGTCTGAAGGCAAATATTTGGGGTCGAGTCCATTAGCATCGAGGTTCTTGATATCGTTGCTGACACTCCAAGTTCCTTCAGCAGAAAGATTTACCTTGACTTCTTGATTAGTCTTGTTAGTCAAAGTTACCCCAGTTTCTAAGTTAGCCGGGACACTGAATTGCCCGGACCGCTGGTCACCAGTCACATAATTCCCAGTGGTTTGCGCGAAGGCATTGTCTGCGAGCGATAGTAATGTAGCTACTGCTAAAAGTCCGACAATTAACCATGTTTTCAGCTTTTTCATAAAAAAACTCGGTAAGTGGGAAACGAGCGTGGCTTCAGAGAGAGAGAGGGAAATGACTCGGTGACTTTAGTTCCCGTGGCGTTTCACCAAGTAACTCCTTTCGGGTAAGTACGCGGGATACTTAGATACTTAGTCTGGTCAGATTTGAGCTTTTTCAGAGATTTACTGCTTTTAACCGTGATTTTCTGACAATGCTCAAAAATTCATAAGGACTAGTTCAAGTAAAAATCATATCATCTTAATAACTAGGTTATTTTGGACTACTTAATAATTACTGATAGGCATCCTATTTGATTTTTGAAAGGAACACCGTACACCTCTAGTAGCCCTTAATCGTGGATAACCGGATACAAGCGTTTAAGTTTTGTGTATACATCTGAGGTGTTGAATTGCCAAAACCATACAAAATTATCCGGTAATCGTTAATTCTGCTCTACTAGGCTGTTAATTTTGTACGTTTTTGGGGTATTTCCCCTAAAAATAGGCGACACATTTTGTGCATGAAGTCTTGTGGGGTAAAGGGTTCATAATTAACACACATGCATGCACCTATAGGAATCCAGAACCCCTCTAAAATCGCTTAAGAGGGGTCTAGGGTGTAGAAGTAACTATTTAGAGGATTTGAAAGTACTAGTGTTGAGTAAGACAGAGACTTTGTTGCTGTAATAATCTGCCGTAACTAAGTCCAGCTTGCCGTCACTGTTAACATCACCAGTGGCTACAGAGTAGGGACCACTACCGACGGAGAAGTTAGTAGGGGATTGAAAAGAACCGTTACCATTTCCCAGTAAGACGGAGACGTTATCGCTGCCAAAATTTGCTGCAACTATATCCACCTTGCCGTCACCGTTAAAATCGCCAGTGCCTACAGAGAAGGGACTACGACCGACAGAAAAGTTAGTAGGGGATTGAAAAGAACCGTTGCCATTTCCCAGTAAAACAGAGACGTTATCACCGTCACTATTTCCCGTAATTAGATCAAGCTTGCCATCCCCGTTGATATCGCCAGTTGTTACAGACCAAGGAGCATCACCAGTCGGGAATTTAGTAGGGGATTGAAAAGAGCCACTGCCATTTCCCAATAAGACGGAGATGTTTTTGCTGTCACTATTTCCCGCAACTAGGTCCAGCTTGCTGTCCCCATTGACATCACCAGTTGCCACAGACCAGGGAGAATCACCAACCGGAAATTTAGTAGGGGATTGAAAAGAGCCTTTGCCTTTTCCTAGCAGGACAGAGACATCAGCGCTGGCAGAATTTGCTGTAACAAGGTCTAGCTTGCCGTCCCCATTGACATCACCACTGGCTACAGAGTTGGGGTTACTGCCAACTAGTAAGTTGGTAGCTGATTGAAAAGAACCTTTGCCTTTTCCCAGCAGGACAGCGACAGTGTCTCTGGAGTATATTGCCGTAACAAGGTCCAGCTTGCCGTCGCCGTTAACATCACCTGTCACCACAGAATAGGCACCACTGACGACGGGGAAGTTAGTAGCAACTGAAAAGGAGCCATTACCATCTCCTTGTAACACGGAGATATCGTCACTGCTAACATTTGCTGTAGCTATGTCCAGCCTGCCGTTCCCATTAACATCGGCAGTTACAACCGAGTAAGGAAGACTGCCGACCTCGAAGTTAGTAGCATGAGCAAAACTCACCGGAACAATTGTCGGTTCTGGGACAGATGGGGTAGACCATTTAACAATTACACTACCCGTGTTGTCGCTATAAAAGGATTTCGGTGCCACGAGATCGTTGTTCAAAAACGTCAGGGTGGCATTAGGAGAAAGGGTAATTATAGCCTTTGTTCCGACTTGGTTAACTATTGGTAGATTGCTGTCTTTATTGATGACTAGCAAAGAGGATGGGTCTTTGTCGGGGTACTTTAAGCCTTTGGCATAGTCCCCTAAATAAGATGGAGGAAAGCCATTAGCATCTACATTAGAGAAAGGATAACCAAGACTCCAAGTTCCCTCAGCTGAGATAGTCACCTTAACTTCTTGATTAGTCTTGTTAGTTAAAGTGACCCCAGCTTCCAAGTTAGCAGGAACAGTAAATTGACCAGATCGCTGGTCTTTAGTTACATAATTCCCACTAGTTTGAGCCAAGGCATTATTCGGGATAGATAGTAATGTGGCGATCGCTAAAAGTCCGAGAATCACCCATGTTTTCAGCTTTTTCATAAGGCTCAAAAATTCAGAAGGGCTAGTTCAAGTAAAAATCATATCATCTTAATAACCAGGTTATTTTGGACTACTTAATAACTACTGGTTAAATATAGTAGGACTTACACACTGTACAAATCGACCATCATGTGTATAAACGAAATTACGGCGTTTGAGGCTTTGATGGATGACCTATGGCTAACGCTACGCTGCGCTATCAAAAAATCACGTGAAAATGCCCGAAACCCATAACTCATATTTGGTGTTTCCTGTCAATACGTAAGTCCTAAAAAGATAACGGGAAAAGTCAGATAAAGGCATGGGGAAGCGATCACCTAAGAGCGATCGCGCAATGTCTGCTTTCAGTATTACTCCCATCAGCGGTGAAAAACCTTTGCATATTTGCAGGATGAATTGAGAGCTAGAACTGCAGGTGCTTGGTTTCAGATGGAGTAAAATCACCCCACAATTCAGCAACACAACAAATACTTCCTCGCAAAGGTGACACGCTCCCTGTTATGGTACATAATAGACATCTCCGAAAACTCTCAAAGCACTACTATGACTAGCTTTAAGGCTTTAATTAAAGCCAAAGCAGATTAGCTAGTCCACACGATAAAATCAGGGTTTGAGATAATTACTGTTGCTAACTTAGG
>Ga0209208_10007574_pt1 | contig 14667 bp, 20 predicted proteins | sample S1TSphfallax_3_FD_187694 | JGI IMG/M metagenome (GOLD analysis project Ga0209208, IMG submission 187694) | Host-associated microbial communities from peat moss isolated from Minnesota, USA - S1T2_Fd - Sphagnum fallax MG (SPAdes) (version 2) | ecosystem: Host-associated > Plants > Peat moss >...
TCTCTCTCTCTCTCTCAATCTCTCTCTAATACCTGAGACATAGATATACATGGGGCAAAAATTTCAGAGTTTGCAGATTAGCAGCACTAGAAGCAGTGTGCAATCACAATTCATCTGAGCCTAAAATTTGAAAAATGGAGTTCGCCAACCAAGGCAAAACCACGACCCTTGTGATGTTTAATAGAATGCAATCGTTGAGGAATTTTGAATCAGGTAGCTAGGTTCTGATTGGAAAGTTGCCTCTGAATGGGGGGTCAAGATGGTGGTGCTTGTGAACAGGTGTGTGCAACAAAGCCATTGAAGTCCAGGCACATCCAGAACTCACTGAGCAAAATTCGGTACTGCGGTTCTGGCCTCCGGTGAAATGCATACAGTTTCCGTAGACTGGCCTCAAACGTGTACTTCACATCAAGCACCTGCACAATTGCACTACATAAACATCAGAACTTCAACACAAGGTGAGGAAGTTCATATGGTGTCTGCCAACACATAATATGCTATGGTCTCTTGGCAACCTTAGAGTGGATGCCACCTCCAAGGTACACAATGACCAGAGCAACTTGCTTACCTGATTCTTCCTGCAAGGACCCCTTTGAATTCCCCATACACAAACAGGTTCTAGGGTCAACAGAAACACAAGAACACAGAGACACTTGCATTTGTCCAATTACTGCTTCTTTCTAGAAATTGCATACATGACTCATTGAGAAAATCATGGGCTTTCAAACTCTGTGACAATCATTTGTTTGAAACAGTTGTCTGTAACACACCTCCCTTTCCCATTCACAGACACAGTTTCTACTGGTAACTCAGTGCTGGCATGCACAGCTATCCATGAAGAAACTTCAAGCATTTTCAAGATTCCTGCTCAGTAATATTGAATTAAGGTCCAGACAGAGTAGCATCAGAAAAATGAGGAACCATGCCTTTACAAACAGGTTGTCATTTATGAGGTTAGAAGAGTTGCTATCGCCTTCCCGACTAGCTGTACTGAGATGGGCCCGGAAGTCTAGAGTGCATTGCATGATGGTGTCAATGCAAGCCTTCACCCCATTCATATCTCTTGACAGGAAGCACCTGTGAGTCAAATCTTCAAGCATAACGTTAACCATTTCCAACATAACTGCTTTCTAGCAACACTTGGTCAGTCAAAAACATGTCCCTGGATGTAAAAATCACTTCCCACAAAAAAAGCGCATACTCTTCACATTCGAGCATACAATTCATCATCTGCTGAACTATAGAAATTGTCTTCTCCACTGTCAATCAGTTTGCACACCCAAGTTTTCTAGGCAACTTGTACTGCCAAACTCAAGCTAAAGTGATGCAATAAACAGTGGCAGCCTTACTGGTGGCAGCAGTCTTCTATATAGGCTGAATGCACCTGTTCCAAATCATGTATATCTTTCACCTGTCCCAACCCGCACTCCCAAGTACTTTTAAGAACTAGTTCAAAAAGTTTCAAGAGCTGGTCCACTTACCACAGCACCTTGCAAACTGTGATATCAAAGAATCTTTCTATGCAGTTGCAATGATATCAGGCCTAAAACAAGCCTTCAAAGTTGGTTTCACTGATAAAATTCACATCATGAATCTTACAAGTTAAGGTGTGTAGCAGCAGATGCTCAAATCCATTTGTGGATGTGCTTCATCTGGAAAACAATTTGAAGGCTGCAAAAATTTGACAATCTACAGTGCTTTGAACAAAGTAGAAATTACATCATTTTACTCATGAGGTATGGTAGCCCAAAAAACACAGAGGTCTGGAGCATGCAAGAGTTTTACTTCTTAATGATTAGTGCATACCTGTTGCTGTACAGAGTCAACAAATCTTCCCCAAACAACATGATGCAGTTGGGACTCCACATAGTACTGGACTGTAGTCACTACATGCCCTATCTGCTGCCTGCATCCACATCCTCGCACAAGTCTTAGAGCCATGCTTCCTAGAACATTGCACAACTTAGCTTTCCAAAAGTAAGCTAGGGATGGGTGCACAAAGTATTAAAAACTGACCTGAAAAGCTGTAGCATCCGAAACCTCTTTTTTTGTTGTTCATAGTCTGAAGCCTTCCTGCTTTTGTCAAGGGAGCGTCCTATTACCTGCAAATAAAGCAGACTTATCCATCAATGACAGCAATGGAACTTAGTACAAATGACAATTCCTGATGGTGCTACCGAACTTCCACATCAAACATAGATCCTTCTGTACCATCCAAAGCAACAAAATGTCATGATCACAAAGTTAAAGACACAGCAAACAAAGTCAAAAAGCAGAACATTGACACATCCTAATTTTCACCAAATTTGAGGGTTCATTCTGCTAGAGCTACATGCAAGATGTTCTGTCAGAGACCAGAGTGGCAAAGGCCTAGCTAGACAACATGCAGGAATATGGGCCTTAAGTGATTGATATAAACATAATAGGACAACAAGACAAACACCATACCTGAAGATACTGCCATGTATCTTCCAATCCATAGACTGTCAGCTTAGTGCGCATCAAGAAAGTAAATACTTCACTGTACAGACTGAGAGCAGTAGGAGTAAGAATCAATCCAATTGGCCAGTCCACCTTGTAACCCAATTTGAAACAGTCGAATGCACCAAGACCTGACATACACATAATCATGATACCATTCACATTTCTCAGTTTGGAACAAAAAGAGATTTAGCTGAAAGCCCTCAGACCTGTCAATTCCATTTTGGTGTATCAATACACATCTTGCAAGCATTGAATCTGATACATGTCAAAGATTAAGGGGTGGAGCTGGCAGGAAGGAGATGGGGCAATTGCACAATTCTAATCAAGATAATAAGCAACAAACAGGATCCCTGTCAAGCTCCTGCAGGACTTTGTTGAAAACAAATATAGCAACACAATGCATAATGGAAAATGCTGGGCAGTCACACTCACAATTGCGACTAACAAATGGGCCAGGAACTCGTGATCTGTGGCTGAACTGGGGATGTGACTTATGCAAGGATGATGGATTAGCTTCAAATGCATCATGGATAACCACATAAAGTCTCTCTGCATACTCATCCCCCTCACATGAAGAAGACTGCAACGCAGTCTCTAGCATGGCCTGCACCTCCAAAAGACGAGGCTGATCTCCTGTATGGCCCCATTCCTGGCAAACCAAGTACATAATTTAGCCTAACACTGATAAAATGTCCCTCATTCCTTTGTGGCATGGTAATAATCTTAAAATACATTGAAATTCCAGGGGAAGAGAACCCAGCTTCCAGATGCCTCAGTTTCTTGACATTAGCTAGAGATCTGGCCAGATAATGGGCAACTAAAATGAAATTTTCTACTTCCCAAAGAGAGATCTGGAAAGGTCTATTCAGAACTCACATGCTGGCAAAGGGCAGTCAAGAAATACTCAGCCCAGTCCCCTCTTTCCATGAAATAGTAACGCCTCAGAGCAGCATAGTGGTTTTGGAGACACAATCCTTCTTGGAACAGCCGAACAGTAAACATACTCACAAGTTGATATCTGGTGTAGGTTAAGAAATTAGGAAACAAAGGAACATTGAAACTGAACAGATGCTGTGAGGGTTGTGGCCAAACCAAAACAGACAGGACAACAATGCAAGCAATAACCTTGTGAGTGTTACTCATAACATATCAAACCATCACCTTTATCATGAATTGCTGCCTGAGTTTCTGTTGGATTTCTGAAAGTGATAGGAAGACTCAGTCATGATGCCAGACAGCATTAGCTAATAAAAAAATGTCAATAGTGTTCTCATTCAAGCTGCTGCAAACCTATGAGGATCATCCCATTTTAGCATGGCCCTGTCCAGGTCAGCATCCCACAACAGTAAGGAAACTGGGCACTACCAAGAAGATGGGTTGCTGAAAGAGGATACTGTGACAATATTTCTTGTACTAGACATTGGTCGACCACAACCACCAATGGAATCTCTTCATCACTGTGATCTCCATCTTCACATGCTGTGGCTGCTTCATATTGCATTTCAGGCAGCTGCCTTACATGCTCTCTAGAGCCAGCACCAAGGTAAGTCTGCCAGCTAGCACCTCTTCCTGAGCCCCCTGAGCCAGCAGAGGCAGCTCCCATGCTTTCACTTGATGCAATAGTATCTGTTTCCGCACTTGATTTTGTTGTTTTCTGATGATTATCCATTGAATCAAGCAACTTACCGTCTTCAGAAGGCATTATCTCTTTGGGAGCAGAAAGTGTATCCAAAGATTCTGCAATTGTCTCACATGACTTTCCATGGCTGTCTCTGCCACTCTGGAGCAAACCAAATAGGGATGGATCCACACTTTTCCCACTAGTATTAATAACACCCAACCCTCCAAGCGAATCTGTCTCATCATGGGGGTTCATCAATTTGATATTCTCTCCTTTTGGTGAAACACACTCCTCGACAAAATAGCAATTTCCATAAGCATCCACAGCGGCACTCTCCACAACTTCTTCCCACTCTACAGACAGTTCAGATGCAGATTGGTAAATGAGTCCAAGAGTGCATGGACAGTGTAAGGAGGTTGAAAACCAAGTTGCATTCATGGGTCTGTGCAACAGTAGCCTTGATCAATAATCAATCAACTGAACACCAAGAGTGAGGAATCATTTAATGTCCTAACAATAGTCATTGAATTGACCTACCTGGGTTTGGTTGTAAATGTCTCCATGAATTTCTCTCAAGCAATGGAGTTAAGCTTCCAGGGGACATATAATTTGCCCAGTCTTTGCTCATAGTGCCATAGGGATTGTGATCCCCAACATCCTCCCTGTCACTTTCAAACCCCAGATTTCCAAATTGCTCTTGCAAAATCTGTGCATCCAGGCCTCGAAAAAACTGGTAGTGAAATGACTCTTCTAATCTTGTGAACCAATCAGGTCTGACAGCCGCAACCCCATGGCATGAAATGGGACCACTCTTGTCTTCTACAAACCCCTCCATTCCATCGAACAGAGAGCTTTCAGAAGGAAAAAAGCGCATTGGATCTCCCCAATGCATGGCAATGTCCCAATGCCGGTCTTTGTCATGGAACACAGTATGAGTGTAAGCATGAGTGGAAGTACGAGTTTTGTTGGAGGGAAGAAAGGGATTGGATGGAAGTCCACATAGGGGCCAGCTTGTGCCCCTTCGGAAATCAGATATCAATGATGCTCTGGCATCAGGATAAGAACAATGAGACAGCTTGTCATGAAAACCCATGCTCAGGACCAAGGTTTTTTTATTTTCTGTATGCTGGGGTGCTGATGATGTTCTTGGTGTTTCCACACTCACACGAATGATATCTGAATTTTCCTGGGCGATGCCTGCCTGCACATCTTCATCTGCTCGCTTCTCCACCCTCAATGCAGCTGAAGCTCTGGACAAGACAATAAGTTTTCCTTCAGAAAGCTACAATCAGACAAGCTAAGGCACCATGCATGCTCTCTTGAGGATGCTTTACCTACACCCATGTCCAAGTTTTCCAAGACAGTAGTAAAAAATGAGCAGTCCTTCCTTTCTAATACAATTGTTCCAACTCCATCCCTGTCTGTGACTGCGCATTAGTTCATGCAGTGCACAGCAAGCATGCTCATTGAACAACTCTTTTTGCATCCACTGTTTCTCAACACTGCCTTACAGTATGAGTTGATAGAGCTCACTTACAGATTCCTGGCATCCATTTTCAGTTTAGATTTCAGTGGTCCGTCCAAAAGCATGTCAATGCTTTGTTCTGTTTTGTCACTAATTTTCTGAGAAAGCTTGTTCTTTGGCACAGACGGAAATTGCACAATTTGCCACAATCTGTCTTTCTCACCCTGTTCCCCAGGCAGGCATGATTGGGCAAGATCAGCAAAAAGACGGTCGTACCGCTCCATCAGGACTTGCCTTCGGATCTCTCGCTGCTGTACAACATGCTGCAGCTTCAGCTTGCTAAAGTGGAGAATTGGAGTCAAAACAGAGCTTTCATCGTTGAGAAACTCAGAACCAATGGTAGAGGAACATGAAGATGGATGTTGGGACCCACCCGTGGGCAAAAGGGGAAAGTTGGCCATATGTGGAGCAAACTGGTGAGTCTCTAGCAGTTTTGAAAGCACCTGAAGTTGCTGACCAGCTCGCAGAAGAGGTGTGCACACAGCTTCCAGGAAACTAGGCACTGATACACCAGTGCGAACCTGCAATCCACTACAAGACTCTGATTCCATGTCTTCTCTTGATTGAAGGAAAAAGAATGCTATGGCATCAATACTATTCCATCACATTCCCTCCATACATACCTTGAAAGATGACATAGAAGTCTGTTTACTGACTAGTCCAGAAGCAGTGGAAGGAGGTGAAAGCGGCATGCCATTGCCTTCTGCACACTTCACTATGAACTCTTCAAAAGGATCTTCTACTGTGGCATGATACAGCCACAGTTGGATGAATCCTGCATATGGTCTGCACGCCCGCTCAAACAGAAACCGTAATAGCTCCAAAGAAATAGGATCAGACTCCTGCATACATGTTTCCAATTTGTCATTACTGTCATGTTAGATGCAGAAGTTTACATTGTCTGTTGTTTTATGGGAGATGGGTGCAGCTCTGGTTGGGGATTCATGCATACCGAAAGCTTTTCGTACAAATATGTCAACAAATCTGCTCCTCGTGGAAAGGGCTTAGGTGTGCAACCCACAGTAGTACATTGATTGCCAGCTGCTGGTGGCAATGCTCCCTCATCTCCATGTCTTCTCTCTGTTGCATGTTCTGGATCAGCTCTATTATCATACTTGCCAGTAGAGTAAATACCACCATCAATCATGCAAACTGCAGCAAGGGCTTGAAATTGTTCTCTTAGTCTGCTTGTATGCAGGTATAACTCCAGGAGTGTTATATCGCCCAACCCAAATCCAAATACAAGACCTGGATCCGTGTCTTCCGAAACCTGCACAAACTCTCCACCTGCCCATCCAGAAACTGTGTTCTGCCTACGATCCACAACTGATGCTCCCAATGTGTTCAAGGATGCTAGCTTCCCCTGCATGATGGTTCTTACTGCTCCTGCAAAAGCTTGATTCACAAGACAGTGAGGTGAGGTCCCACCTCCATCGACAGGTTGATTCCCTTGGATGGTTTCATACTTAGGCTGGAGCTCCACATTGGACCTGAAATTCTGCCGTTTTCTCTTTCTCCTCATGGTTCTGGATGATTTTTTTCCCAAGCTGTCCTTTTGAAACAGAAAGGCACTGTCCCGTTGATCCTCATCCAAGAAAAAGCTGACAAAAGCCTCAAGCTGGCAGGCAAGGTGCCCAGCCTGTGCAAACTCTGCAAGCACTTTCCCAAGTGCTGTTGTGCTTGAAGACCGCAACCATAAAGTTTGAAGGCTATGAGATGTTCGATCTGCTGAGGTTTCAGAGAACATTGTAGCCAGGTGCTCTAGATGGGCAACAGCTGTTGGGATGCCTTGGAGAGCATAAATAGCATCTCTGACAAGGTCTCTTTCCTACAATGAGCCAAACCTAAGAACTCTGTGAGCACCATTGATCCAGAAAAAAGAAGTCAGATTTCAAGGTAGAACACCAGCAAAATTTCAGGATAGTCATGTGCTCTTCTTGATTGTTAGAAGTTCACTAGAATAAAGACTTACCAGGATGGCTCTGGAGCTTGGCTGTAATGGAATTCTCAACTCCTTGTTGCCTGCTGCATCATCCAAAAGAGCCCCTCCACTCAGCAATTCATGCTTTCCAAGCTCCACCTCATCAACAGCCTGAGGCAACACCATCTGCTGGAGCATCTGTTCCAGCTCATGTGAAAGCTCCCACGACCGCAGCTTTGGCTGTCCTGCAGGCATTTTCCCCACATGTAGCCACATTTCCACAACCTGCTTCTTCTGCTCCATCTTCTCATGCTGAGCTTCCACCTCTGTCGGAACACAATCATTCCCATCACCTTGTAACTCCAGAAACTCATCTGTGTATCTGAGGCATACATTCAATTATGTTCCCCCTCAGACTTTTTTTTGCAATCAAGCATGCATTTACAGAGCTTGAATCCTATCCAGACAACGAGACCTTGGAAATTGGAAATTCAGAACAGGAGAGTGTGCACATTCAGAAGTTTTTTTACCTGTGAAACACATAGCCATTCCTCTTCCTGCCTTCAGCTTCTGAAACAGAAACCCTAATCTCAGGAACTTGGACCTTGCAATCGCTCTTAACATCTTCACGACATCTCCTCTCTTCACTCTCAACAGGAAACGCATAGGATGGAGTATCTCCAGGGTCTGAAGAAAACCAGCTGCTAGAAAATTGCCGGTCCATGTCAAATCCCACATTGTCAAGCTTGTTGTTAAGGTACGAATCCTGGTGGAGAGGAGAAAGCCAGTGCCCGAGGAAGGGCTGCGAGAGCTCAGGCAAGGCTATACGCAAACGATAATTCCTGTCTTCCATCGTCATTGCTCCAGAGAATTTCCTGTCCTCCATCGCCATTGCTCCTAATTCCAGCAGAAAAACCTCCCAAAAAAATCGACCGTCGTCAGACAGACGTTGTGTGTCCCAGATAAACTCTTGTGATCGAGCGTCTATCCCTCGCGCGCATCCTTCCTCTGCTTCCGTGCACAATCATCGTCGCCGGAAGGCTTCCATGCAATTTGTGTGTGTGTGTGTGTGTTTAGGGTTTAGGGTTTCTAGGGACCTTGCCTCGCTCTCCACAGCTTGCTTCTCTCTCTCTGTCCACACATCAACGACCAGGTGCAGCTTGAGGTAAGTGGCGGTAATCTGGTAGCTTCAGAAGACCAGGTCTATCTAAGCTCTCCGGAGGTCCATCTAGGTTTCTTCCGGAGCTTGGAAAGCGAATCCTCGTGTAATCTTTCCTTCTCTTAGGTTTTGTCTCACACTCATGAGTTTTGAAAGTTATTTTCATGAGGGAACTGGAAGCTCTCATGAGGGTATTCTGTGTGGTCTTGGTTTAGGGTTTAGAGTTTAGGTCGAGGTCTTCTTCATGTATGAGCTCTTGCATGTGGGGTTTTGCTTATGAAGCTTATTAGCCAGATATGGAATTGCATAAGCAGGAAAGTGATAAGGAGAACTGGGGACATTCATGTGTGCATCATCGACCTTCTTCTGTGAAGCGTGGCAACAAGTTTCCTATCTTGCTCCCAAGACATGCCTAGGGTTTAGGGTTTAGGTGAATGTGCAGAATGAGTGGGCAAGAAATCACAGTTCCCCAAAGTAGGGGGAAATTGTGGAGAGGGTACATGGATGGCCAACATTCCATCTGCCATGGTCTTCTTCAAGCACTTTAAAAATGCTGCCATGCAAGTAAAATGCAAATTTGTGCCATGAATCATTGTGCTGGTCTCAAGTTTGCACAGAGATGTACAAATCTTCTCCAGGTACTTTGATTGCACATTCATCAAGAAGTTAGGTCCAGCAATATGTTCTCTGACACAATCTTTTTTTTGAATGAGATTTATTCAAATTGGAAGACTGATCCTCAGACGAGCACTATTTATTGCTGCTTGTTTTTCCACTCTCATAGCTCCAGTTGTTTCTTCAGTATCTGCTGCTGCTGCACCTGCATGTTGTTGCTGTGAAACGTTTTCATCAGCATCTGCTACTATTTCTGGGATTGGAGAATAAGCAGGGATGGCTGGGAAGGTCAGCAGACTCTGAAATCGCTGCCACATGTACCAGGATGAAACTCCTCTGCATTCAGGTTTATGGGCACACTGCAAAATGGTGCAAAAGGTACAGGAGGCATGTGTGGACCATTTCCCGGCAGTGATGATGTCTGTAACCCATCAAGCATTGGCAATCTAAAATGGTAAGGAGGTACAAAGATGGGCACGATGGGCATGCCTGGTTGGTGCAGAGCGATAATATATTGTGGGCTCATGAATCTCACCAGGGGGAGAGGAGCCAAAGGTGGCAGGGGTCTGTGCATTGGTGTCACTGCAACTGTGTTTGTAACATTGTCAGACAATAGAGGTAGACTCACTAGAAGCCCATTGAGTGGAGGACCCTTTCCATCCTTGAAAGGGGTCACTGCAACAGTGGTGGAAACTGATCCAGGTGCATTATCAAGATCGAAGGAAGAACCTTCTTCTGAAAGCATTGTGTTTATCATCTGATGACTTGCAATCGTCACAGGCAGCAGTATGTTTGTTGTTGTCTGCAATACAGTCTTTTGCTTCATCTTTTGCATCTGCACTTTCTCTCATTTCAGCTGCCACAACAGTCTCCTCATCTGACTCATGCAAGCTGCAAGTGTCTGAGACATCAATTGAAGTAGCCATCACTTTTGTGTCTAAAAGCCTCCACTATCAGAGCTGCTGCCGTTGCCTCAGAACTGGTAAGAAAGGCCAAAGAGAGCTTCTGATCCGTTGTCCAGCAAAGGCTGTGCTTTAGTCAGATCTGATAGGAGTCATCGTAGCCTCTTCTGTGACTTCTTTGGAAACAGCAACTTCAGCCTCTTCAGGTGCAAAACCTTGACTGACTTCTCCAAGTCAGATATGAGAGGAGTTGCAGTTTGCTCCTTTGGCAAGACGTTCTCAGACACCAATTCTTCTGATTTCTCATTTGAAGTGGTTGCAGTCAGGTGTTCCAACTTGGGCCTGATGGATGTACGAGTGCCAGGTTGAGCAAGTGCCTACTTCCTTGTAAGAAAACATTGTCCTTTGTAAGCATGAATTGAAGCCGTAGTAACACTACCGTCAAATTCTTGATTTGAATTGAATTGAATTCCAATATTGATTGATGGGGAAGAATTAAACACACTGATGGACACACTCAATTCAGCACTGAAAATTAGATCGTATTTGAGCTCAACGTATGGGATGCAAATTATGTGCATAGAAAAGTGGAGCCTCGATAATGGATTTATGGCCCAGAATGACATACATATGAATCCCTAAAACTAAATTGCAATAATAGAAACACCCTCCTACTCCAGGTTCTATTTGTTGCTGTCATGGGGGTGTGTGTGCACTAGAACTTCCTGCTGCTGCTCACACTCACATTCCCCCTCCACAAACTAAACTATCATGTCCAGAAAAACAGACCTCATCAAATTTTACATCAGATCCCGTGATCCACCAAAAAAAATCACTCTAGAATTGCACTGCATCTGGGGCAAAGACATTATGACTCAATCACCGTTCACATATGTTTTTGATTGGTAATAATTATTCTCGCTCTCCACCTTCTTTTCGTTTCGCTTCTGCACATCATGGACAACACAACAACTGAGTTTCTGTCACAAGTCTGGAAGCAATGGGAAGACTTGTCCATGATACTGGGTACCACCCAACACCACAGAAGGGGAAGACAGAGAGGGAAATGGAGGGAAAAAACAAACGACAAAAGAGTCCACACTAGGGAAAAGGGAGCAAGAAAAAAACAGAATATAACAGACAAAAGGGGAAAGACAAACGAGGACCGAATTGAACTACGGTAATATACATGATATGACACAAGTTCTAGCCACCATTCACCACTAATGACATGTCACAAAGAAAGAAGGAAACGGACATCTATACCTTGTAAGCTTCATGATTAGCAAGGATACGCTGAATAATTGTTGATGTTGTCATGTCCCGAGGACTCTTTATTACTTTAAACATGTCCATCTCCTTGGCTGCTGCATAGGGGTCATGTTCACCCTGAAGCAAAAAGTCAACCACAGCATTGAGGACAACAAAAGAGAATCAACAGGGACACATTCATCATGTCCAGTAACTTTCCACCACAGCATTTTCTCCAGCACTGGATGAGTACTAGATAATCAGATTGCAACAGACCCTCTAAAAAATGATGGGAAGAAGACTAACCAATGGGGGGCAATTGGAACATTGCTAAGGAGAACACACAGGAGTACTTACATTCTTCAAGTCGTTGACCTCTGCACATGTTCCATGCACAACTAATGATATGTTGAATGTGGTTATCTGATTCAACACAAGCCACACCCCATTTTCAGTATTGAGTTTCTTGGCTAACTTTGTTGATGGAGGATCTATTTCTGCAATAGAGAGCATGCCTATTCAACATGGTTTGGGGGCAGAATAATGTCACATAATGTGGGGGGAAGAGGGGGAGGGGGGGGGGTCTTGAATTGGGAAATACCATGTCTTTGGTCACTTCCCAAGGAGCACCAATGATTACTTCATCAACATAACGACATGCCAACACACTGAGACTCCGCTCGTGTAGATGCATAATCGGATGATGTGCTCCTCTATGTGCACTGTGGTGCAGCCATGCATTCTCTCCATTTAGTGAGATACCCAACTCAGTCAACAAGTACCATCCAAATAGAAAACTTTCTTCCTTTTTCCCCTCTATGCCGTACACTTGCAACAAACAGAATTTTGCAGCAAGCAAACACCCTTATGCTAAAAGCGCATGTCTGGTACAAGAAGAAAAGAACCTGACTGTTTGATCAGTGTGGATGCCCACCAGCAGAAAGTCACCCAACTCTCTTGCACATTTCAGAGTCTGCAAGCACCCTAACTTACTGAGACTCAATACTGGGCATGTTAAAAGAAATTCCTACCTGCACCCCAAATCTGATGCACTGACGCCACAATGAAATAGTACCTGGTCTATTCTCTCAGAGCCAAAACTAATGATGCTAATTTTCCACCCAAAAGGATAAGACAGAGTCCACAACCTAAAGAAGCTTTTGTCGGTGAGCACAATTCTTTGTGTCCAGGCTGAAAACAAGTATTTCTATTCAAAAACTTCTATCCCCTGGGGCTGCAACTCAGATTACCCTAAAAAATGGACAGGGAAAAAAGTGATGCAGCACCATACCTCCACATGACCAGCATGAAACAAGTCAAAAGCACCATCCATGTAAACAATACGTGCATCTGGTTGAGGTCCCTGCTCTTTGCCATGCATATCATCAGCAACTGTTCTATCCCACAGACTAGATGTTGAAGGAATATGCTCAACACACATAACAAGCACACATTGAACTTCACCTACTACATGTGAGAAACTCCACCAAGTATCACAGACTGTGTAGAAAAGGTTCCTGTTTAAAGATACAGCATTTTAGATATATATATTACCAGGAACCCTGCATATCAACAACAGCCATCAGTGTGTGAGTAGGGAGGCACCTTTCCATTCGAGAACTGGACAATGCGTCGAGACGTTGGCAAAAACTGTGAAATCCGGGTACCAGCACCGACACTAGAGGAGCCCTTCTCATGGCCATGACTAAACTGCCGCTGCAAAGATGCGTGTGTTTGCGAACCACCTACAGACGTATCTCTCAGACACAGCAACATTCGACCTGCTCCCCAACAAGTTTTTAATCAGTGTATGAGGCTTGCTCTAACAATGGAGTGAAAAAAAACCCACATGCAAAAACACCTCTCTTTCATGTTGACTAGAAGAAGAAGAAGAAGTCCACATTCTAAGCTCAACAATTGAGTCAAACATTTGCAGACAAATGGCAGTGATCCATCCATCCATTCATCCATCCATCCATCCTTCCACACTGCTTCTGTGCAAATGGAAAAACAGTAGCAAGTGAACAGCAGCTTTGATTGCGTGAGTAAGGCATGAAAACCCTAGCTATAGAGAGAGTGCAAAAAAAAGCAATACCAACAATATCAGTGCTGGAAACTCCTTCAGTGCGTTTGATCTGCTTGTAGCGGCCAGCCTTCTTGGCATGTGCATATGCATCACTGCCATCAGGTAAGAGACATGGGTCATCCCCATGGATGATGTAGTCAACATTGTGCTCTGTGAAGAGCTTGTTCATGAACTCCTCATTGATGGCATACGGTGCATCTGTGATGACCTCATCAACCCACTTCACTGAGCTCACCATCACAACCCTGCATCATCATCATCATCATACCTCTCATTGCCAGATTCATTCTTCTTTAGACTTTTGGGTACTTTTGCTTCACATTTTTCTCATCACTATCTTCCTTCACAGAAAGCAAGCAAGCAAGAATAATGCTAGCAATGGGGGTTTTGCAAACCCTAATCTTTTTTTCCCCCAAGTGCAAAGCAGCAAAAGCTTCAAGAGCTTGTGAGTTAGTCTTTCTCACCAGATTCTTCTTCTTTAGACTTTTGGGTATTTTTGTTTGGCCTTTTTCTCATCACTATCTTCCTTCGACAGAAGGCAGGCAAGCATGCAAGCAAAATCCTAGCAATGGGGGTTTTGTAAACCCTAATTTAATTTTTCCCCCAAGTGCAAAGAAGCAAAACGCATCAGGAGCTTGGTTACTCTCTCTCTCTCTCACCGTTCGTCCATGGACATAACAGGAGGTCCTTTGTTGGCTTTGATCTCTTCATCGCTCACCACACCCACTACAAGCTCATCACCCAGTCCTCGAGCTTGCCGCAATGCATTCGCATGGCCATAATGCATCATGTCAAAGCAACCATCCATGTAGACGCGCACTTTCTTCTTCGCCTTCGTCTTCTTCTGTTGCTGCTTCTTGTTGTTGTCCTTTCCTCCCCCGTGCAAAATGCTGGACACCAGATCAGGCAGAGGCGGCAATCCTACAAGACCCGGACATTGTGAAGCAAGCAGCACAGCGGCCGCCACTGCCATAATTCCCAAAAGCTTAAACAAGGGATGCGAGTCTCCCGCATCCCATTCTCTTCCCATCCCTACCATCTTCCCCTTCTCTCTCTCTCTCTCTCTCTCTCTCTCTCTCTCTCTCTCTCTCTCTCTCTCCCCC
>Ga0209208_10007575_pt1 | contig 14667 bp, 8 predicted proteins | sample S1TSphfallax_3_FD_187694 | JGI IMG/M metagenome (GOLD analysis project Ga0209208, IMG submission 187694) | Host-associated microbial communities from peat moss isolated from Minnesota, USA - S1T2_Fd - Sphagnum fallax MG (SPAdes) (version 2) | ecosystem: Host-associated > Plants > Peat moss >...
AAAACATGGGCTGTCATTGACATCATTGTGAAAACTTTGTCATGCTTGTGATGAATCAACATGTGTTGAATCAAAGCAAAAGGCATTGGTTGTTTCATGATGATTTGCATTTAACCATCACCTTGGATAATCAATGTCAAAATGAAGTTGAAATAAAAGGATTAAAATATAACCTAATTTTTTTGTGCAATTAGGTAATGTTTTGATAGGGAATTTAAAGAATTGTAGGTGAACATGAAAAAGGAGGTTGTTGTTGTGTTGACACCATTTTGTCATTCATGATAAAGTTTGAAAAAAATAGAGCTAATAATATGATCATTTTTATGTTGGACCCATTTCAAAAGGTTGGATTTGGTCAATAAATGTGTGTGTTGAGAAACTACTATTTGCATTGTTGAAGAGTATGACTAAAAAGCTTGGATACCCATGCTCATGGTTTGCCATGATCAAATCATGCTTTCTTTGACTCCTAAAAAGATTAGGATTGATTAATTACACCTAAACACAATTGATTTTTTTTCAAATGTGCATATCAACATTAGAAACCACCAAAGAAGTTGTGATTCAAGAATTATCTTTCTTTCAACACTTTTCAATAGACTTGGAAAATTGGAAGGAACCTTTGACATGTTGGAAATCAAGTGCATTAACATTCCCATCTATGGCTTACTTCACTTGCCAAATTATTGAAATTGTTGGGAACCAAATTGAGATATAGATGATGTTTTCTCTTGTTGGAATATTAATTGTTTTGGAATGTTGTCATTTATAAATTCAAAATTTGGATAAGATGATTGCAATTGCATTGTTGTTTATGTTTTTTTAATCTTCATATCATTAAAATTTTCATTATTTTAATGTTCACAAATTGATTTGTATTTTGATTGCAACCTTGTTAAAAAAAACCCACCTAAGGACTGCACGTATGGTTGCACCACGTGATAAGCCAAAGCGAAAGAATAACATATTTTGATTATTTCAAGGGCATTATGTTGTCATCTTTGCACAAATTGTAATTTCAATTGCATCATTATTGATGGCACTTTAAAGTGACAACCACTATTTGAAGGTCCCAAACATTTTCAATAGTTTACACATTTTGTGAATGCGTATTGATTCAATTTTTGTAATTGGTGACCTTATGAGCCCTTTGGAGATGAAGGGAATAAATGTGTAATGTTAATACATGAGATTTCCTATTTTATTTCTTAAAGTGGGTTGGGTTATAACCTATAACTTGACATTGTATCAAGATGCTTCAAAAAAAGAAGAGGAAAGATATTTAATAAATAATTCTCAGCTTAAATTTTGATTTTTTAAGAATAAAAGTGTGGGATAGCAAAAAGACATTTCAAAATCACTTGTTTAATTTGCATGGGTTGTTGGAATTAGCAAGTGTAACCAAAAGCTATCCATCAAAAGTCTCACATTTCATCATATTGTATGCATCATGAAACCACACCATTATAAGACATTAGCTAGTTTGATTTTCCTTTGTGTATTGGAGAACTTTGCTGCAAAACTTGAACACATTTGCTTGGTAGCCTAGTCACAAAAAAATTGTCACAAAAGTTTTCTGACACAAAATTTGAGATTGCTTCAACACAAAGCTTTCTTGTCCCATGTCAGGCAAACAATGTTCAATATGTTATTGTAAGGCTTATATGGTATGGGACATTGTGTATGCATGTCCATTTTATCATTTGATGATGTGTGTCACATGCCATCATTGGTAACCCTTGCTTGATTTTACTTTGAAAATGGATGACATGGATCATGGTTCCAAGAAAAATCAAAGAGCTGGTGAAAAACCTACCTCAAAAATAAATAATAATTCTGTCAGTGCTTTATATTGGGTAACTGAGGGTTTCTTTTAAGGAATTGGTGGTGATCATACAGAATATAATTTAGCCAAATTTGGCTACAGAAGGTAGAAATAAAACGAGATCCTTCTAATATTCTTGGCCACTTTCTGGAAGTTCATCATAAGACTCTGGCAATTAGAAAAGAATTCAATTCGGAATCTGGCGAATTTGGGCCATTTTTCTCAGTAAAAATCCTTTTTGCAGGTCGAAATTATATTTTTCAGGTCGAGACTTGACGAAAATTCGCCAGTAACAGAAACACTGGGGTACTCCCTTGGAGAGGGGCATTAGCCTATTTTATTAAAAAAATGCCCTTTTTATTTTTTGAGGCGAAAGGTTTGCAAAATTTCACCAGGGAAAAAGAAAAAGAGGTTGAAGTAGGCAACCTAGGACCTAGTTCCCTAGGACCTAAACCCTAAACCCTAAACCCTAGAATTTGTTGAACTGGTAATTTGTTGAATGGCAGATATGTGAGGGCCCAAATTTCCCAGAGGAAGGACAATAAAGCGTCAAGGATCATTAAGTTGGACACTATCCAAAAGTGTTGACTAGTTGTCTCATAAGAGAGCCTACTACTGGGACTACTTATATTCATGCTAGTGAGGAGGTGCACCAAATTTTTTCTTTTCTCTTTTGAGGAAGAGCCATTTGATTGGCCCAACCATCAATATTTTTGGAACATGTGGCACTCCCTAACACAGAAGCCTAAATATGCTGCCAAAATATGATTCTTTCTCCCAAATAGAAGCATGTTTTGTTGTGCTTCCCTTTGGGCACCCCCAGTTTGCAAGTCATATATATACATGGAAACTCTGGCCAAAGAATAGAGATATCCGCAAACTCACCCTATTCACCCTATCTTTGGGTCTCCTTTCACCCCCTAACAGCTCTTTTAGTGGTATATGTAAAGTAAGGAAATTTAGTAAGGAAATTTTATTAAATCTCAGTATGAAATGCTGGAACAAACTCAGTACGAAATGCTGAATCTCAGCATTTAATGCACAAGGTTCGAGAGGAACTATAGTGCTAGCTGTACACGTGGGAGCAGTGAAAATCTATGTAGCAGCAGTGGAGCTGCTCTGGAAAAAAATGGTTTTCTGAGTTTCACCCCCCTCCTTGAATGCTAATGTACTTTTTTTTGCAGGTTTTTTAAAAATCTCATCCTGTGTATGACCAAACTCAGGGTACTGGTGCTGTCTTTTCCTGACTTTACGGATATCTCTAATATGGGTTTAAAAATGAAGTGCTATTGGGAACATCTTAAGGAACACGATGAGAACTTTATGGGAACTTAATAGGAACACATTGGGAACAGACCCAAATAAACAAAAAAATCCCTCCCTGCTCAACCCAAAAATACCAGTCTGAAAATGGGAAATTTCAAACTGGGGTTTTATATCACTGCCCCCAATAGGTACACCCCCAGTTTATAATGGGTTTAGGGTACTTGGGGGTACCTATTGGGGGCAGTGATGTGAAACCCAATCACAAACAATTTTGGAAAACAATTCGTAGTAACTGTAGTATATATCCAGGCAGGTTCCACAGTAAATAATTTTGAGCTTAAAAAATTCAGCAATTTTGAGAAATTCTTAAAAATATGCTACCAAAAGATCTTTGAAAATGAGAGAAAATACTTGTTTACAATAATTCCTGAAAAATAGTTCCCAATTATAATTCTTATTTAGTTCTTGAAATTAGGATACCAGGGTTGAAAATAGTTTCTATTGATTAACGAATGTTCCGAAATACTAAAATTTGAAAATAGAATAAAACAATCCATTATTTTATTATTTCTTTAAATTATTCTACTGCAATATTAGAAAAAATTTACTAAATATTCGACAAAACATGGCCAAACCTACCAGGCTAATACAATAATAATATGTATGTATGTTGAGTGTCCTTTATCTTGGAAATGTCCAAAGTGATGAGCATCTTTTTTCATGATGGGGCCAATCAAGAAGGCCCCTCTTACAAATAGGCCTTGCAGGAATTCTTAATCATATGACCTACCTAATTATTGTAATCAAACTCCTGAAATGTTTAAAAAATGAGACCAAAAAAAGAGGTGAGAAGGTACTCAAAATTGCTTTAATTATGATTTGCAAACTTCATTTGGTTTTTTTATTGGGGTTTGATGATTGACCTAAAACCATCACTCAAGAAATTTAGGAGTGTATGTTGAGGGCACCTTATGTCTGTGAATATCTCTCCTAGAAAAGAGAAGGATCTTACACCTCCGGAAAGACCTGCTCTGGTTGGTTGTTTTAGTGCAATTTGAGGAGGGCGTGTTGTACTCTGACGTTTGGGGACAAATTTGGAAAAACAGAATGGCCTACCAGAGCAGTTTTTATTTTTTTGATTTTTGAAGCACAACCAACCCAGTCTAACCTGACAAGACGTCGGTAAACCTCCTCTTTGACAGAGGACCATCAGGAGTTTAACCTGCGCACCACTGGGTTTGAACCCACGACCCCTCGGGCTTCCAGAATCCTAGTAGGGGCTACGCCAGTGAGCGATCACCCCTTGGAGATGAATAGGTGTTAGGGTTTTAATTATGGTTTCACGATCGCACAAAGCTGATTCGTTTCTTGGTTTGAAATTAGGGTTTGACATTGCGCAAAGGTGATTTGTTTCTTGGCTTCGAAAATTAGGGTTTGATGATCGCAGAAAGCGAGCGGATGGGGAGTTTCGATCGACTGTGTGCTACTGTGCGAAAATCGAATTGAGTACAACTTTTGATGACGACGACAAAGTTTTGATTTGTTTTTGCTGTTGGAGAGTGGCGTGTTCGATGGTTGACGAAGTTGATTTGTTGTTGTTGTTAAGAGGACGGTTTGGATCGAGTAGTTGTTGTTGCTGCTCCGCGTCAGCTGCTACTTGGTGCTTGAGGGAGGGTAGGGGTTGGTTGGTGCAGGAAGAGTGGGACCCTCCCACTTCTTCACCTTTCTCACCTCCGTTTGTGTCCTACTCTCAGTCACGAAAGCCTGTTCCCGTCCCCACTTCCCACAATTGTTCATCATTCTTTCGCATGTACATCAGGCAAGACAAAGCGCAATCGATCATGTTTGTACTGTATCATCATCATCTTGTCCATCGTCTTCATCATCACCATCTTCTACTGTTACATTAGTTTTACTTTCATCCTTTGCAATCTCTCTCACAAGCGGCAAGCTAAGAGTAAACACGCGCAGCTAATAATGGGAGCAAGGCACAAAAGGCAACAAAGAGCTAGCTTCCTTCCTTCCGCAACGAGGCTTACTTCTTCCATTATTGCTGTCGGCCGTTTGCATCTTATGCCCGCCGGTTGTTATATAACGTAAATGCAGTATTAGTATTGCTCGCTGCTCTCTCCATTTCGGTGTCGGAAGCCACGAAAAAAAATTCCAAAGAAAGAGAGCTGTTCTGCTCTTGTGTTTGATTGCCATCGCAAAGGAAGTAGGTATGATGATGATGATCAGTAGGATGCTGGCCGGCAAGAGGAGATTCCTTCTTTCATGCGCTCCCGCAATCAGTAAGAGAAGCGTTGTTATTTTTTCTTGATCACAAGAAGAAAACAAGAATTCGGTTGTTGTTGAATCCAGAGAGGGGCACAAGAAGGGAGTTGTCGTCAGTATCTGGATCGGTACTTTTTGTTGTTGAGAGAGAGAGAGAGAGAGAGAGAGAGAGAGAGAGAGAGAGAGAGAGAGAGAGCGGTGTTTTCTTCTTGTTGTTGCGGGGAAGGTGACTGAATGTTGCTTGGAGGTGGAGAAGAATGAGCATGGCGGATGAGATCACATGTAGGGCGGAGAAGGTAACGAAGCGCGGGGGCGGGACGACAGGAAAGGAAAGCCCTCCGCCGCCCTTGCTTGACAGGAAGCAGCAGCAGCACCTACATGACGGCAATCCACCTTTTCTCCCCCTCCCGGTTGGCACACACGATGTGCAGAAAGGCGGTGATTCCACGAGCTACGTGCGGCCTTTGCGAGGGTACGAGAATCTGATGCCCAGGCGTTCCGTGGTGGCCATCATCACTCTTGTCGCCGTCTTCGCTTTGTCCGGATCCATCATCGTTGCGCGCTCCTTGGGTGTGCCTGTGGTGGAACAACAAAGAGTCGCCGCTGCTGCTTACATCCCTTATCCGAAGATCGGCTATCCCTTTCAAGTCTCGCGAATAGCAGCAGCTGATGAGGAGGAAGACCCTGCTGATCAACGCTCCAATTTCGATGAGATCCTTACGCATTCAGATGGCATGCGTTCCGGTATGGACGAGCCACTCAACTATGCTCCTCCTCCAGGATGCGATCCGCTCACAGCCAAGCTCAAAGTCTTCATGTATGATTTGCCTCCAGAGTTTCACTATGGAATGATTGCCAAAGAGAAGTTTCCTGCTGGAAAGGTATGGCCTAAGGATTCTTCTGACATACCTGAGTATCCTGGAGGCCTCTACCAGCAGCATAGTCCTGAGTATTGGCTCACCTCTGATCTATTCACTTCCAATTTGCCCGGTCGGCACACCCCATGTACAGCTTTTCGTGTGGATGATTGGAGAACAGCGGATGTCATCTTTGTCCCATTCTTTGCATCTCTGAGCTACAACAAATTCTCAAAGCCAGAGCTCAATTCTGAAGAGAATGAAGAGCTTCAGAGGAAGCTGGAGCACTACTTGAAGAGACAACCAGCATGGCAAACTTCTGGAGGGGTTGACCATGTTATTGTCATCCATCATCCCAATAGCATGCACATCATGCGTGATGCTTTGCACTCTGCCATGTTCGTGGTTGCTGATTTTGGTCGCTATACCCCGGAAATTGCTAACATCACTAAAGATGTTGTAGCACCATACAAGCATGTTGTTCTATCTTATCAAGATGACCACTCCACCTTCAACAATCGCAACACTCTTCTCTTCTTCCAGGGTGCTATCATCAGAAAACAGGTAAGGCATCATCATCAACCACACCCGCCCTCATTTTCTCAACCCTTCTCCTTGTCATTGTTTTGACCTTCCAGGGAACTAACTGCAAATGGCCATTTCTTAAGGCCTCCCTTCTTAATGTCTAGACAGACAGTCAATTCCTCTGCAAGGTATCCTACTTATCCACAGTCAGATCTGCTTTAGGGTTTTCAGTTGCCTTGCTCAGAGATCATATTCATGCATTTGCTAGCACTGCACCAAAAGCCAGCATTGATGGTGTATGTTATGATCAAGGACTGCACCTCAAATCAAGCTGCACAATGTCCCAATACTCAGAAGCCAGTTTACTTCTGGTGATGGAAGGGGAGTATAAGGGGAGTCTTTTTGTCACAACTTCATTTCTACTAGTCAAAGAACCTATATAGCTATGGAACAATGAGAGATTCATGCTGTTTAAATCACAGCACCATGGGAAGCAGAGAATCAGCACATGGCATTCTCTCATCCCTGTATTGCTTCAAGTTGACTCTGAGGTGCATTTGCTTTGTAGGGTGAATATTCAGGCCATCTCTTTTTCCATTGTCCAGCCCTTTGTAAGCATCTTTGCTTGCAATTTATGGAAACCTACCTATTATAGGTGAGTGTGCAAGTGTGTTCAGATGTAGGAAATCAAGCAATTCTGAATAATGAGTTAGAGTCCTTCATGGTATTGAAACAAACTGCTTGGATATGTGCAGGGGGGCATCATCCGGCAACAACTTTATGAGTTGTTGAAAGAGGAACCAGGTGTCCACTTTGAATCAGGCAACACTCAAAGTGATGGAATTCAAAGTGCAACAAAGGGCATGCAATCATCCAAGTTCTGTCTTCACCTGGCTGGTGATACCCCATCATCAAACCGTCTGTTTGATGCTATTGCAAGCCATTGTGTCCCTGTTGTTATCAGTGATGAGATTGAGCTGCCCTACGAAGATGTACTAGACTACACAGAGTTTTGCATTTTTGTAAAGTCAGAAAATGCCCTTCAGAAGGGTTTTGTGGTGAAGCTGTTGAGGAGCATAAAGAGTGAGGAATGGGTCAAGATGTGGAAGAGATTGAAGCAAGTGGAGCTTCATTTCAGATATCAACATCCTTCAGAACCTGATGATGCTGTTAACATGGTATGGAAGGCCATAGCTCGCAAGGTGCCTCCTCTAAAATTTTCCCTAAACAAACAGAGCCGTTACAAGAGGTCAGAGCAAAGTTCCCCTACTGACCATTAGACTGGCATTTCCTTGGATAACAATAACAGCTCCCCTTAGTGTACAAATCTATTCATCTCTGCTTTTAGGTCACTGCCCTTCGCATGGCAGCTGCAAAGCAACATGATCAGATTCTAGATTGGTTGTCCAGTAGAAGCCTAATAATGCTGTGAATCTCTCAGAACTAGCTCGACTGATTCATTGAACCTGCTGCCTATCATGTAGGTCATTCTCCATCACATTACGCGGAACTTGTGAAGAAACATATTCTGCATGCTTGTATACAAGACATAAAGAGCCCTTGTTGGAAGTCTATCACTAGCTGAATTGTCAGTCCATTTCACTTGGTTGGCAAATGCTTTGCCTCACTGTGATACTTCTTTGAGTAGTGAATATCGACCTTGTGCAAAAAAAGGTGTGAATACAAAGAATATGGCATGTTTGCATAACTGAAGAGTGTTCCTTAGATTTTTGCAGTATGGAGCATTTTTCAGAATGTGTGTGAATAGTAATGTTAGAGAATGTGAGCCATCTGGTGCATACTGATATGTCATGCACCATCAATACTAAAATGTAAGCTTACCTATGTGTTACCCTAAACCTGAGACCCTTTCAATGTTGTTTGTAGTCTGAATCTCTAGTCGATATGTCAGCTTGTGTGGGAGGTGAGTTTGATTTGCTTTGTTATGGAGATGATTAGAGGTTGAATCCATACGTGTTTACATGTGGACTCTGGAGGCATTGATGCTGGCATCTTTTGTGGGTTTCAGTGGTCTTAACTTGCAATGCTCTTATATTGGAGATTGTAGATTGTCTCTAGCAAAATGTGGTTGTATCTTGTATCTTAAAGAGGTGGATGTACTTACATGAGTGTGTTTTCCAATAGCAAGGTGTAGCAAACTGGTAACAAAACAAGCTTTGAGCAGATGTCAGATGGAAGGAGCTTTTCTGCAGCAGATACAGGTGGAGCTTCTTAAATGACAAGGTGTAGCACACTCAGCCCATTGCAACAAAGTGCTTTTGAATGGATGCAAGATAGAATTGTGTTGCTGCATTATCCAATCAGTAGACAACATTGTGACATTGTGACAGATGTGACTTCATTGGAAATTTGTGCCAAGTCTTTTGCAGCTTCATAGAACTTGATATTCATTTGCCTCACTCAAACTCTTGGCTTTGGATGCAGATAGGAGAAAGGACTTGGAAGGTAGGTATTACTACTATCTCCATCTCAGAATTTGGGCAGACATGGTCAAGTCTGTTTTGTCAAGGGACAGATTCTCTTCAAAGTCTCTAGGGTCTTTTATGCTTTCATCACTGTCTGATCAAGACTTTCACTCTCAATCTCAAGGTAACTTCAAGCTTGTAAATGAGACTGCCATTGATCTTTGTGTGGTGTTTTGAGTATGTGAAAAATCCAATCATGTGCATCTAGCACAATTGTAAATCTGATAGTAGCCATTTGAGGCTGTAGGTGACACTAGGCTGAATTGCACTTTTAGTAGTTGGAACTCACATCTTATTCAATCCTGGGTGCTGAGTCATATGGTGTTATCTTGCTGCAGGCCTCAGTATGTCAATGTCAGAACCATATTACTTTTTTTGGAAATGAGCATATCCTGTTTACTTTGAGTTTTGCCAATGGGAACCATTGTCCTAAACTGTGCTTCTGGCAATCTGTGATCTCATTTTTTTGGGTTGCATTCTGGTGCAGCTTGTATGAAGTTTTGCAAGCAAAGAACATCATAGATGGGGTTTCACTTGGTCAACAATGTGCACTTCTGTTGGTGATGATAGGCCAGAAACTTTCCCTTGATAAAAAATCTGATAGCTGATTATACCTCAAAATTGACTTGGACTGACACTTCTCAGATTGGCACCATCTTCTTGCTACTCTGGACTGTGGGAAGAAAATCATGCTGTGAGTCAGCCTGTGCCAATCCTGAATTCAAGGTTTCAAGCAACTGCTGCTCACCCTGAAAAGCAAGTGAGACACTCTGCTACAGATTCAGTTACACCACTGTGATAAAAGGAATTAGATGGGTAGAGTCACCACGCCTTCAGAAGCAAGAGGAGATTTTTCGCAAACACCTACCTGGGGTGCAATCATGTTCTAGTATGCAAGGAAGTTGTATTTCCATGTTATTCATCCTACAGGTAAATCCACAACTGCTTCAGTCTGGATCTTCTCTTGGTGTTAGAAGCAAGACATATTGTTTTTCTCTGTACGTGGCTGTGGCCTTTGAGAAACAGGTCCCTAATCTTTTCCAATTTTGTCACATCCCAGTTGTTACTAGCCAGAATATTTGCCAATTTGGCATAATCGACATCACAGTTTACTGACTGTGGCCTTCGAGAAACAGATCTCTAGTCTTTTCTGGTTTTGTCACATCCCAGTTGTTGCTAGCTAAAATATTTGCCAATTTTCCGTAATCAACATCACAGTTTACTGGGTGTTGATTTGTCATTTCAGTTGGTTTTGGACTTCTAAGGTGCTTCAGAAAAGATTGCATTATCAGAATTTGTTGCTAGGCAAGGGGATTTACTTATGAGAAGCTGGGTAGATTATTGACCTGACTGCATGTTGCAAGCAGTTTGAAGTGACATGGACGAAGAAGTCTCATCATAACATGTACATCACTGCTGTCCATCCCTTCCTGTACATGAGAAGACAAAATACCCATAGCTCTTTGTGTACATCATCTTTTCCCCCAAACCTCACAAGAATTGTGTAGTCATTGAACAACAGAGTATCTGTAAGAGAGCTGCTGTTCAAATTAAAACAGGAAATCTGCTTGAAGTCATCAAAACAGACTGCCAGGCTACCTCTAATACTCAACTCCATTTATATTAGATTTGATCTTCTCATTCTTCCCTACCAAAAAAATGAAATATCTCTTGGTGCATCTTTGACAAATGTTAGGAAATTTGATCTTCATGTACTATTCAGGTGAAAGAAGCTCAATCTCCTCTTCCTCTCTTCTCTATTGTCCATGTACTTCCCTCTACTTCCTCTTCCTCCCTCCACAAGAGCACTTGATGCTTTTACTTTGTTCTCCCATATCCCCCACACCGAACTCTGAAAAAATGCAATTATGCTGCCTGCTTCTTCTCTCTTGCTGCCTCAATAGCCTGTTTGATCCGTTCAGCAGGGCCCAGTTTGATGTGCAGCCGGTGTTTGATCCGCAGTTGATCGATCAAAGCAGTGATATCTTTTGTGTTGATGAGTGTGTTTTCGTCCATATCTTCCTGCACCATAGCATCAATGATAATGCTTGGGATGTTGTATCCTTCAAAGAGAGCCCTTAGTGAAGGGGCATTCACATTCTCTCTTTCAATATCTTTAAGAGCTCTTTTCCTCTTTCCCCTTTCAAACATTGGAGAAATCTTGGGGACAGTCTCTGACGCCTGGTCACCATCTCCACCAGCAGATGCCTCCAGGTAATATATCCTCTCTCCCTCTTGCAGAGAAGATCGAATAGCCAGTGGCTGCACACTATTCTCTAATGCTAATACAGGCAAGTCTAGTCCTCCTACTCCTCGCATGAGCCTTGGATTTGAACCTATCAGCTCCTCCATTGTGTCAAAGAATGGCCACTTTGAGATAGTTGAGCCAGACACTCGTTTCTTCTCCCTCTCCACTTTATAGCGTTTCTTCAGATTGTCCACCTTCTCATCCAACAGCCAGCAAAGTTCATTTTCAGAGAAAGTGCACTAGAGTGATGGCATATGACCCTGCCCTACAAATACATATATCATGTTTGTCCATCTCATACTTCGGGTTGAGGTGGACAAACATCCAGCTACACTGACACTGTGCTGTCATGCAAAACCTCTGCCGATAAGAGAATGAGACTACAAGCAACAGTTTGATAAGTTAAGGAAGCAGATTACTGACCTTTATCCGACATTGTTCCTGGGTTTTAGGGGGTCCCTCCCCAACACTACCACTGTCCACAACCTGTACAGGATTAAACAAAATCACACAACACTTTCAAAAGTTGTTCACTAGTTATACAACCAACCTAGTTATCTATACACATCATGTCAACAAACACTGCATGATGATGAGTGAACTGATCTGTGAAGACATGCTTCAATGCTACAGCATGAAAAGATGTGAAAGTTCTGGCTAAGCAATCAACATTACTAGCAATCAAGCAACCATATGACTTCCAAGTACAGCAACCAATGAATACTAAATAACCAGCCCAACCCAGTTTATTTTTCTCTCCAGCTGGATAAATAGAAAGAATCTTAGGTAATTTGTTTCTGAACTTCTCTTTGAGTGCCTAGTCCTCTGTTAATGAATGAGTGAGTAAAACCTACCAAATCCTACAAGGCCTAGAAATGTCTTGTACAAAACTTCACAATTCTGAGGTTCTTTTCAAAACTTCTGAAATACACTACTTGTTGATGGTAAAGATGAAAAATCAGTCAAAGCATCTGAGAGGCATCACCTATACAAAGAGCTGATCCAATCGTCAACCCTGCCAACTTGAATGCTTATGTTGATTCCAACCAACATAAACATAAACAAAAAGAATCACCAGATGTACAAAAAACAACCAAAGATGAGGGAAGCAAATCCCACCCAGCCAACCAATCCATAAATACAGGCATATCAGCCCTTTGGATGGTTATGTTTGTTAAGAGACTGCACTCTTTAGTAGTACAGCATCTGCCATTCTTGCTCTAGGCAATAAATTCCTTTGTCTCCATGTGCACCACTAGAACTGCATCAAATTCCATATTCTTGCAGTGGGGACAACTCTTTGCAATACTGGGAAGTGCACATCCTCACATGTACTAAACCAATTGAAGATCTCTTCAAAGCTCTGTGCTTGTGCATATGATTTGTTCTCCCTACAGATTTGAACTCTTTATGCAACAGACCAAGGCCTTGCCACCAGCACATAGAGTTTGAGGCTTTTTCCACTTCTGTGTCTTTCAAGACAAACCTAAAACTTGGTATGACCTTCTTCCATGCGCACCATTGCTTGTTCTTAAATTGAACCCTCTCTCAATGCATCCCAGTCCTATCATATCAGTACTGGTCTCTTGCATGCTTGATGTCTCTCATCATCAATTCATGATGAGAGCATCACTCAATTTGTCAACAAAATTCAGACTAGCATTTGTTTCATGCTCCCTTTGTTTATGCTCAAATGGAATTTTACTGTGTGTTTCTGCTGTGTCTGTGGCATGTTCAAGGGAAGGAAATTGTGTTTCTGTTTGTGTTCTTCACCCTGAAAGCCAGGGCATCAAACAGGAAAGTTCTCAAGACAAAATTTTGGAAATTGTGTTTGGGTTCTGTTCTTGTTCACCCTGAAAGCCAGGGAATCCAACAGGAAAGCTTTCTAGACAAACTTTTTGAAATTGTGTTTGGGTTTCTGTTCTTCTTCACCTGAAAGCCATGACATCCAAGAAGGAAAGCTCTCAAGACAAACTTTGGGAAATTGTGTTTGGGTTCTGTTCTTGTTCGCCCTGAAAGCCATGACATCCAAGAAGGAAAGCTCTCAAGACAAATTTTGGGAAATTGGGTTTGAGTTTCTGTTCTTCTTCACCCTGAAGGCCAGGGCATCCAACAGAAAAGCAGTCAAGACAAAGCTTTGGCAGTCTTCTTTCAAAACCCTACTACGAGGGGTCTGTCTCTCCCGCTCCCCCAAAGAAATTGAAAACGAAAGACTACACATGAAACCGGACTGGCAAGAAAGACAAAGACTTCACAAGTCCACAAATTCTTTCGTCAAGGATCCATACCGTCATTGCGTAAGCGTTTACTCGCGCAGCAATATCGGCCCAAATCTTGCTGGTAAAATTGCCACGATCCAGAGCCCGGTACTTCTCGCCGAAAGCTTGCAACAGCACGCTGGTTGCGCCTTCGCTCCACTCAATCGGCGGTTCCCGCGACGTCTTCCCTCCTCCTCCTCGCCCAGATTTACCCCCACTACCACCAGCACCAGCCCCGCCACCGCCACCACTGCCCGGATGCGGACTCTGTGCAGTACCAACGTCCACGTCGCTGGCCGGCCTGTCACGGCCATCCTCCCCAACCTTGTTGTTGACGGCATCAACCATGAGCATGGCTCGCCCAAGTTCACCAAGCTTGGGCTCCTCCACATCATCTTCCCCGTCTTCCTGCTGCTGATGATGATGATGAAGTGGCCTCCCACCTACGCCATACCCAGCATCGCCGTTATGGTGATGAGGTTGCTGCTGCTGCTGCTCCTCGCCACCACCATCAATGCTGTTATGATTCTCTCTTTGTTGGTGTTGTTCCTGGTACCCAAGGTGCTGCACAAACTGCAGTTTGTGAGCATTATTACTACTACCATGATGATGATGATGATGATGATCCACAACACCAGGTCCTCCTAGTCCTCCTCCACCATCTTCTTCTTCTTCTTCTTCCTCCTCCCGCTCATCCTCCTCATCCACAATCACCTTCTCGCCATACAAAATCCGGTTGCCATTGTTGTCCTCCAACAACCGCAACCCTTCCGGACCCATTTCCATCCTACCCACTACCACGTGATGCTCGTCCGAGCTTCCATCCATATTATCGACTGCGTTGTGCATCACCATCCGCATCGATGTGCAAAACCACACCCACCCACCTACCCAAAAATCCAAACCCGGGGAAAAAAAAAAATGAAAA
>Ga0209208_10007576_pt1 | contig 14665 bp, 5 predicted proteins | sample S1TSphfallax_3_FD_187694 | JGI IMG/M metagenome (GOLD analysis project Ga0209208, IMG submission 187694) | Host-associated microbial communities from peat moss isolated from Minnesota, USA - S1T2_Fd - Sphagnum fallax MG (SPAdes) (version 2) | ecosystem: Host-associated > Plants > Peat moss >...
GCCTATCAATTTTCAAGCCTAAGTACCTCATTGTAGGAATTGTCATCACATTGACTCCTGCCCCTCCATCCACCAACACTCCACGCAACACTGATCCATTACATTGCACATCAATGATCGGATCACATTTGCGTTCAGCTGCTATGGCGTTTAGGGGTGTGGGTACCTTTGGAACTTTAAGTGTTGACAACCCCTTTCTCAACTCCCTTCGAGTTGACGGCACCATTGCCACCAACTGTTCGATGGTGATGTCTGCTTTCTGTGATCCCACATCCTTCACCACTGAATAAGGGCCAGAATCTCTAAAAATTGGAAAGTCTTGGAAGCCAAACCTTCGCCTTCGATTCTTTTTCTTTTCTTTTGGGGCTCTCGCCATCTCCTTGAACCTTTTGATGCTTACGTCAGGATGAGTAGTGTCTTCCATCGGTCGCTTAGTTTGGGCCATGACATCCATCACATCCTCAGGGAATTGGAGGCTCTTCTCCAAACCCATCAAAGCTTTTTCTCGTCCTTCACTTATCGGCTCAATTAAATCCACTTGAGCTTTGCCCTTTTCTTCTGCAGAAAACCTTCGAGTAGAAGAATTCGCATTCTCTCTGGTAGTCAAGGTTGTCGAGTTTGGACATTCTCTTGAATAATGTCCCATTTCTCGACACTTGTAACATTGAACTGTTGACAGGTCCCTCTCCACGCTTCTGCTCTTATTAGTCCTTGGCTGCAGTGGATGGAGGCTTAACTGGTTCATTTGATTGATCATTTGTTCCATGGCCGACTCCATGCGAGAATTCACTTCCGGATGTTTCCGCACTTCTGGTTCAGTTGAAAATTGAACTGTTTTCACCATGGATTGCGCAATTGGTCGTGGAACCTCCTCCATGTTCACCTCCTTCTTTTCAGCCACCTCTACTGCTTCATCAAACGTCGCGGCTTGTTCGTATCTCACTTGTTGTCGTAATTCTGACAATAGACCAATGGTGAAATGTTCTAGTACCAATGCATTGACCCCCACAAAAAGTGGATCAGTTCCTTCATGACCTTGTGCCCTAAGACACCCTTGGAGTTTATTCTGCAATGTCATTGTCCTCTCCTTATACTCTCTTACTGACTCTAAAGCCCCCTGCTTTAGTTGACTCGGTTCAAGCATTAAGTTGTGGTAGACATTCTTCACAAAAAACACCTTCACTAGAGCCTTAGTTATGTCATTCCATGATCCCTTCAACTCTTCTGTCTGTCGTTCAAACCAAAATGATGCCGTACCTTCTAAAAATTCAGGAAAAAAATTGAGCCATTATGCAGCTGTTCTAAGCCCTGTACCAATACAAGCCCGTTTATATTCCCTTAAAAACACTTCAGGGTCTTCACCCTTACTTCCCCTTAAAACTGGAATAACCATATTGATTCTTATTTTGTCTCTCTAAAAAAAAACACACCAAACTAATTAATTCCTTTAACCAACTATCACTTAGCTTTTACAACCTTTCCTCATGAATAAGGAAATTTCTGATGGCTCGAATTGCGTTCACAACAAAATCCTCCCTATATTTTCGGTGTAAATCCCTAAAAGGACCAGACATTTCTAATCCTGCCATTATCCTATTTAAATGTCTGGATTGAAAGACAACATTTACAATATCATGGCCATCACGAGTATCAATGACGCCTCCACTCCACATGACATGCAGGTTGTTGGTTCTGGCATAATCTGTAGTCGCATCCTTCTTCCTAAGGCAGATAAGTAAATGTTGTTCTTGTGTGATTGTCCTTTGGCGTTGCCTTGCAGGTTCTGAGTCGGGTTGAAGCCCTGATTCCTCCCGTCGTTTACGTAGTTGTGACACTACCACATTTGGTTCACCTACAGTCCCAAGCTCTTCCAAAGGTCTTTCAACATGTGATACTGGTCTAGTAACTCCCAATGTTAAAGATGGGGTCTGTTGTCTATTTTCGGGAAACTGTGTACTAGGGGAGTCAGAAGCCTCTCCTAACGTTGACATTAGTGTCTTTATTAAAACAGTAATCTTAGAAATAAAACATATATATATTTTCATATATTTTTATTTCTTTCAACAACAGACAACACTTTTTATATAAAAAGTCTAAAGGTTTCAACAAGGTTTAACAACCATGGGCTTACTCAAGAACACTCACTATCCTTTATAAACTTTTGTTTACATTTTTTTCATATGGCTTAACACGTGCCATCTTCTTTCCTTTTCTTGCCTGCAACTTTTCTTTACGAATCTTCTTAGATTCCCACAAGTCCAACTTTAATTCATGCCTAGGATTACAAGTAATATCCAAAAGCAAGCTTGGGGTCAAACAAAAGGACTCATGTTTATGGTCTTCATAATGTTGCTTCACGCGTTGAATCGTTCATCCAACTCGACATGGCTTGCCTTTCGTAATCTCCATTGCCACAAGTTGAACCTTTTCCACCCATGTGGCCACTTCCATCCATGATTCGAGGATAAATAAAGTGCCTTGCATTCTTCGTTTTAAAACAAAACAACAATTTGTTCTTCCCTTCTCTTTCCTTCTTCCCACTAAACTTTCAACAACACAATTAAGTTTTCTCCTCACAATTCCATAACACAATTTAATAACACAATTTTCACAACACAATTAAATTGCACAACACAATTTCACAACACAATTAAATTGCACAACACAATTTCATAACACAATTAAATTGCACAACACAATTTCATAACACAATTAAATTGCACAACACAATTTCACAACACAATTAACATAGACTCGGGTCCCGACAATGGAACCAAAAGATGTCTAACACAAATAGGTTTAGGACCGAAGTTATGAAAGATTACTACATAATTATGGAATCTATGTTTTTGGTTGTAAAATTATACTTCCACCCTTTTATTGGCTATGCAAACCTCACCATTCCCCTATCATGAACTACACACCAACAACACCAAAACTATTCACAACCAAAAGCTTTTCAAAACCTTAAACTTCCATTCTCACAAACCTTCTATTTATATCATAACTTTGTACAAAATGAAAGGTGTGTTTCAAGGTCTCAAACACCTCCTTAAATACTAACCAAAAGGAAATTAATCAAAAAACTTCCTAAAATTTATCCATCACATGGTTTCCCATGTGATTCCACAATTAATGATAAGAAAACAACATCACATGGTTTCCCATGTGATTCCACAATTAATCACAAGGGAACAAAATCACATGGGGAACCATGTGATTCGACAATTAATCAGAAGGGAACAAAAACACATGGTTCCCCATGTGATTCGACAATTAATCACAAAGGAACAAAATCACATGGTTCCCCATGTGATTCCACAATAATCAAAAGAAAACACAATCACATGGTGCACATGATTTCCACATTAACAAGTGAAAGTCAATGCATCATGACCAAGTCCAACCCATAAACTTTCCCCTTTAAACAAATTACCCAAGTAATTACTCAACAAGTTACAGGATCATGTACTATAGATTAGTATGAAATGGTAAAGCCCCAACTGCTTGTACCAGCCTAGGTGCTGCTCATCCACCCAAGGGCCAGCATATCTCGTCAACTTTTTCAGCTTTTGGTGGATGGTTTTTTGTACGGAAAAGTGATAATATTTTTGGTGATCTTGATTTATTTTCTTGCACACATGATGTCTAAAGTGGTGAATTATTTAGATCATTCTGGCTATAATGATTTGATCATTTTTCATGTGCATGTGATAAAGGTTGGGGCACCAAAATAGCAAATAGTTGCTAAAAAAAGACAAATGAAATGTAAATAAGGTGAAAGTCCAAGCAAGTTCTGTTCCAGAATTTGTTTTCACAAGTTTCAAGACCAAAGACAAGATGCAACCTAAAATATGCCATTGAGAAGAAAAGGACTGGTAAATGTTAGGTGATTATCTACTCACTTCAATCGTGTCTAAAAAACCATGGCCAAACCATGAAACTTGAGCAAAGTGGCAAATGCATTTGGATAGTGTGAGTTTCGTGTGCCAATGGAGCCTCACAATATGATTGGGAATTGGATAACATTGCTTGAAATGTACTCGAATCTCATGCATATTTTCTTTTTTCCCCACATTTTTTCTTTGGTACTTTTAGTGCCCTAATTTTTCCACAACATTTTGACTATTTTTAGCCACCAAAAAAATTGTGGCCAACGATGTCTTTTATCATTCACTATAGGTCATTAACTTATATTTGCTTTCGTTCCATTACTAATGCAAATATCATCCACATTCCACAATTGCAAATATTTTTTAATGCATGTGTAGACATCTCATTGATTCGATGTGTGTACAAACATCCCATTGATTCTATAAATGTCCACCTTTTGTGTTGTACTTACAACAACAAGTGCAAAAAACCCAAGATGCAATTTGCAACATTTTTGTTTTCCATTTTGGACGAGATGTTGGCTTTAGGGTTGAAATCTATTTTTGGTGAATACAATGTCAACCATGTCATTTTAGTTGTAAATGTGTGTAGTCATGTATGCGACCATTATAGTTAAATATGCAACTAAAATGTTAATATAATAGAATGAAATTGCAAATGCAACTATAATTTATGACTATTACATGTTTAGATGGAAAGAAAAAATGAAAGCATACATTTTTCACCCAATATTGTGAATGAATCCTTGGATGGATGAAAACATAGTTGTTTTTGCAATTGGTTATAATTATTTTTACAAATTAAGGTTAATAATTTTTCCATTTCCAATATTTTGATGATTAAAACACATGTGGCATCTTTGGAATTAAAATATTTGTTTGACAATCAACTTGTGTCTAACTATTTATTGGTATTTTTTATTTTTTTATTGACATTGATAATAAAAGTATTATATATTTATGAAAAATATTGACTTATGATATATTTATAAATATTATATATGATGTACCTAGCCTAGGTGCCTACTTGGGTACTTAAATTAGCTTTTTAACCTAGTTGAGGTAGTGACACATGTCAACAAATCATAGGCTAAATTTTTTATGAAATTATCAATAATATGAATTATTATATTTCATAAATATATAAATATAAATAATATATTTAATAAATGTGTTTTAAAAATGTATTAAATCATTTAATTTTCATTATATAAAAAATGATGCTTGATATATTATGTAGTCATATATGTAATCACATAGTCCTATGATTAGCAATGGATGAAAAATCCCTGCAATCACAAATGATATGTGATTACAAAAGTAGTCACATGTCGCGTGGAGTTTTTTGCAACTAAAATTGTAATCATTTATTTCCAAATTTCTTCGAATGTGCCAATGCCATTTGGAACTTCAAAGGGCCAAAAGGCCTTCCTCTTTCTGTCTTGGTTATTATTTTTGTTAAAAACTTTCAATTACATTGCAAAGGATGCAAGCATTTTCCATCTTAAGTTGGCAGTAGGGGTAGGCCTAGCTATTTCCCAACTTCCACTCCTTCATGACCCATCACCACAGTAGTTGGTTGTTGAAATGGAACTTTTTTTGACATCTAGTTTGTGCTAACTTGACATCTTGTAAATTCTTTTTTTCATTTTTCTTTTTCCTTTGTAAATTTTCCAAATTAGCGATGTATTTATAAATAAAATTTTGTAGCGTTAACAAAAAAGTTATAAATATTCCAAAAAGTTTGTAGTAGGCTACATTGAAACTTGATAAAAATGGCAAAGGAGTTGTTGTCAGTTCATGTACTTATTCACCTATCTCTATTATATTGACCAGATGGATTTTTTTCAATTGTAATTACCTTTCTCTTTTTTCTTGTTGTGGGCCATTTTGATTGGCCCATGACTAGAAAAACAAAAATTGAAAAGTTTTCTCAAAATATAAGTTTTTATGTGGAGATGGAATTTCCTCTTTGCCCACCTATAGATGAAAAGGGGAAAATTGGCCCCAAACCAATGAAGTGATATTGGGAACAATCTTGGGGAATTCATTGGGAACCTTAAAAACATTGTAAAAAACCCAAGGGAAACATATGGGCAAATCATTAAGAACACATAGGAACATGATGAAAACACAAAAGTTAAAAAATCTCCCACCCTATGACCTCCACTAAAGGAAATAAATAAGCCTTATGTGTGCATGTTCAACTTTTCATTAGTTGCATGCAAATTATAATAAAACATTGATTGGCACCGTTTTATTTTATGTTGTGAAAAAATGGAAAAGTCCATTTTTTTAAAAAAAAAAAATTAGTTGAAAAGGCTTGGGCGAAAACATCCTTGGGTCATACCACTAGGAACCATTTTAAGGAATGGTTAAGGAAGCAAAAACGACCAAATCACTTTCATAGGTCCTTTTCTTTAAATGTTTTCAGAACTATAAATTCATTTTTTTCATGTTTATCAATTATAAGCACTAATATATAACTTGAAATTATTTTGTAATTAAAAAAAATTAAAGTTTGTTAAAAAATTATATTTTTAATCAAAAGTGTCATTTCAAAAATCAATAGCCTTAACTTTGGAAATTCATAATTAAATTATACTTACTCAATTTATTTCTTGGTAAAATTTTTAAATAGTAACCTTGGGAAAAAAATCCCAAGAAAAATTCTCAAATCATGTTTCAAATTTGTGTTTTTGACCAAAAAGTTCAAAAAGAAGAACTAATGTGACATTTTTTAAATGCAATGATTAAGAACATCAAAATACACAATATAATTGATATTATTGAAAATTAAAAAAATTATGGAACCAAATAAATGTATTCATTAAAAAATAATAATGAAAATGTTTATTTAAATGTTTATTTAAAATTTTCAAAGTTCAATGGATCCAAGAAAATCAAGGCATGACATTCCTAATGATACCACCCAAGGATGTTTTCTTCCTTTTCATCCATTCCAACCTACCATAAGCCACAACATCATTGAAAATCATATGACTTAATATTAGATCAAGTTCCATTGTTAAACATCTAACCACTTCATTTGATCCATAAGCACCATATTACCACACCTCTTAACAGAGTCCAAATTGGACTAAACTCCCTTTCAACCTTTAGGAGTTTCTTATCAAACAACATTGCATGGGGTCAAGTTTTTTCATCTTGCCTAGGTCATGGCATGTTAGATGAATTTCAAAACTATTTTTTGATGTAACTAGGCTATTGTTGATAGATATTTCATACTACGGGTTTAATGAATAGTGTAGTGGTTTTGAGCATTTTCAATTGTTTAGTCTTCATTAAACCTTAAACAATGGAAATTGTGGAACACGTACCTTGTGTGTGTTTGAATTTTGTTTCCATATAGTGAGAAATATTGAATTTGTTGGTATTGATTGTGGCCCAAACATCTATGTCTTATCATGAGTCTTAAAATATTTTGGTAGCAAGCTTCAAAAATCATATCCATGAATCAAAGTATCTCACATTGTTCAAAATGATTATAAATTTTGATGATATGTTGCCATGGGCTAAGAAATAATTGTAGAATGCAATAACACATCACAATGATACATATAACCTTAATTGAATATGTGATCACCATGAAAATGCTTCAAATTTATTGTGAGTGTAAGAAAATTAAAATGCAATGGGGTTCTGTGAAGAAGTTTGAGAATATGTAGGTGTTTGAAAAAACCTAAGGAATAATCAAGATCTTTATAATTGACAAGTGAAAATTTTGGAGACAAAAGTAAGGAGGAGGAGCAAGGCGAAATATCATGGAGGCATGGTAATCTTTTTGGTGTTTTTAATCTCTTGGGGGTGATAAGGACAATATGTTTGCCTTCTAGTTTTGTGCATCACTTGCTTGTTCAAGATCTCGTTATTAATTAGTTGAAGAAATGGAAAGTTAAATATGGTGGGGGCATTACTTTATTTTGAATTTGACAAGACATGAGAGATGTAGCAAGAATAGAAGGGAAAAATATGGAAATAGACACCAAGTTTGTGCAACGAAAGAAAGATGAATTGTGTAGAGGTAGTGCAAGATGAGGTGTGGAACTTAACGGTGAAACCACACTATGGTATAAACAATTTTAGAGAAAATTGGGACTACATATAATATAAAATGGTAATAACATGTAAGACTTCATTCACTTTGAAATCTTTTAAAGATCACATGTAGTTAATTTGAAATTCAAACATAAAATAAATTGTTAAACCCATCAATTACATCCCACCATTAAGTGTAAATGTTAGTTACAAAATGTTTTCCAAACATCCACCGTGGTATATCAAGGTTCCATAGGTATCCAAAATTGTCAAATTGTGACAATTATGTGTTTACACCGTAGTGTGTTTCACCCTTGAACATTGATTGTGCAAATGTGGGATGTTACTTTTGAAACCTATTTGTCGTCCTTTTTGAGTGTTTAGAATTGAAAATTTGCATTTTGCTTGATTAATAAACAATTGCAATTATGTACATGGGTATGTAAATGTTCAATTTCATACTTATACCTAGAACTTAAATATATTTACATAGATACTTAAGCTTAATTGATTTAGATTTACATATTTAAATGAAGACATAAGTATCAATATGTAGAGTCTATATACATAGAAATGAAGTAGGTTTATAAGTTATTTATACATAGAATTTCAGTCTAAAAGAATTAGGTATATAGATGGAGATATATATTTAGATATGATTGAACGATTTAGTTTTATGCTTTAATAAGGTTTAACATTGAAAGTTTTGTGCCTTAATAAGGTTTTGTTATAGGTTGGAAAGATTATGGCGTAAGGGTTTGGTTTAAAGTCTAAGTCCTAGGGTTTTGGTTTACGGTTTAAGGCCTAGTATGATTTTTTGGTTTATGGTGTAAGGTTTGCCAATGGGATTTAGGTCTAGGATTGGGATATTAAAGCTTTTGATTTTTTTTAAATGAGTTTTATTGCAATGGAGTTGTCCATAGACACATACATGTTTCTAAAATGTTTTTGCTACAAATGGAAAACCAAGTATATAAATTCATAAAATGTAAGTGGTCCTTTTTTTTCCTCTCTTGTGGAAATTAAAAACCTTTACAATCACTATTAAAGTCCAAGCGTGATTGAGGTACCCCCTTTGAAACACTAAGGATTCACTCCTAGGACTTTCAAATTTACTTTTTTTTCATTTTTTTTATGATTTGTTTTAAATTTCCTTTTTCTTCGCCATGTCAAGTAAAATAATTTTGTTCCAATTTTTTTATAAGCATCTAGAATATATATTGTTTTCACTTATGAAAGTGAGAATAGTAAAATTTATCCAATGTGGGCCATGTTCTATCAATGGCCCAAAATTTCTTAAAGTTTTATGTTTTGAAACTTTTTACATTGCAATAAGGCACTTGGTTATTGTCACAACTCATAAATTGTATGTACATTAGGGTGAAAGCATGCTAAAGTATACCCAAAAAAAAGGTCCTCAAATGTAAAAAAACCAAGGATTTATGACAAGTAGATTAGAAAATAGGTGTGCCCTACGAAATTGTCCTTTTGGACTACATGAAGGCATCAAATGTGAAATGTTGAAGTTTTTGAAAGCTTCAAAGGTTGAATCAACCTTTCTAAGAACCTACTTTCAATCTACTTTGCAAAATTTTCTAGTTGGTCACGTTGTGAGAAAATAGATTGAAAGTAGGTAAAAAAAATTAATTTGGAATTGTTTTTCATGTGTTGCATTTTGAAAGGGTTTAGGGCATGATTTAATGAATTAAACACATGTAATGCACTTTCATGTCATATCAAAAATTATGTTTTGGATGCCAAATTTGAGTTTATGGAAAATTTACCTTTGAGGGGCTTCACATTATCATAATCCAAATTTTCAAATTCCAAAAATTATTTATCAAGGTGGATAATGGCTCAAACATTGGTACCACATTAGTTAAATGGTTTGATTTGGAAAAATATCAATTAGAGTAATACACTTGCAATAAATAAATAAATCAGTGAAAGTATAACATACATTAAAAATAACCATATATTATTATTTAATATGATAAATACCTCCCAAATTTTATGGCATGATTAAAATGCCTAAAATGTAAAAGATTCCAAATCTACTTTTATTTGTCGATAAGGATGACCAATTGACATACTTTGCCATGCTTACATTCATTAGTACTTAAGGTGTTGGTGGTGGGCCAAAAACATCTGTTTAGACATTCCTTATGAGTCTTTGAACTTTTCTTTTTCAAAAGACAAAGTCTTGGATTTTTTTCTAGAACTTGGTAGGAATTATGAAATTTGTTCAAATTTGACATGTTATGCATAGAATAGTACATTAATAATGTATCTATCCATAAAAAAAAAACTAAACTTTCAATATGAATGTTCAAATGTGGAACAAAACTTACAACAAAAAGTTGGTGAAGGTTTGACAAAGTGGCGAACATACAAGCTTTGAATTTTGATGTGGATGCACAATCAACACCTTACCACTTTGAGGATACCTTATGAACTCTAAAAACTTTGTATGGATGGAAGATTAAAGCCATGAAAAGAAAATGCAAGAATATGATGTTTGTCCCTTTGTCTTATTTGGTCCCTTTTACACTTGTGGTGATGCTATTGAATGAACACCACCAAGAAAATGAATGGAGAGTTTTATAAAGAAGTTTCAACAACCTTTTCAAAAAGGTTTGGCTAGTTTTTTTTTTTTGATTATTTACAAAAAATATATACCCATTATCTTAATTCTATGATGATAACCCAATGGTTTAATGTTGGCATAGGTTGCATAAGTGGATTATTCAACTCTTGTTGCATTTCTTTCATATTTTGCTACATACCTCACATCAAGAAGTGATGTTATGGTTACAAAAACAATTGGAAAAAATCAGAAAATTTTGTTTTTTAGTGTAAATTCAAAGATAAAACCCAATAAATGATAAACAAATCACCAAATTTTTGAAACCACCAGATTTTAAAAAACTTGATTGTAAGTATAATAAATTAATCAATAATGAAATTTTTATTATAAAGTATAATTTATAATTTATAGTATATAACTAGGTTGAGTTGGGTATCACCATTCCACTAGCCCATAAAGGTAGGTACAAGATGAATCTTGACTGTGTAGTAGTGATAAAACAAGATTGCACAAACTTGTATCAAGATTCATAAATCAAATGGAGGAACTACTTGGCTTTCCCTAATAGTGGTAGTTCGTAAGAAGAATGGAAAATTGAGAATTTGTGTAGATTTTTGAAAACTCAATGTAACCATAAAAAAGATCCATATCTTTTGCAAAAGACATTTTGAACATGGTGGCTCAACATGAGGTTTATTCCTCTTTAAATGGATCTTCTAGTTACCACCATATCACGATAGCCCCCGGTTGAATTGAGCTTGGTAAAGAGTTTTGATGGAAATGTAAATCTTGTATTCAACTTTGACTAGAATCTTGCAAGCTACTTTTGAGAGCTACAATCAACATGTATTTGCGCTTTTAATAAGGGATATTAAGCCCAAGTCAAAAATGGTGACCAATAATAATAGGAGCAGAAAATTTATGCAACCAATGAGATGGCCCAACTTGCAGGCATGAAGTTTTCTTCCCATTGGTGGGCTGGGGGATTTGAGATTTTTTTGGGGGAATTTTGGTGTTCTTAGTGTTCCCACCAGGTTCATCATGGCTCCCAATGGTGCTTCAATTTCTTCCCCAAGCTGTTTTCAATAGCACCACACATTATCCCCCTTCCTTTGCTTAAAGTTCTAGACTTGTAACCTATGTAGCTAGACTAAAGGGAAACGATTCATAATTTGGGAGTGTCCAAAGTCCACAACTCAAAGAGCAATAGTTACCCACAATCTCATTAGCGTTGGCAAAAAGAGGGAGCTCAACGCAGAGAGGAAACTATTTTCTAAGCACCAATGAGCATTGAGGTGAGCCAATACTCAGAAGTCAGGGCAATTTCTTTTCCTTTTTGAAAGGGAACTTGATAATTATTTAGGTTTAAAGGTTTTACTCCCCTACTTGTTGTCAGCACTGTCCCCAATGATGTTCCCTATCTATTGCCACATGTGTTCCATACATGTATTGCTTAAATTTATCCATACACTTTACCAAATTTTCTTTAAGGTGTTGTCCATAGTTCCCATGTGTCCCCATATTCTTCCCCATAGCATCACGTTCTACCATATATTCCTTGCCCAAAGTCTCGCTCTCTTAGCCTACACAGGTGGGCTAATGAAAAAACTGCATCCATTCGATCTTGGGAGTGTCCAAAATCTGCAAAAATCAAAAGATTTGCTTCAAAGCTTTGGACTCTGGACACTCCCAGGATAGCATGAACCACTAGAACCGATCGAATAGTTTTGCTGACAGAATGGGATCTGCATTTGGACTTAAATTGGACCCAGTTTTGAAATTTTGCAAAGAGAGAAACTGGAACTGGAACTCAGCCATAATCCATATAGGAGGTTTTAACCAATGTTGGCAACAAATCTTGAAGCTTCAGATTCTTATCTCCAACTACACGTGTAACACAAAATCTGACTAGCCTGGGAGAAGACATGAACGATAAGCATTTGGAGAAAACTCTTCATCCTCATCTACCTGTCCAGCGAGCTCCTCGACTTCAAGTGCCGCCACAGCTTATTCCGTCTGTGAAATTTTAAATTTCTGCTTTCCCACCTCATTTTTGTAGTGTTTTTTACCTTGTCAGGAAGGTCAAGACATGACGACCTTAGTAGCCTGAAGGAGTGAGCAGCACCTGAAAAAATGGGTGCTTTCCAAAAGCAAGAAAACTTGGAAATGACATAATATATGAGCTGACATCCAAATCAGAACCAAGAGAATGGATCTAGCACAGCCACTCGACAGGATACCGACAAAACAGAGGAGCAAAACACTAATGTAACCTAAACCTGGTGGCACTGAAGCAGTGTTTATGAGCTGACATCCAAATCAGAACCGAGTGAATGGATATAGCACAGTCAGTCGGCAGGATACCGACAAAACAGAGGAGCAAAACGCTAATGTAAATGCTGCAACACAAAATTGACAAAATAAAAACAGGTGGACGCCAACATATGCCCGTAATATATATCGCCATAGACCACATTCTATCGGTCACATATGACACAAGAAGTGGACCAACAGAGAGTAGGAGTACAATAGCTGACGATGACTATGATTTATACAATTCCCACACACCAGATTTATATACCTAGTTCTGGTGCCACATAATTCCAATGCAGAAGAAACACAAGCGCAAGGCATATTTGAGGGAATTTATTGGCTTAAAATCTGAAGCAACCACGCATGAACTCCACAAACCACGATTTTCAGATTCACTGATCTTAACAATCTCCTCAGGTTCTCAGACCTGGTCCTAGAGGCCAACACATCTACCAGGAACTGGGGGAGAAATAGGATGTACAATGCAGCAATCCTCCACCCTCATGCATGGTTGACCATTTGACCCACAGCCATCATCGCCAGAAAACTGGATGGCACAGGGCACGCGCAAAAGCTTGCAAGCAGCATGCCGGATCAATGGAGGGAAGGGCGGACGCGAGCGCCAAAGAGGTTGTGAGAAATTGTGATGAGACTGTGAGAATCTGTGCGTTTTTATTGACACACGGCAGCACACCTGCACACGATAGTCACTGTAAGGGCCAAACAAGCTGTACACTCCTCACGTGTCTCTTCGAAAACGAGCACGAGGTCTTGAACGAAAAATGAGGTCCCTGACGAAAAATGAAAATCTTTCATCGAACATTTTTTCTGATGATGAGAAGAATTCTTGTCACCTGACTAGAACATGCTGTGTTGCTCACAAGCAAAAAGTAGAGAGAGCTTTAAATTAAACAATTCTAAGTTTGTAGTGGGCTGCATTGAACCAGGACAGAAACGGCACAGGAGTTGTAGCTGCGGTTCTGGCCCAAGATGGATAATTGTAATCTGGCATGAATTCTGTGGGGTAAGAATTAGCCTCAGATCACTTCAAAACAATATGACAAAGGTCAATCAGAAAATGTGGATGGGTTTCTAGACCATCACACCAAAATGAAAAGAGAAAATTCATCCAAGATTTTAAATCTCTCATCCCTCGGTCGGATGAATTCTTGCCAGGTGGCAGGGGCAAGAGTCTGGTGAGTTGTAGGATCCTGTACTATGGATTGGTATGAAATGGTAAAGCCTCTGCTACTTGTACGAGTGCAGGTGCTGGTGCATCCGAGGACGTTCTTTATCATTCACTGTAGCTCGTCCGACTCTTATCTGCTTCAGTTCCATCATAAATGCAAATACCATCCCACAGAACATACTCTTGCTTGCAACCAAAAACCCGAATCTCTAAACTATTTTAAGTTCCAGGTGAACTCCACCGATAGAAACAGCAAAGGAGTTGTTGGGGGGTGCTTATATCATCCCTACAAGCCACAATCACCCACATATTGTGCTCTGCATTAATTAGATGAGCTGCCTCTAATTTTTATGTTTTGTGCAACGAGACAATTTGATTGACCCATCACTTTAAAAATATGAAATAATGGAGGCTCTCCAGAATAGAAGGCTTTTATTTTGAAGTTTACAGTTCTTCCCCTTTGGCCCACCTATATAGGTGAAAGGAGGACAACATTACCCAAAGCATATGGGATATAAGTGAGGTGTTATTGGGAACTCTTTGCTTTGACCCCCCCCCCCAAAGGAATTCAAAACAAAAAAAAGTTTGCATGGACAGTTGATGTCGACTGTAAAAGTGGAGAGT
>Ga0209208_10007578_pt1 | contig 14662 bp, 8 predicted proteins | sample S1TSphfallax_3_FD_187694 | JGI IMG/M metagenome (GOLD analysis project Ga0209208, IMG submission 187694) | Host-associated microbial communities from peat moss isolated from Minnesota, USA - S1T2_Fd - Sphagnum fallax MG (SPAdes) (version 2) | ecosystem: Host-associated > Plants > Peat moss >...
AAAGGTATAAGGTGAAAGGTTTAGAAAGTAGATAATGTACTATTTTGTGTGTCTTATGAGGCATTCACACTTGATGTTAAGTGAATGCTAAATGAAAATCTAGGTGGCATCTTAAGTGACACCTAACATTAAATAAATAGGTGATAGCTTAATAGTTAAGCGAATGTTAGCTTAATATAAAATTTTCATGATAAGTAGGTTTAAGTCCTAAATGACTAACATGATTTATATATATTTAGCCAGATAATGTAAATATCTATTTTCCAACAAAAAAAGTAAGTATACAAATAAGGGCTAGTGGGTTGTTAAAGGGTGGGTAGTGAAAACAAAAAATTGAGCTAACGACTTTGATTACCTAGGGAACTCCAACCCAATGAAAAATCGCTTCTTATCCACCCACCATCCATCCTTCATGGTGTGCTGGTGGTGTATGTTAGGTCACTACGATCGGCGAATCCATTATGTGACCCAGCACCCACCAATGCATCATCCATAGAAACTTGTTATGACTTAGCTGCGGATGGATGAATCCCAATTGAGTATCTTGTTGACCTTGGGTACTTCCACTTCACACCACCTAGGTAACTACCTAGGTAAGTAGCTTATTCCAAGTAGGTAGGTAATGTAATTGGTTACTATGTATGTATGTGGGTAAGAATTTGGAAAGTAAGACACTTGATGAGTACAAGGTATGTAGTACCCATCAAGTGCATAGCTAACCACAGTGGTTAGCTACGAGACCTGAATAGGTATCACAAAAAAGATAATCATGATTGGTCTAAAATTATATATTTTTATATATTTTTATTTTTATTTTTATTTTTTTCTCATAATTTTCATCCATAATTTTTCCCTTGCCATTAGCCTAGGACAAAATGTGCAAAAAACATAGGTGTACAAAAAATAAATTCTTGTAGTCAAGAAGAAGGTGAGATAGCATGCACCCAAGAGCCCAAGTTTTTTTTTCTTCTTCTAGGGAGGGTGAGGGTGTTGGATTTGTGTTGTTCTTATTGTGTTTTCATCAAATTCACATTGAGTTCCCAACATTTTCCCAATAGATCTTCATTTATCCCAATTCTTTGCCTTAAGTTTTACTCTTGAAAAACTAGATGTGCAACCCAAAGGAGGAGGTTACAACATATGTATTTTGGGATTATCCAAAGCTTGATTATTAATTTATTTTTAGTGGGCCAAACAAAAATGCACATTCACATTATAAAAAAATTCTTTAAAAAATTTGGAGGTTCTCACAATTAATTCATATTAGTCACAATATAATACCATGTTAAGGTACCTCAGCAAAGTTTTTTTTTATCACTTTACATTACACTTTCACAACTAGGGTCCACATGGAAATGATTTCTGAATTTCAAAGGGTATATGGCCTTTGGATGTGTTTTGAGGGGCTCTCAGTATTTCCATGGTCATGGTCCCTCACTATAGTGTAAAAGGGGCTGAAGAGGAGTGTTGTGTAACTCTTTAATTTTGTTAATTCTTTGTAAGTGTTGCCTTCAATTTTGAGTTTTGTAATTTAAAAAATCAAAGAAACTGTAGATTTTGGTTTTCTGAATTTTTTCTGAATCTTAGAACATCTGGATTTGGTTTTTTGAGTATTTCCAGAACACAAAGAAATTCTGGGTTACAAAGAATTTCAAAGAATTTGATTTTTTCACAAAAGAACTGGCAATTTAGAGTAGGTTCTTTGACCTGGTTTTTTTTTTTTTTCAATAATTTTATGTTTGTAAAATTCCGGTTAGTTAAGGGTAAAAATGGTTCTATGATTTTTGAGAACCTCCAGTCAAGAGCATCCATCCTCGTGCCCTAACCCTACCCGCCGGTTCCAGGTTCCAAAGAGAGAGAGAACCGCCCAACACTCTTAGAGGTCTGGTGTTGCAATAGAGTAAATCCCCAAGTAGTGGGCTTTACTAAAATAAGGCCAAGGGCCCACATAAGTGGAGCTGAGTGTAGGTCCAAATCCAATAAATCGCTCCTTGTCAAGGGCTTTATCAAGTGTAAAGACCACTATTGGATTTATTTTTATTTTTATTTTTTCCCCTCATGATACCTAGCAAGTACCCATTGGGTATCATAGGGAAAAACAAAACATGGCAATTTTTTGAAATGAAATGGCCAGTTATTTAAACCTATAGGCTTCTTTTTCTTCCGAAACGGCCCTTGGAGTTTTACACTCTACAACACACTCTCTAAATACACTAAAAAACATATTCAAGAAGGTCTTCACATTCATGATAACCTTCGCCTCATGCTTTATGGTAATGCCTAGAGGTGGGTGAGATTCCCAAAATGACTTAGCTACTACCTTGTCGTAGGCCCCTTATTTGGGTATGCCCCCACCCAAGGGCTTTACCCTACACATAAGGTCCAAGCTACTTCTAGCATTAAGGTGTTATAGACCCAATTGAATGCATAGTCCTTGTCTCAAAGATCCTTTAGTTTTTGCATAAGAACTTATAAATAACTGGCAATTTTATAGGTGATTATTTGAATTTTTTTTTCAAAAAAAGAGAAAGAATTATGATTAATATAAATAAATCGGTTTTTTGAATTTTTTTCGAAAATCAAATTTATGAATCCTAAGAACCAACTTGATAACATTCGGACAGTTCTTCGCTTCAATGAAGGGCTAGAGTGAACCAGCACCCACCAATGCACTAGTTGGCCGTTCTGTCCATGGGATGGATTGCATTTTTTCATCCAGTCTCAATCAATCAACTTTTTTTGGGGTTTTTTGACCTATGAATTTGTTATCAATCTATTTATTTATTGGCTAAACTTTTATGTGTTTTCTTTATCTCAATAATTTTTTTATCTTTTTATGGCTAAGCTTTTATATATTGGTAAAAAACTTTCTACTTTCAACGTAAACATTAGTTCTTAGTAAAACCTCTTTATTTTTGACCTAAACATTTATCTCTTGGCAAAACCTTTTTATTTATTGACTAAACTTTTAGCTCTTGACAAAACCGATATCTTTCTTTAGTTAAACTTCTATATATTAGCAAAAATAATATCTTTTTTCTTTGCTAAATTTTCACCTCTCAACAAAACATTTTAACTTCCTAACTGAATTTTCACCACCTTTAAATTAAACCGGTTCTTTAAAACCAGTCCAGTGTTCGAAAATCGTCAGATCCAGTTCGACTTTGATCTTCCTAACTGGAACTGGAACAGGCAGTTCTTACTCACCCAACTGTTGTCTCTTCCGCACTCAGATAACCGCCCAACACTGATTTTTCCAACATAATAACCAGCATGTATATATATAATTTTTTATTTTAAAAAATATTGGTTAAAAAAATTCTTGTATAGGGGCTTACAATGAAATTGTCAGTGCCTTTTTTTTTTTAGAAATTTTTTTAATGGAACTTCAAAATAGTGAGAAGGAGAAGGAGAAATAAAATAAGATTTATTTCTGCATCAAACTAATAAGTGAAATTCTAATTTATTTTAATTTATTTTTCATATGATAACAATCAGTGTTATATTTTTGAATTCTTTGAAGTAGAAGTAAGTAGTTGGGCGTCCATCCTAAGGTAGATTTTAGCATTTATTTTGGCCCCCCCCAAAAAGGAAAAAGTGATAATATTTCTTTCAAAATCCAAAAAAAATTCCCTCATATTTTTAACAATGATTTTATATTTAAAACCAAGCATCTCCAACAAAATATTCCTTATTTTTTTGGCAGAGGGGATAGACCAAGTGCAAAAATTCATCACCAAAAAGAACACCAATATCCATAATTTCCATAAACTTGTCAATGGCAATGAATTAGGGTTCCATTAGGTTCCATTTGTTTCATGCTTCATTTGTCTGTTGGCCAAAGCACAATTCCATTACTACAATTGGGCATTCTTGGAGGCAGCTTTACAACACATAATTGTGCACAAAAGCCACCAATAAGACAAAACCAAACCTCTCCCATTAGACCCAAAAAAATCAACTCTTTTCTTGGCAAATTAAGTTTAATGGATATTGAAAGTTGAAGTGCTTTAGTCCAAAAATGTATTTTTGCCTGGCAATCTCACGTGGGGAACCAAACATGCTGCTGGGGATAACTAAAAGCCAACCATATCTAGGTCAAGGGTTCAATAGTTAGTTAGTTATTGTGTGGGGGGGGGATGAACTAGCTGCACCTACATTGATACCTACACACCTTCTAAAGTTAGGTTTGTTTTAAAGGCTATATTTCACCTCATGAACTAAACAAGAGCAATGTCTAAATTTAGCACTTCTCAAAAGAAATGTGATAATTAATATGTATAATGTTTACACTCACATAAATAAAAAACATTATTACAAAATGTGGGTGCAATTCACTAGGTCTGTTTCCTTCATTAGGGTTAGTGAATTCACTCAAAATCTAGTGAAATCACTTTAGGTACAAGAACACCTTATGTTATAAGGAAAGTTGGGGTTATAATTTGGAGCAGTATTTGATTTCATAAATAACCACTAAATTTTGGCTTTATTAATATTCAAAAGTAACAAAACCGTAGATTTCATAATTTTTAGGGGGAAAAAAAAAGGAAATCCGAACAAGAATCAAAGAACCATTTGTTTGAATTGTTTTCATAAGAACCTATGGTTCTTAGCGATGGTTATTTGGTTTTGTTGAGAACTGGCTATGTATGAGAACTAGGCATTCCATTTTTAGAATCGTAGCTATAAATCTTAAGAACAACCAAGATAATCGATTGGTGTTTGCTGCAGTTTTAAATACCCACCGAATATTGGTTTTTATCACTCCTGCATTGTGCATGGTTTTTGATATACATGTTGGGTAAGTTTATATCAAATATATATATATTCAAATTTGGCTATTGAGAAAATGTGGAAGGAATAAAATAAACATCCTTATATATATATATATATATATTTGGCTACTTACATGAAACCATTCATCAAACAGTCAAATAACCACGAATTCTTTCATGAAACCCTGCAACAAGTCATTTTGATTGGTCCATAATTATTTTTAAAATTCTTAAATAGCTGAAACTTTGGATTGAGTGCAAATATCTGCTTTACCCAATGGGTAGCTATATATATGTTTTTGAACCTTACCCAAGGACATAGGTATCAAAAACAACATACCCATATATACCCACACTGCCAAATTTTCACCTTTCAAAAAAAAAAAGAGATTTCAACCTTAAAAAGCAGATTTTCTATCGGAAAATAAGAGTCCCATATTCACTAAATTTTGAATTATAAAAAAAAAAAATCCAAATTGTCAGATTGTTATGATAAGTCCCAGTTAGGGTAGCCAAGAAAATAGAAAGATTCAGTTTTTATTCTACTTTTTTTGCATATGTAAATAATATATAGCCAAATTTGGCTAAATGATTTTCTGGGTAAGTACTAGGTAAGTACTAGGTACCTACCTAACTAGTACCTACTAAGTACTTGTTAGGTAGGTAGGTAGGTAGGTAGGTACCTAGTAGTTAGTGAGAATGGAAGTAATAAGGAGCGTGTACATGCATGGTCGCTCTTCTCACGTGCGAGAGGAGCAGCAGGTGGGGACGTCGTGCTCTGGCTGCAAAATTTTTGTGCAGACCTGCTTCCAGACACACACATGCGATTACACTAAGCTCCTGCTGCTGCTGCTCCTGCTGCTCCTCTTGCACGCCGCTGCAATTTGGCTGCTGCTGCCATTAGACTAGTTGTTGTTGTTGTTGTTGCAAGGACCAGGACTGGCACGTGTTCATCATGATTCTTGCATCGCATTTCTTCCTTCCTTTATCGTGGTTTGTTTTTCTTTTTGGCAATTTCCTCTCTCTCTCTCTCTCTCTCTCTCTTTTTCTCATTTCGTTCCCTTCCCCGTTCTGTCTACCCATTCTCCACGAGTGTCTTGTCTGTCTTGTTGGATTCTGGGATCCCGTCTTGTCTTTCTTTGCATATATATATATATATATATCATTCTTTCTGAAGTTTGGCATAATTGCGTGAATTGGGTTGTTTCTTTTTTTTTTCTTTTTGCAGTTAGTTATCATAGCTGCTTCTTCTCCTCCTCCCTTGGTGCTTTCATGGAAGAAGAAGGAGAAGCCGATTATCTCCTACTGCGCTTGGTGGCTTCATGGAAGAGGAAAAAGAAGAAGCAATCAATAATTTCCTACCGGTAAAGAGTCAAGACTTGTCAAAAGCTTTTTAGTGTACATATTGGGATGTCATGTTTTACATTGAAATTCTTGATTTCTGAGATATAATATGGTATTCTGTTAAACACAGGAGATATCTACCACTATTACAAAATGTGAGTGCAATTTACTAGTCTTTGGTCAGAGTACCAACGAAATCATTGCATCCTTATTAAGTCCTGTTCATTAGAACCAATGAATTCACTCAAAATTTAGTGAAATCAAGCAAGGTATATAGGAACACTTTTTGTTATAGTGTATTGTTTTTCTAGTGGGCTCTTCTGTTTTTATTTGTTGTTCTCCCAAGCAGAATCTTCCATTTTTCTTTTGCATGTTAAGTTCAAAAGTTCAAAGAAAACTTTCTGCAGGTCTTTACCTGCAATAACGCCCTCAATCAAGGGCATTAGCAGAAGAACGGGTTGTACTTGGCTACCACCTCACATGGTCCCTTCTTCTGGCAATACCCTTGACCTTGGGCCTCACCCTACACGCAGAGCATTGACAGATTTTTCTCATATATCTCAAGGGCATGATATCAGTCAAAACTTGTCCTCCTCAAATGGTGGAGGAATTCTTTTGAAAAATTGAAATATCTTGTCTCTTTTTTCATTCATGGGAAGTTTTTTTTTTAAATTCTGCCCATGTTTTAAGCATTATAACACCATTGGAGTAAGGCATTGCCAAAATAAGTGCCCCCCTCTCCACCCACCCCCACTTTGCCTTGGGTGAACATTTATTTTGTGAAAGCCTCAGTCCTTGGACGTTGCTATACACCTCTTTTGTTTCAATATCTTCAACAGGATGATGGGTTCTCCAACAACCAAACAATATATGACTTGAAATTTGTGATCATTTGCAATCCACAAATTGATCAAGTCTTTTAAAATCTTATTAGCTTTATTTTTGGTGCTTGTTGATTGATAGCTGACATTGATATGCATAGTTGTAAAGGCTTCATGCTCAATATATTAGTTTGATAAGAAAAAAAGACACTCAAAAATGTAAATTCCTGGTGTATACGGAGGGCAACTTACATCGATGAATATCCCTCATACAGAAGAGCAAGGATCTTACACCTATTGCTAGCGAGTGTGAGGGAAATTATGCCTACAACATAGGTACAAGTTGGCATGTAGGGAATAAGGAGTTGTAGCTTTTGCACTCCTTGTTTGTTTGTTTTTTTGTTTTTTTTTGTTTTTTGGTTCTCAATTTGACCAGGCTAGGTAGGTTGTTTGGACATGAAACTGAAAAGTGTTGTGAACCAATTCCAAATTCCAAGTGCAATCAAGTGAACAACCTTCCACGAGACATGAATTTTCTCATCTGAAGCAGCTATAATTTGTCAGCTATTTCATGGTGGATGATTTCACTACAGATTGGTTTTTCTGGCATCTAGCTGATTTATTATGATCATGATCATCATCTAAGCAGGGCTGCTGCAAAAAGGGTTGGGTTCTGGAATCCAATCTTGGACACTTTAGTTCGGGATCTGGTGTACCCTTCATAGCCAGGTTCTACACTTGTGGCTCTAATAAATTAAAACTTCTGTGAGAAAAGTTGGTAGACGTACAAAGTTGCAAATTGCCTCTTGTGCAGTGCTCACAAGGATTTTATTTTATTTTATTTTATTTTTGTTGGGTGTCAAATTTGTGATGTAATTTTTTTGCCAAAAAATTTCCACACAAAAATAATAGTAATTACACTAACAATAGGAATGAAAAATTCCCAATTTTTTCTTAATTTTTGTCAAAAAAAGAACAAAGTTTTCCAGAAAGAAAAGATACTGGTGCCCAGACATTACCATAAAGAAAAGATATAATTCTTTCACTGTATGTGGAGGGAACCTTCTCCTCAACAAAAATTATGCCTTAACAAAGGATGGCACCTCAAGGAACCTTATATCTAAAGTGCCCTCCTCTCCTCTCCTCTCCTCTCCTCTCAAATGAATCAAAGCTGTCCATTATCAAAGCAAAATTCTACGGGTCACATAAGGACCCTTTTGAACAAGACTCTTCGGAGAATGAGGAGCCTGCCTCACTCAGGTGCGAACCAAGTGCATAACCCAAATTCTCAGAACAGCCCTGTTTGAGGTTCTCACCCTACACAAAGAGTTATCCATAAAGTCAGTCAAGCGATTAGGGGCCAAGAACGGCCAGTTTTGGCATAATAGGGCATCAAGCGCGTAACTGGGAATGAAAATTTTACAAAAGGAAATAACTATGACCCAAACTAGTTTTTCCCACCAATTTTGGTGGTAAACTGAGTTTCATCCTGTGTTTCCTTTTTCCTGAGCGCCTGCACTGCTGTTACATATATATATGCACTGCTCCTACCTGTACAACTACTATAATTACTCTCGAACCTTGTGCATTAAATATTGAGTTTCAGCATTTCATACCCAGATTTAATAAAATTTCCTTACTTTGTGGATACCACTGAAAGAGGGGATAGGGGGTGAAAGAAAAGGAGGAGATAGAGGGTGAAACAGAAGGTGACTTTGCAGATAACTCAAATCAATCAACATTCTCACCTCACACATGACCCAAATTCTCATACCAGCCCCATTCAACAAGGTTCACACCATACACAATGAACATACATACATTTCATTCATTCATTCATTCATTCTTTGCATGTTATGTTTGAGGCTTTTTCTTGTGCCAGCATAATTTCAGAGCTTTCTCCCTCCCCGCCTTAATAAGGGACTGCATGTTATATGCCTCCACCACCACCACCACCAGAAGCAACTGCCAGGCACATGTGCGACACTATCTCTTTGCACTCGAATGATATTTGTGAGATCTGTAACCCAAAGTACACATTTCGTATGTCTCTAAAAATTGTAGCCCTGGGGCCTTCTTGAACTTGTGGGCCCTAGTGAATTCACTCCCAACCTGTGTGAAGTAAATTGTTTAACACAATCGGCCTCATATTACACATGTGGGTAGAGCTGGATCTTTGCAGACCACTCCACCCACTGTGTTCATCTGTGCATTATATATATATATATATACACACACACAATGAATGCCTATTGCTGAATTGTGCCAACTTGTTGCAGTGCAGAGCAAAAGGCTGATGATCATGTTGGCCATAATGAAATGCAAAATTGAAATAGCATAGGCAAACTTTCTGTGGGATATATATACCACAATGTTTCTGATCTGCTGCACAAACAGGAATGATAAAAAGTCACTAGCACATCAGGTCCCAGACACCACAAGTACTAGATTTCATAGAGCATGTTATTATTGCATTCCTTTCAAGCAGAGCTCTTTGTAATATATGGTATAAAGGGCTTGGGGGGGCAAGCATGTGCATTAAATGAAAGGAGTTTGTATGCTAATTATCAGGTTTTTGCTTGCCCATGTAACGGTCATGTTCTATCTAGCCATTGGTTATTTTGGTGGCGATATTTTTGTCATTTTGTGAAAATAAAAAATTCTGTTTCAAATTCCCCTGTTTTTTTTGAAAAAAAAAACTCTCCAAATTTCTTTTTATAGCAATCATTGCCTCAATTTTCCTACAATAGGAAACGGGCGCTTAAGATGTTCTCCTTTCCTATTTTGAATATCACCAAATTTGGCTAAATGTACATACACATGATCACCACTTGAGCCACATCACAAAATTGAAACAGAACAAAATCACTGGTTCCATCACGTGGCTACAAGAAGTGTGTGTACACTACATTATGAATGAAGTATGTTAGTCGAATAGGTAGCGTGAAAATAGGTTTGGGAATGTAAATCTGCCCATGATATTGTGTCGTCGAAGAAAGTCAATACAAGGAAATGACTGTTTTTGATTGGTCCACACTATAACAAAATGTGGGTTCATTAACCCTTGTTTAGTGGGCTAGTGAATCCATTGGAACCCCACTACGTCCTGTTCAATGGTCTTAGTCCCGTTCCATGGACCAATGAATTCACCCAAAATCCAATGAAAATACTAAGCAGAACAACACACTTGAATTTTAAAGACAGACAGATTTTGTTATAGTGCCAGGTGGTGACATTTTAATAGTCTTTCACATTAGACTTTCCACTTTTTCATGTTAATGGGTGAGGATGGGGGAATAACATTTAACAACACTGCAGGTTGAATGCGGCAAAGACCGATAGAGGTCCCAATAGAGGGGGTGTGGATGGAGATGCTACTGAATCCACTTTCATCACACAAGTCATGACTCTCTCGTTTGGCCCCAACATTATTTGTGCTCATAGTTGTTATTGCAGGTAGTACAAAAGCAATGCCTGCTTCTTTTCTTCCCTGACAGCCCTTTCAGCCGACCAAGATGCATCTGGGCCACCCTTACACACACTTTGGGTCCTGTTATGCAGGCTTTGGACTTACAATCGACACCTAGTTCAAAATTCTAGTTTCCATTACATGTCCAAAATGTGCATAACATGGGTCCAAAGTGTGTTTGGGGCACAGCCATGAATCAGGCCGCCGAGGACACAGACAAAGGGAAAAAAAGAAGCAAGCAATACTTTTGTACTACTACCTTTGCAATAACAACTATGTACACATATAATGTTGGGGCCAATTTTGGGCATATGTCCAATGTTCCAATATTTGTTTCGTGATGATGGATCAATCAAAGTGGCTCCTTATATATATATTTATATAATTATATAAAAAAATTTAATTTAAATTTTTTTCAACCCTCACTTTCATTACAGAGCGTTGACAGTTGACCTGTATAATAGTCTTGAAGGCTTATGACTCATGAGGCAGCAAGGAAAGGTACTTTTACATACTTATTAGCTCATGGGAATGCCAACAGTCCTTCAGACACAAAGGCTGGTTGCAGTACATGCACAAGCATGAGCTTATGACTCCAGTCTCTCATAACAATGCTGAGCCTCGTGTGGATAGATGGCCGTGCACCTTGTCTCTGTGGCTTCCAGATCCCTTCCTAGTACTTAACCCCAAAACCCATATTTCTTCACACTCAGAGAGAGAGAGAGAGAGAGAGAGACACACACACACACACACATACACATAAACACACAAAGCACAGCAGCAGCTGCCAGGACCCCTTGACCTAATCATCACTTCCCTGCTGGTGCCAGGCTCTCAATTTCCTGACTTGCTTCTTCCTAGGCAAATGAATGGCAAGGTTCCCTTTACTTGTCCTCTTGTTGGAAGTTGAGTATGGGATGTGCAGCAACTCTACCTAGCCTAGTACTACTTCTTTTGGCACATTTTGGGTTTTTTTTGTAGTTTTGAGCTTGTTGAATCCATTTTTGGGGGTTTCTTATAATATTTCCCATCTATGAAGGGCTTTTGGATCACTCTTTAGATGAGTGTTTTTTATTTTTCAATTTTGTGATGTAGCTGAAGTGGTGATCATCTGAATAACAACTTAGCCAGATGTGAAACAAATATGAAAGTTGGAAAAATTTAAGCGGCCCCCTATTTTTTTGGCTAGCTACTAGAACTTAATGTAGAATCTGGCAATTTTTTAAAAGTTCTTAAAACTTTGTTTAGAAATTTGATGACTGAAAAAACCCAAAAGAAGCTTCTTCTTTTTTTCCATTTTGAAAAGAAAATTCTCATTTTGTGGAAAGGAGGGGGAGAAAAAAACATTACACTAGATCCTTTCAAAATTGGCACACATGTCATAAATTCACTAGAAGCAACACCAAATTGATTTTAGGTTAGAACCCTTAAGTGTCCATTGTGTGATGGTTTTTATATGCATAAGGGGCCTTAAAGCCATGCATTAGGGGTTCAAATGTGCAAGGCATTGATTGCCATCTCCATGACACTTGCACAATCTGACAAACCCCTAACCTCCTCCAAGTTCCCACCTTGAATAATAAAGCAACCCCAAAAAAAGATCGAAGGAGCCTTGCAAATATGTAGGAAAAACAAAGCATGTTGAGACAAAGGAGGAGGAGGAGGAGGGGTTTGGGGATGGTGAGGGCAGGTATGAGAGTGAGACCATGGACCAAGTGTATGATGGAAGAACCTGATGGCACTTTCATGATGTGACCATGTGGAGAAGATTGAATCGGGCTCCAATAAAGGTTGCTAATTTGGTGAAAGAAGAATGTTATTGTTCATGAACACACCAGAGAAAATGGGTTCATCGAGCTACTTAATACATGCTTTTGGGAAAACTTGTTCAACCCTAAAAAGGTTTGGGATTTGGGTGCAAAAGGTGGGTGGGCTCAAGAATTGGCTCATATGAGTTTTGTTGGATTGACAGCTTGTTTGCATTGACTTAGTTCTCAGTGAGTTTTGGGAAGTGGGGTTCAGCCCAAACTTCCATCATAGCGTAGCATAGCATAGCATAGTATTGCCCATATTTTGGGACACAACATAATTCACTAAAAGTTAAGCACTGAGTGAGCTTGAGGTTTTGACCCAAACTAATGACAAGTGTTTGTTGAGTTTATATATCATGGGTGTCAGTAGGAGAACACTGACAACCCCATCTTTGTTTTGCATCATCATGAAAGGCTAAGAAAACCAAAAGCACACAAAAGTGTGGCCTTCTTTCAAAAGACATGAAAACAAAGATTTTATTTGGTTTTGTTTCCATGCCCCCAGAACCAGTTGGGATTGGACAGGTAACATTTCCAACTGGTGCAGGGCAAGAAACCCTAATTCCAGAAAACTCTTTTCCATTGTATTCCTGTTCCATAGCTAACCACAGTGGTTAGCTAGCTAGCTATGTACCAACCATCCACATGGCATTTACCTACCTAGTAGCCACCAAGTGCTTTATGTACTCACCTAAGCACATAGTAACCTATGGTACATTCCCACTTATGGAAGTGGTTACTTGTGTTGTGCAATTCTTTGGATTTGTTATAACCTCTGGTTCCGGGTTCTTAAATTTTTTCAAAAATCAATGGAGAACTGTTGTTCCAGGGTCAAAGCCAGTCCCTTGATTTTTTGAGAGCCCACCAGTCAAGGGTCCATATACCCTACCCTTACCCACCAGTTCTTTCCTTACGGTCCTTTCAAATTTGTATGCTGAAAAAACAATATGAACATGCACATTATGTGATTTGTGTCAAAATTCATTTGCTCTTTGTCCTACAAAAATACTGTCAGCTCGGCTTCAAACAAACATAGTGAACTCGTATCAAGTTCATGCATAATTTGATCAATGTCAACTCTCTGCAATACAGTAGACACTCCACAAAGATCCCCAAGAGTTAGAAGAAGAAGAAGAAGCCCAAGCTCTTCTTGCTACATTGCAGAATACCATTCATGAAACTACTGTCCATAAAACTGCCAAGTTCTTTCATGAAACCCACCAGTTTTTCTGATTTTGAAACACAAACATTTCTATCTTATGAGATTCATGCAAGTTGGTTTATTAGCTCTTGAACGTCTTTTGCCACCAACTTCATTTCATCATTCGTCAAATAGTTCACTTTGTTATTATTGCTACTATTTTACTGGCCTTCAATTTCAAATCCGCAGCAACCTATAATGCATGCACATCATGCTGAGAGTTTTGCATTTGGAAGCAATAATTGAGCAAATCCTTTGAGCAAACCCTCTCTAAAATACATTGACATGAAGGAGCAGATGTGAAGATTGAGTGGCACCAATTTTTGAGTATGCACTTACTGTCTACTTAAACAATCGCAAATTGAACAATTGCACACATTAGACAACTATAGTCTAACAAGTTCCACACAGTAATTTGGTAAAGGTCCTACATTGTAAATAGGCACTTGGAATTCACAAACATAAAATACCCAGAATCATTACAAGGTTGAACTGTTGAACTAAACACAATCCTAAACCCTAAACCCTAAATTGTTTGAGTGGCAAAGCCCATGTTAAGTCTTGGAACTTCAGTGCCTTTTACAACTATCCACAATCCTTAAACCCTAAATGACTTACAGAGCAGAAAGGCAGCAAACTCCCAGCCGGCCTTTTTACATGACTTGCCTCCTCAAGAACTTCATTTGTTGAACTTATGTTCCCTTGGAGTCGAACTCACAGAATTTCACAATCTCATGTTTGGTCCTAAGTAGTCCCTTTTTTCCAGTTCTTCTTCATCCTTCTGTAGCACTCACAACAAACTTGTTAAACCTAAAATCCTGAGGACTTCACACTGAAGACCATGACATAACCCCCCCCAACTTCTCCATATTTACAATCAAGGCAACCTGAATAAAACTAAGATTCCTGATCATAAGGTAACAGAAGGCAAAGAATATGATCTGAGCAATTGCCCTGTAAACTGAATGTTGTTGTATGAATGATTTTGTGGTACTTGCAGAATTCATGGTGATGTTAGTTCTTCATTTTCTTTGTAACATGTTTAGTTGTATTGTAACAAGATTAAAGTTCAACAATGTTATCAAATGTGGTAATGTTGAAATGATATTAACTTTGGATCCTAGACCCAGAATATTGGTTTCATGTCATTGCCATTTGTAGCACTTAGATCCATTGCTTCTTTGGTCTTATGAACATATGGAATTGTTTCGGAAATTAGGTGGATGTTGAGACTAATCAAT
>Ga0209208_10007579_pt1 | contig 14660 bp, 14 predicted proteins | sample S1TSphfallax_3_FD_187694 | JGI IMG/M metagenome (GOLD analysis project Ga0209208, IMG submission 187694) | Host-associated microbial communities from peat moss isolated from Minnesota, USA - S1T2_Fd - Sphagnum fallax MG (SPAdes) (version 2) | ecosystem: Host-associated > Plants > Peat moss >...
TGGATATCAAGGATTGTAGATTCTTGCTTGCAATTGCTGGATATGTATGCTGAAGAAGCAGGTGTGATTGAAGAAAGTCTGGGAGAAGAATTAGGTCATCTGGATCTTGAGAGTTGTGGATTCTGGGATGAGTAAGGCTTTGCATTTACCTGGATTCTGAGAAGAGGCAGGTTGAATTGAAGAAGTCTGGGAGAAGAATGGCTTCAACTGGATTTGGAGGATTGTACTTTCTGGGATGCTTTGAAGAATCAATTTTAGAATAGCAACTTTAGGGTTTTAGAGATCAAGGAAACAAGCCTTGAAGTAGCAAACAATGACTAAGAACTCTTTGTTGGGATGCACCATGGGCTTGTAACTGTGCTTGTTGTTGTTGTTGAAAATGAGTATGCAGATGGTGAAAAGGGCCCGGAAGTGGGCTCGACGCACAGAAAATTTGAAACTGTTGGTTGACACCCAGCCAGGGCCAAAATCTCCAGAACAGGTCTGTGCAATTTTGGACACCAAAGAAAGAATGACCAAGCTGAGGAAAGAAATCAGCATACAGAGTAGGAACTTTGTAGTTTGGTTGCTGCATCAAGCATGCAAGTACAGATGTTCCTCTTTAGCGAAATAACTAATACTCATTGATTTTCTGGTGGTTGTTTTGTGTTGAAGTAAAATCTATAGGCATAGCACTGAAGGATGACAGATGAAATCTGCCTGTGATGTATGTGTATTGAATTGCTGACATGCCAATGGTGGTGCAGGAGCTGGTCAGATTAACACAAGCACATCCCTTGTTCCAACAGCTCTACAATTTTCCTTCCTACCATGAGGTTTCTGTTCAGCTTTCTCTTGGGAAACAAGGAGGGCCACAGTTGTTCCAGTGTTTTTTTTCTGTTTTATTAGTGAAATAGAAGAGTTGCAACCTCACCTCATGATGTAGATTGTCAAATCACCACCCTGCCTCCAATTTTGCTACATAGGTATTGTTGTTCAAGTCACCTATATGGGGGAAAAAGAACACAGATGGTAGCTGTTTTTATGTATCTCTTCAGTTCTGTCATTTTTGCAACCACTCTTTTTGTCTGCCGTGGATTTCATTCCCATCCACAGTACATATGTTTTGTGTTTTTCTCGCTTATCCAAAATTCTGTAATGGCTTTACAGGGATGGAAAATATCAAAAAGAGCAAAAGAGGGAAGCAATCCAGAAAGACTTGTGTCACTTGGTTGTGAGGTGGTGGAATCTGCAGGACGTCACACTGACATTGTCCGTATTTGTGCAGTCAATCGTGATTGCAAGGTGAGATCAAGAATTGTGATTTGATTCAGGAAGTCTCTTTTCTTATGCAATTTTGTTGTTGTGGAGTTTTCTCCTCAATCTCATAATTAGGTATCATTTCTTTTGTAAATATATTGTGGAGATTTTTAGTTTTTTCTTTTTGGCTACATGCAACGTTTTAGCTTTGATCAGAGGTGACCATGTGGTTTTGTTTGCTTGAATGCAGGTGCTGATTAATCAGCTGGTTCTGCCAGCCACCAATATTGGAGATTGTATCACAAGTATTACAGAAGTCAAAGCTAAGGATCTTGAACAGGTTGCTGTTACCCAGGCTGCAGCCCAGGTATGCCTGGCATCTATCTGTTCATGGAAAATTATTCAATGAAAGCAACTGAGATTGCAGTGCAAGAGAAAGAACAGGCTGCAGGATGCTATGGTCACATACGTGGAATTAATTGTTACTCCTGCACAGTAGTCATGCTATTGTGGTGTTGTACATTGCAGAAGCTTGTGAAGAAGTTGTTGACTCCAGGAACCATTCTTGTCGGCCACAGCTTAAATCATGCTTTGGCCGGTATGCTCTCTCCCTTACTCTCCACTTTGTAAGGACTCAAGGACAGTATTAGCAAGCCATGTTGAGTTTTTGTGCCTGACAAAAGCCCCATAGTGTGAAGTGGCTTCTTGATTTGCAGCTGGATATATGACCTCTCCTCTTTGTGGGTGACTGCAGCTTTGAAAATTGATCACAAGCAGGTGATTGACACAGCATTATTGTTTCACAACAGTGGTTCACGTACTGGGCCACTGCCCACCCTCATCACCTTGTGCAAGGTGAGCCAATTGTTCTCTTTGCAGACCACCTGTGACATACTGTGTCTTCACCCTAAGGGAATCTCTTTGAAGGTGCACCCTTTGTAACCACCATAATGGGTGCATCATGTTTGCTCTTTCTTCCCTTGGGACTTGGCATTCCTTCAGTTTTTTGTACTTTTTGGATGACCTGTTTACCAGTAACCTTCATATATCAATATGATCATGCCCATCATGAGTCCTAGCCACTAGCGTAATGACATTGATGCTTACTCTTTACATCGAAGTAATCAAAAGCTTGTTGAGACATCAGTTGGCTTAATGTTTAGTTGGTTCAAGCTCAAGTTTGTGGGTTGTAGAACATCAACTAATGCCTTCACTTGTGGGGATCCAGGCTGTGTGGAAAACAGGATTCCAGAAGGAAGGATTGAACAGCTGTATGGATGATGCTATCTTGCCAATGCGCTTGGTTTTGTATCGTCTTCAGCATGGTGCCTCTAGCTGTGTTGTTCCTTGTCTGGACAAGGTACTACAAATGTTGATGTTGTGCAGTGTTATTTCTGGTAAAAATGCAGATTGGTTGGTATGCTTTTGAAGTTTTGGAAAATACCAGGACTAAATTTTTCTGTTTGAAAATTCAGGGTTATAGTTGCAATGGTCTCCTACCTCTCCCACAGATGGTATGTGTTGATTAAGACCTACCTAGTTGTATGTGATTCAACCATCTTGTGTATTTTCAATCAGACTCTTCCTGAATCAACAAGGATAAGTTTAAGGATTCTGGATCTAGAGTCTATCCATTGAGCTGTTTTCCATGAAAGAAAAGTAGAGATGCTTGGAGGGTCCAGCTTGTGATGTTAAAATTTTGTGTGGATGTTTTTGAATCAGATTGCCATGAACACTGAGGAACGCTCAAGGACTTTCCCAAGCCTAGTGAGCACTCAGACTGCTGTATGTTCCTTGACTTCTGTTCTCTGTCAGTTTCCCAAGTCTTTTATTCCAGGAGGGTTTTGCTCAATGATTATTTGATCACATCCAGCACATTTGTACTTATTTTCCTTGGGTAAAAATGTGATCAATAATGTTCTGTCCTGTGGTGTAGATCCTAAACCCTAAACTCAGAGCAGATTGATTATGTGATCTTTGCATGCTGGAGGATAACTTCCTGCTCATCATCTCATCTTTACTAATTGACTCTTCTTTGTGGTAAATTCTGAAGCAGGTGACTGGGGCAGTTATTTTGGGCTCCAAACCTTGGATAAGCTCCAAGGAAACCAATGAAGATGTATATTTTCTATCCATTTCCTTTTAGCAACTGTCCTCATTCTTGCTCAGTCCAAGAGAATAGTGCTTTCTAGTGGATGTCACTGCTCAGGATGCAAGCAACATTTTTCCCCTATATTGTGGTCTCATCATGATCTAAGTCTTCATCTAAGAATTGTGCTTTCTACTTTGGTTTGGATGAAAAAGCAGAATGGGAAGGCAGTCATGGACAGCTCAAAGTATCTGACAGGCTTCAAGGAAACAGACATGGATGTGAGAACCTTTATCATTAACTTCCATTCTCTTTCCTCATCTTTGTGGTCCACAGTGTTGACTTTGGAATAGCACCATTGGGTATTTCTGACCAGTCAGCTGCACCAAACAGCACTTCCCATAAAACCTAGGAGTGCCAGAATTCAGGCATTTCATCTCAGGGGAAAATATGATGCTTGAAGTTGGGATATGATCATATCCACACTGTTCCATGTCAATCTTTGATTTCAAAGACCTGTTTCAAGGTATGTCAAAATTGTCACCCGTGTTTTGGAGGCTCCTCATCAGAACAAACATTGATTCTGTCTGAGGTAAATACAGCTGGTTTTGTTTGATTGTTTTTACAGGTCCTGATCATGATAGTAAGGACTGCACTGGCACAGCAGATTAAGGGACAAATGGGTGGCTGGTTAGAGTTTGTTTCATCTGTCAATGCCAAGAGTGGTGGTTCTGAGACTGACCCTGCAAGCCATCGCTTTGATGTCCTTGCTGCATTTGTGAAGACCTTCACTAATGATGAAGATATTCAGGTCAGTTCCTTACTAATATTTCTGACTGCATCTCCCTGAGTTGTATGCAGGCATTGACACCTCAGATGTAAGGATACTAGGATCAATAGTGAATACTGAAAACTACTTTTCAAATTGTGGAACATCAATTTCTGGAAGTTATCTGTTATTGAAGTTTGGGTGGGCTCAAGGAAATGAGATAACAGTTCCAGAGAAACAGTTGAAAGATATGCAAGTTGGAGATCAGTGTAAGGATTTGATTGCATTGAAAAATGTTAGCTGGGAGATGGGAGTTTGGTACAAAGGGCATGATGAAATCCTAGATGTGAAGTACAGTATACTAACGGTTTCAAATACACTTCTTGAAGTACCTAGTCTCTGTGAGAAGGCACTTGATATGGTCAAAAAAAAATTGGTATTACATAGTATGCTACCTTCTGGAACAATGTACATGCAGACAGTAAAGAGGATCCGCAAGTGGGCTCATTCTCATAAGCTGGAAGAGCTCTTGAATGCAACTCAGCCATGGCCAAAAACTCCTGAACAGGTGTGCAATTGAGAAAGAAAAACCAATTGGGTGTATCAATGATTATGCAATGCAGCCTGGAATGATATTGATCCTGACTGACAACCCCAGTGAAATAAGGAATGTTTCATTTTCTTCCTGGTTAGCTTACTTTATGAAGTCCACTGAAAGAGCTGGTGGGTTTTCAGGAGCTGGTGGAGTTATCTCAAGCACATATTCGGTTTCCTTGCTCATACACTTTCCCCTCCTACCAGAAGGTTCTCTCACATCTTATCTGGAAACAGTACTCTTTATGTTGATGTTTGCACATTTGGAAGAGTGTAATGGGAAATCATCCCCTTGCTGAATGGAGTGATAAAAGAGTGGAGGGAACCAGCCAGTGGAGTCAACAGTAACCTTTTGTAGCTAGACTTCCATGGTTCTTTTACGGAAAACAAATTTAATTTTCGTAGGCTGACAGTGTCAAAATGGTGGAATCATCACCATAATCTAACCCTAATTGAAAAAGTTTCTACTTGGTGTGATTGTTAGGGGTGGATCATTTCAAAGCGAGAAAGGAAAATCAATGTTCCAGAAAGGATCATTTCTCTTGATTGTGAAATGGTGGACTGTGAAGGGGGTGAAGCCCAGATTGTGAAAATCTGTGCAGTTGACCGTAATTGCGATGTAAGCACGTATTCTCAGAACTCACTGTTTTTGCAGTTAACTGTAATTATGATGTAAGTATGTATTCTCAGAACTTACTGTTTTTCCTCTGCTTCACATAGTCCAGTTCTGATCCAGGTCAAGATTTTCAGTCGAATTCCATGTTCTAAGTTTTAATCATGTACTATGTTTGGAAAGGGAGCTTACAGTAGACTTATCATGATGGCCTTGGGTGTGGCATGCAGATATTGATTGATGAGCTTGTCTTGCCAAATAAGAAGGTGGTGGATTACCTCACACACATCACAGGAGTTAAGGCTGAGGATCTAGAAGGAGTCTCTCTTACCCAAGAAGCTGTTCAGGTCTGTTATCAGCATCAATTCAGGACTTATGGTCTGCTGACAATCTAAAGAGGTTACTGTCTTATTTAAGAGTTTCCCAGGTCATTTTCCAGCATTGGGTTCAGGGGTTTGGCAACTGCAATCTGACAGAGAGTGCAAATATAGATGTTGTAACTAAAAGAGAGCTGCTTCTGAGTGGCAGAGGATGGTGAAGAAGATACTGAGTCCAGGCACTATTCTTGTGGGCCACAGCTTGGACCATGACTTAAGTGGTACAGTTACTCTTGACTCTTGCCACAGACTGTGTGTCACTGGTTTCCAGTATGAAAATTCTCAAGATAGATACTGTTGAATGTTTCTCAGTTGGTGTCTGACAGAAGGTTGTTGATGCTGTGAGAATTGCCCAGGTTTAGGGTTTCAGGTCTTAAACAGAAAAAAGGGATAGACCACTTCAATCTACATTTAGTGTGATGAGGGTTATTGTATGCATGCCTACATCTAATTATGGTGTTTGCTTTGGTGGTCAGTTTTGAAAATTGATCACCAACGGGTGATTGACACTGCATTTATATTCCAACCGAGAACTTGGGCATCAACTCACTTGCCCAGTCTTGTCAACCTCTGTAAGGTACATGCTGATTTTTTCTTACTGATTTCTATGGTAATTTTACTGTTGGAATTCTGGATCTCTCAATAGACATGCAAGATGCATGATCTCTTCTTGATTATGCTAGATGAGTTGGGTGTCTGTTGGGACTTTCTGGCTGCAGATTCGCTGTATTGTTTTATGTGACTTTCTTATATTGATCATTCTCAAATTCCTTTGGGGGAAAACAGGCTGTACTACGATATGATTTCAGGGAGGAAGGAAAGCCTCACAACTGTTTGGATGATGCTATTGTTCCCATGCGCTTGGTCTTGCATAGGCTTGAACATGGCCTGGAGGAGTATGATATTACTCAGTCCAAGAGGGTACGTTGTGACTTTCCAAAGTAGAGCTCAGAAACCCTTTAGATTCTTGACTTTCCAGTGTCTTACTCTTGTTCATTTTTCTCCCCTTTTTTGTGGTTGTTTTCAGTCAGCGCACTAGATATTCCAATGGGTCTAAGGAGCCCAGAATGTTTCTTGGACTCATACTGGTTAAACATCAGTGCATCGTGATGTGGTGTTGCTGATTACAGGTGAAGAAAGACTCAGTGTCCAAGCTCTTTTTGCACAAGCTGCCCAATTTCTTGACAGTCACAGACTTACAGACTCTGTTCACAGCAGAATTTCCTTGTGAAATCCAGGTTGGTTCTATTCACCACCTTTCTCATGTGCTGGATAATTTGGTGTTTGTTATTGTCAATTCTACATGGTTTGTGGCAAGGACTGAACTTTGTTCTTCGCATCAGGGGAATTTAGCACTGAAGTTGAATATACAGGACCTCATATTGCTCAAATCTCCTTACTTTTGCAGTGGACAAATTGTTATACAGCCCAAGATGATATATAATTCAAGGGGGTAAAGAACTTGTGTTTGTGGATCTCATGTTGACAGGAAATTACGGTGAAAAGTCAACACAAGACAGGCTCCACATATGCTGTTTTCAGGAGCAGGGAGGAAGCAGATTCTGCATTTGAGCAGTTACAGGGCTTACATGCTGTGGTATCTGTTTGTCTAAACCCTATTCTGTTTCACTACCCTTTGTGATGATATGCAATTCACATAATGCTGTTCAGAAAAAAAAAGCAGTAAGAAATAAACCTGTAATTCCAGACTATTATGTTCAGTGATCCCAATTTGGATAAGGATACCTGATTCTGGACGTTTGTTATCCCAAAAAAATTGCAGTTTGATATTACAAGAGAATGCAATTGGAATGTGTCCAGGATTAAGATACACATTGTTACATCCGTGTGCTCTGTTTCTTTTTAGGACTCGTTTGGTTTTCCACAAAAGACAGTTGCCATGACAGTCAGGACACCGGACAACAGTAGCAAGATGGCTGAAATTCAGGTTCGCAAGATGGTGAATTTCACAACACCCATTGTGAAACTGCAGAACAGGGACTTTGGAGATGCCGCATTGATGAATTCTATGATAGACACCTCCAGAAAAAGGCTACTTCCAGGAAATGAGGATGAGAGTAGGGTTGCAAAACGTGGAAAGTTTGAAGAACTTCCTGGGGCTGTTAATTATGGGGCACTGTCACTTCCATCTGGAGTCCATATGTTACAGGGTGGGGGTTTTGGAGGATTTCAGAGTTTTGGTGGGGTCCCAAACACAGTGGTACCAACTGGGATATTACCAAGTGGATATCAGGTTCTTTGTCCATGTGGCCATTTTCAGGAGTTGCACTGTGCAAAGTTAGAACTTGCCAAAGCCCATGTGGAGCTCCAGCTTAGAAACATTGAAGTCAACAGGTTACAGCAATTGGTAACTGCTCTTTCACATAGGGAACGCCTTTCATGATTTCTACAAGACACTTTGAGTTTGTACAATATGAGCTTTAGATTTAGAAGCTGAAATCTTCTTCACCTATGTCTAGAGATTTGACTGCAGAAAGGATTTTCTAGTTTTGGGGCCTGGAGTGGGTCCAACTTCCAAGGAACAACTTTGGGGAGCAGACCTCCATAGCAGAGGCCACTTTATTCAACAAAGGGAAGTAGTTCCCTTTGAATAAAAAAACACTGAATTAGCTGTTGCTGCAAGGTGCAGATGGACTTTATGCATCAATTTGTTATTCAGGTTTGGAAGCTTTTTGAAAAGGCTGTTGACAAGTAGAGAAGTACATTCATCTTCACAGCTTTGTTGTTTTGATGGTGTAGAAGCCTGTTGGACACATGTAAGGTCCACCATATGCATGCACTTGACCCCCTGCTAAAGTCCGCATCATAGGTCCAGCATGCACTTGACCTACCCTGCTCTACCTCATTCTTTACACTAATGAAAAAGGCTTTTGGAAGAGGGCATTCATAATTTAAGGGTGCCTATGATCCTCAAGCACTGAAGCTCGAGCATTGGGGAGCTGCAATCACAAATGCGCTCCTCCTCCTCCTCCTACTCCTCCTGTTAACTATGAAAATGGCTGCTTGAATATGTGGAGACTCATAAAAACAGAAGTGATCCTCTTCCATGCCACATAAGAGACCAGAGGACACCTTGGGAAATTTCAATTCATCCCTCATGCATATGTCGAAGGGCTTTCAATCTTGTGCATGGCAGTAAGTTTTTTCAAGGAAAAAGATTCAAAATTAACCAATAACAAATAATTTGATCACTGTACATACACAAATATCAGGCATGACCATCTGACGTCACTTGGCAATACATGGTGACACCCCTTCCTCATGGACCAACAACAATCCTGTACAATCTGTGAACAGTTTGCAATACCCACTTACACCCCTTCCCTCATGAACCAACAATTGTATACAATCTGTGACCACTTTTTCTTTGTGGACCACTGCAACCGCATGTCCAACATTTCATCATTGAATCTGTGAGATTTCATCACTTGACTCCCCTTCTTCAGTTTCTGTTGTATTTCCAGAGGTGACAGGAAGACTCAGTCGTGATGCTGGTTAGCACTCAAAAAACTTAGTCAACAAAAAAGTACACTCATGCAAGCAGCAACAAGCTTGCAATGGTAAGCTTCATTTCATTTTAGCTTGTCCCTGTATAATCAACTTCTGAAATTTCTAACATGGAATTGAAACCTGAACAACTACATTAGCAATACATCATCCATCTATGATGTAGATCTGCATTTTCCAGTTGAGTCAAACTTGACCTTCTACCAATCTCAATGTTTCTAGACAAGCACTGTAATATATCACCATTCTCCCTCAACACCATCTACCAAGACAGTTGAAGGCGAGTTGAGATCCATTCCCTATTTCACTTTGTCCTGAAGAGTTTTAGGAAACCAGTGTCTTTGACTTCTGATTCTAAAACACTATTTTCTTGACCCCCACATGTCATCACTATTCTTGCAGGTACATTTATCATACAATGGCCTGAGGTGGAGAAGGAAGCCGAAACTTATAGCTGGTAGAAACAGGAAGGTTGGAGATAGCAATATCCACACCCAGAGTGGTTTGCAATGTATCCAAGTTGTGAATAAGCTTGCGTGTTGACAATCTCACTGGCATTGCTATCACTCCTGCCATCATGAACAGTGTTGCTCCTCCAGATGGTGCCTGTTTAGTCATACCCACCCACAGAAACTAAACTACATACATATGTTGGCATATAAAGTGTCAGCATGCAGTTTAGTTTATATGCATAAATTGAGGAAGATTTGTCAGCATTAGATCTTGCAATATTCAATAATTTGATGAATTCAACTACTCCCAAGGAGTCTTTAAGAAACCAACTATTGTGAGAGGGGACCCACACAATTATTAGCTGTCTGCACCTTAGCAACCCAAATGTCATTGACCAGCAGCAGCCAAATTTTACAGAAGGAACTTAGCAATTTGGAAACTTCTGTAAGAGAAGTAGAACTGGCTGCATGTAGAAACCAAGGCTTTATGCATTTATAAACCAAACTTCCAAGCTAAGCGCCACAATCACACCAAAAACATTGGGAATCAAGGCTTGTTAGCACCTGCTCAGTGTGGGTTTCCAGATTTTCAATGTTGATACCATGGGAAAAGAGATACTCAGTCACATTGTATACAAGACCTGCACGTCCCCACATGCTGCAGATAAATAACAAGCACCTTAGCAGGAGATGGATCCACATACCTTCCTCTTCACCATTTTCAATCAAGGGCTTGCACAAGGATAGCACAGAGCAGCAAAATGAATGATGATGTACCCATTTGGGGTAAATGCACCCTCTGGTTTGAAACAGAATTGAAAGGTACAATAAGTAGCAAGCCAAAATATAGCTGTCTACATTGATAAGCAGGATAATGGTGCATGCAGCTGTATGCAGGCAATTTACACCCAATAACCAAGGTATCACAGCAGAATTGAGCAGATTGCCTCAGTGGTGATCTGATGTAAATCAGTGCTCTGCTTCCATCGCTGCAATGCAAAGATATCATCATCTACAGGGTAATGACTGCAACTTCAAGGGTTCAGACACAACATGCCTGGGTTGTCAGCACCCCGCAGCAAAATCTTTCGAAACTTACGAAGTGGCTGTGTCTCTTTCACGCGCTCATCTGATGTCCATCTTGTGCCAACCTGGAAAAAACCCAGAACTTCCATAAGATTGCTGCAAAGGGGAACATTGCTCTTCCTCCTTTTTAACACTACTGAAACCCCTAGCTTCTCCAAACAATATTGCAAACTGTTCAGTGACCCAGGCATATTGTATATGCACAAGCACTTGTTGACAATACAGCTTGTATGGCAAGCCATTGAACTTCAAATACCAACCTGAAGACCATCAATCTCTAAGAGAGAGTTGCGCAGTTGTTCTGCCTTCCGCGCTGTTCTGTACACACCTGTCCATAACTTTGAGCAATCCATGACAGCGGGAAACCCAGACCACAAATGTGCATCATTATGCACAAAACCCTGCTTGTGACTCAAGAAACAGACACCTTTGTCACACGATAGCCATCAACTCAAACACAACCCATTTGAGGATTGCAAGACTAAACCCTAAACCCTGAATTAGCTGAGTGACATTCATAGATACATGAACCTAAGAGCATGAGCAGGCAACACAGGTGAATAAACAGGATACAAACATTGAGGTCTGACTTACGCTATATCAAATGTGATTAGCATCAGAATGGTAAAGTCACCAGCCAATCTTGTCATCCGGCTCTCTGCCACATTACCTCCACATTCAAGAACTTGCTTTGACAGCCTGGCTACAATGCCTGGTCTATCGGGCCCTGAAGCCGTCACCACCAACTGCTGAATTGCTGTTCTGTCCAGAAAAGGAAACCACCCACTATACTGTCAAGAGTCACTATAGTCCTCAGCCCTTCCAATCTCACAGATTCACTGAGAGCGCAAATATAACAAGTTCATGGAAAAATATTCTCAAATTCAAAAACAAGCAGCATCAGTCAAACATAGAATGGACTATCAAGATAAGGTGACATGTTAGAGCTCTGTTTATCCAGGTGGCAGAGCCCACATACGTTGCAAACTGTGAATCAATGGTGCATGGGAGCTCCAAGGTCTCAATGCACACGCAGTAACATTACTAATCCCCCGACAGGCTCTGGAATCTGCACATTTTGTAGTTGAGCATCAAAGAATGTTAGGCAACTGTAATACGCTGATGACAAGATATGGCCAGACTCAGACAAGCACCAATGGTTTGGTCTTTATGGGGCATAGCAATCAAGCAACCGAGTGTCATCATATCCAAAATGTATGCACATCCTTCATGTGTTTGAGAGTTTTGATGCCATGAAACAAGAAATTTCTGACTCTCAAAAAAGTCTACTGAACTCTACTACTTCAACTTACTTCACTTTGTCAGATTTGACACATAGGTACTGATCTAAAGCACTCAAAATTATTTTTGAAATTATTATTATTATGATTATGATTATGATTATATATTTAAATTATTATAAAAAACTATTTTGAAAAGCCTGAAAGATTACGTGTTGCCACAACACAAATTTCCAGGTCCTTTAGAAACAGAATTGAGCAGAAGCAGGAAGCAAGCAACATGTAAGGAAGGAAGGAAGGAAGAAAATGTGCAACATTCCCCAGACACTTATCGACTCCCTTTCTCTACTTTCCTTTTTACTATACCTACTGCCTTCATATTTTTAAAGATGAACAACTTCTTGGACAGTAAGTAAGCAAACAAGGAAGCAATTTTGGTCACACAGTGGACCATCAAAACCTAACAAGGAACAGAAACTCAATCACCTTCTTTTTCTTTTCTTTTCTTTTCTTTTTTGCTCCAGAAACACATGAATACATTGCTTTTTTCTTTCTTTCTTTTTTAAAAAAAATAATAAATAAATAAATAAAAAGAAGCTGAGAGACTAATGAAGTGTGAAGAACTCACCGACGAGTACAGTATCTTCGTGAGGCAGCACAGATTGGCAGGCAGAAGCGACGTTGTTAGCGATGGCGCGAAGAAGGCAGCGAGGTTGTTGTTGTTGCGGCCATAGCCGCCATAGACGCTGCAGAAGCATTGCTTGGTGTGTGTGTGTTCTTGTCGCTTCGTCGATGTGTTCAAGACACACTAAACAGAGACAATACCCAAAAGAGTGTTTTGTTGTTGCCCAGCGGGTTTTTCCTTTAACTGGCGAAGTTTCGCCAAAAAGAGTTTTTTTTTTTTTAAACAATGATTTTGGGATTTTTTTTCTCGCCAGAAATGAGGAAAATATAATAATAATAATAATAATAATAATAAACTTATAGTTGCTATTGCCTCCTTTATAAAAAAATTCTAGTGGCACTAGACTGTAGATTGGTATAATGTGTTTATTGCACAATTGCCATTATACCATGGCAATCAAAATTGTTGGATGCATTAAAATTCATTTATTTTTTATTCAACATTTTGCAAATTTTACAAGGCTAATCGTATCGAAAGATGCATTTTCATACGTACCTCAACAAACTCAATATTTTTGACCACATAATTACACAACCATATATTCTAAAACAAGAATCAAACAACTCTAAGGAAAAATGGCACAAATTATTATGGGGGAAAAATATCAATAACAAATCTTTGGAAAAAAAAAAACCCCAAAAATAGTCAAGTTTCCATGACTTAACAAATATCATTATGTTTATCCATCTCTACAACCCTATTCTAAATAAGGTATGATATCTTCATTTTCTTTCCTTTGTTTCTTATAAAGGCCTTAGACCAAGTATTTGCTTATACATAATTTCCAAAATGACCCACAAATTACAACCACCCTCAAGATCAAATAAATAAATAAATAAAAATCCAATTTGGATATCTTAATCAACTACAAAGTTCACCAAAAAAAAAAAACTTTACAAAACTTTCTTTGCTCCTCTTGATCAACAAAAAATTCAAAATTTCCTACAAAATTTTAGAAACCAAAACAAACACATAGTTTTGTGAAATAATTTTATGTTAAATGTTTGTTTGCACATAAATTTTAACAACTTTTGCTAGCACATAAAGATTAGTTCCTTGAAATGCTTTTCATTAACCTTAACAAAGCTTCAAAATATATCACAAAGTTCCAAAAATTTCTGCAACCACATTCAAGCTCAAAAGACTAAACATTTTTCATCCCAATGAATCACAAAGTTCAAAAAAGAACACATGACTTAAGATTGTTCATCTCAATCAGCACAAAATCTTACAAAACAACAATATGCAAACACAATTTCACCCTAAATGATCTTAATTTCAACATAAATTTTTATAGTTTCATAATTCTTAAAAAGTCTAAAAAAATCAAAACAAAACTACAAACAATATGAAAAAATTACATTCATTCCTTGTGTTTTAGTCCAACAATGGGAGACCACTTTGGCAAAATTGTTCCTCTACCTTTTGAACCCTATTCAAATTACAAGCTAACATCCTTGCTTCCCTTTTCATCTTGTGGAACAACCCCAAATTAAATATTTATTTGTACATAATTAGCAAATTGATTTAACTTTCACAACGCATGAAGAATAGTTCCTTGAAATGGTTTTCATTAATCTTAACGAAGTTCCCAAAATGTCAAAAAAATTAAGGTTTTCAAATTTTCTCCAAAGGTTCCAAAAGAACAAAACAAATACAACCAAAAAAAAACATGAAATTTTTCCATCCAAATCCGTCCTTTGTTTTGTGGAATAACCTTACACTAAGTAATTGTTTATATGTAATTAACAAAATGACCAACTTTTTCAAAACATGAACAATAATTGCTTGAAATGTTCTTAACTAACCTTTGTGCATTATGTTCAAATTGATTGTTGTATGGTGATGAAAATACAAACATGACACTCATACATCAAGAAATGATGTTTTTTTTTTTTTCAATTTGATCTTTTGTTATCACAAGCACGAAAAGAATCAAATATTTAAGTTTCATAAACCAAAACAAGAACATGAACATGGTTAGTTC
>Ga0209208_10007580_pt1 | contig 14657 bp, 9 predicted proteins | sample S1TSphfallax_3_FD_187694 | JGI IMG/M metagenome (GOLD analysis project Ga0209208, IMG submission 187694) | Host-associated microbial communities from peat moss isolated from Minnesota, USA - S1T2_Fd - Sphagnum fallax MG (SPAdes) (version 2) | ecosystem: Host-associated > Plants > Peat moss >...
CATCGAAAATGTTGTTGGTAGTGTTTTTGTTGGTGGTGATTTCCATGGTCGAGTGCACAGTGGTGACAACACAAACCTACGAGAAATCTGAGGAATCCCAAGTGATCTCTAGCTTGCCCGATGTGGTCGCAAAACCACAAAATCATAATCAAACCATCTTTGTGCTAAAGGTATTCTAACACCTTACGATAACCGTGTTACAATTTTAATCGTTCCAGAAGCAATCGTAGCTGATCACGTAAATGCATTTATTTTTGAAATGTTGATGGGTCCTCAAAGCCACCCACATGATTACATTCTCAAAATGTATTTGTGATGGCATTTGTGAAGGTTGCATGTGAGCTTGTGATGTTGTCATGTGTAGTGGACACCTTCATATTGTGCCTTATTCGAACAATCAGAACTTTCATGCTTCATGACACCCTACCAAGGACCATTTTTGGACATCCAAGATATGAGAATAGTGTCTACGTCAGACCCGTTCACTATCGTCGAAAATTGCAACGGTCCTGTGTTCAACCCCAATACGGTACATATTTCTAGCACTTGAAGTCTTTTCCACTAAAACAATTCCTTTATGGTATGGTCGGGGATGCATACAAAATTCTTTTAAAGCTTGTGCATTCTGGTATCAATCCTTCCCTAACTTACTCTTCTTGAATTTCTAGCAACCTTGTATGAAGCAATTAAATGGAATCTCAAAGTGTGATCACAATGTTTTCCAAAATTTGTTTCCATGAACTTATGTGATGTGTAGAGATTAAATGTTTGACAGGTCTACCGAACTTGACTCATGGGAGAAGGGTGTTGGGGGGGGCGGGGGGGGGGCTTTGTATGTGTGCATGTAATTGTTAGTTGACGAGGTCAATTCTCGATTTCATGCATGTTTACTGGCCCTCATTAACAAACCCTGATGGCAACATTACACAAAGCAACCTTGACAATTGGAGCACAGTTTGGACGACAGTAGGAACTTGCACCGGCTTAAGTCAAACAGAATATTTCAACACCATTGTTAAGATCTATCGGAACTACGAATTTGAAGTCGCTCTAAATGCTGGAGGTACGCACAATAATGTTGTCATTTACTTGCACAAAATTTAAAAGATCAAATATATTGCTATAAGTGAATCAAGAAGTCTCATCACAAATCAAGTGTTATATTAATTCCAATAGCTTGTACATCTTTCCTACAACTTCCCATTCATATTCTAGACTTCGTAAAATCAAATAATTAATCATGGTTTTAGTACGCACATGTGTCCATTCATGCCCGAATGCACGAATTTGAAGCTGCATATCTATAATAGAAGTATAATGTGTGTTATGGGCATTCATAGGTATTGTCCCTGACAATGAAAACTCTACAATGTAGACGACATTGTGAAGGTGTTGTCGTCACATGTTGGTCACCGTGTACGCGTGTATTGCGACCCCATCCCTGAAACCCCCACAACTGTACGTGGATTTTGCCTCAGTGAAGTCTTCGTGGGTTATTCCATAAAAGAGAGGAAGGTGGTTGATTGTGAGAATGTGGGCCCCTTTGAATGCCCTACAGGTACACAAGTCTTGTTTCTACCTCCAGCTTGCCCTAATAATGTAGCCCTTGAAGTAGGACGTTCCAAAGCCTAAGTATCCATTGAACAACAAAAAGTTGGATGGTCCAATAATCTCAAATGAACCAAGAAACAAAAATCCATGGTCCAAGAATTTGTGCACATGGAGAAAAGCCCTAAAGAAGTTTCTTGAGATTAATAATACAACATTTAACATAGCTGGACAAGGATTGGTATGATGAGAATTTACATAGGATCATGTGCAACTTTGGATTTTATGGTGTCATTTGAATGGCTACTTTGGGTTCTTTTATGGAACATTATCATTATTCCAAAAACTGCATTATGGTTGCCCATAGCTAGTGTCTAGGGGGGTAGATACAAGGTTCTAAAACATGTACTTGCTTGGATGCATGGCTCGTCAATGCAATCTAATTATCCCACCGAGATCTATGATCCCCTAAAAAACTTTAGTATAGTGATAAAGATTGTTAGATATGTGTGCTCTGCATTGGTCATGCAATGGATTGCTAGTTGTAAACATACCCTTGTTGCCTCTTGCTAATAGAATCATGGAATACCACTCTTTTAAGAAAATATGAGGAAGGAACATAGCATGAGCTTGAAAACATTGTTTTTAGACATTCAAGTGTTAAGATATCAATGCTAGACTTCAAATACTTAGTTTTGGGAAAGTTATGTATCCCAAGAAGGAATCCTTTTTTCAAACCCTTTTCAACAAGGACCCTATCCTTGAATAGATGTAACTAGATTATGATTTTGATTTTTGTTTCAATCTCAAATGCCTAGGTAGTTTCACAAGAAGAAATTTTATCCCTTTCCACCCCCACACACTGCAACTATTGTTCAGTTTGATTACATTTCAATCACAATTAGGTTTCTTAAATTTGTAAATGGATTGTTGCTTTAATTAATGGTCAATATTGTTCATAGTTGTTATGTTCATTATGTTGTTCAGTTACAAGTATAATTTGGTCTTAATTTAGTTTTTTAATAATTTCAAATTATTGGCATGAAAATTGAAATAGCCTTTAACTTTATTAAAACAATGTGCCACATTATAATGGGTTAATGATTTTTTTGACATTTCTTCAACTATCAACATGGTTCATGAATTGAACATCAACTTTTAACATGTTGAAATCATTATTTATTGCATTTTTCACTTACCATAATTTATTAAAACATATGTAAAAATTTTAACCCCACACTAATATTGAAAAGAATTAGTGATTTCTTTCACATCTCTTTGATTTTTAATATGTTAAAACCATTACTTAAAAATTGCATTTTGTACTTATTAAAATATACCAAAACACATGCAACTAAATATTTTGTAATTATATTTGAATCATTTAGTGAATTTCGTCACATCTCTTGATTATCAACATTTTTACTTGAGTCGAATCATCCACTTTGAGCTTATTGAAACCACTATTCAAATGATGCACATTACATTTACTAGTATATATTGAAACACAAATAACAATTGAATGTTTCAAATTTATACTCGAATGGGTTAGTAAACTTTTTGACATTTCTTGATAAAACATTGACGACATATATTCTTAAGTTCAAAAAATTTGAATTGGTTTCTTTCTAAAAAGTCCTTTATTGTTGTTGTTGCCCCTTTGAATTGGCAAAATTTGGTCACATAAAGAAATGAATTAAATAATCAATATAGCCATTTAATTCTCAGTACCATATTTGTTTAGCAACATGGATCATGCACTAATAAAAATGATTAATTACACAACTTGAAAAAAATAAAAATAAAAATAATATATATTTATATTTATATTTATATTATGTAAGAATATATTTTACTTTTTTTTCCTTTGTAGAAATAAAAATAATATAACTTGGTGAAATGTTGGAATCAAATAGTTGGGTTAAACACCTTCCCCCCAACCAACATGTTTTTTCTGGTTTTGAATTTTCCTAACTTGGCAATTATTGTTGGGAAAAAAAACGAAAAATTAATGCAGGGAATGTAAACAACAAAAACATTGCCAAAAATTTGAAAGAACAAAAGGTTACTCTTAATGAATAGAAATTTAGAATTAATTATAATAATTTCAATCTTTGAAATCATTATAAACTTATCCAATTTTTTTGAAAAAATTAAAATATATATTAATGATGGAATTGAATTTTTTTTTTGGTGGTGAATTTCCAACATTTTTTCAACATAAAAAATGTCAACAACATCAATAAAATATTTTTTCATTAAACAAAACCAAAAATTATTTTTAATTTTTTTGATGATATAATTGTTTAATGGTATCTAAGACTTGTAGACAAAATGTAAATGTATTTAAACAACTTTATACCTCCATATACATGGTATATAGCCAAAACATGGTTAAATATTCTTGTGGATGTTCTTGAAGAACACCACAAATTTTAAATTAAAAAAAAGAAAAAAAGTCATCAATGCAATTATCATTATCATTAATGACCATTTATAATTCATTCATTCATTTATTTTTTAAATAAAAAACTTAAATTCACCTTTAAATATTTAAACATAAAATTATACTAAAAAAACCTTTAAAATAATAAATCATATTTAGAATAAAAATAATAAGTAAAAAATATTGATAATTTATAATGATAATAATCATCATAATAACAATCATAATATATATATATATATATATATATATATATATATATATATATATATATATATATAAAGTCTCATCACTTTTTAAACATGGATTATTTTTTCATACACCAAGAAAAAAAAATGGGAAAAAGATTAGGGATTGTTTATTGGGGTTTTTGGTGTTACATCATGAACATTTGTAATAAAAAACTTGTCCACATGATGTTTAATATAAATTAGAAAAAAACATATGCTCTAATTTACATAAATGTACAAGAATTTAATATATGAAAAAATTGTAATTTAGAGGTCTACATGCACCCTAGACTTCGGATGCATGAATATTAACTTAATCATTAATCCATTCAAATATAAATATGAAACTTGTCTAGTTTATATACATCCATCTCAAAAACTTATGGTGAGTGCAAAATGCAATTCATGAGTAATGGATTTAACACATTCAAAGTGAATGATTTGACTCATGTGCACATGTTGATAATTCAAAAGATGTGAAAAAATTCATCAACTTGTTTAGGTATAAATGTTAAGCTTTAAGTTGTTTTGTGTGTTTCAATATATATTAATAAGTGCAATTTGCAACATTTGAATAATGGTTTCAATAAGTTCAAAGTGAATGATTCAACTCATGTACACATGGTTAGAGCTCTTATAGTCCCTTTACACACATAAATGGATGTATGTCCTTCAACAAACCCTAACAATGTACAAATATACAACTATTCAACCTTTTCAATGCAAAATCTTGAAAGATTATGAGATTTATAAGGAAGATTTGCAATGCTATAAAGTCACCTCATGATAGGATTAGTATTCTTTTCATTCATGATTCCCATGCCTTCTAAGTAAAGTAGGGTCCAAATTCTTTAACGTGTACCAAAATCTTGTCAAAACATCACCTTCTTCTATCTTTTTTACCTAGTCCTTTTTTACTATTTAAAAATGCATTTATGGATGATTATGATGGAATCTATGATTGTAATGGTTTAAAATATAATCATTTAAAAATTTTTGAAAAATTTTGATTCATTATTTTTCATGGGAATCAAAATATAAGGTAAAAAAAGATTACAATAAGGACTAGGCCCTTTTCATCTTGTGTGGTACACCTTTTCATCCAACCACCAAATTTTTCTCTCTAAAATTCAATTGTAATATTACCACTAGGTACTTTTGTACATAAGAAATGACGTGAAATAGGTTTCATCATCCCCACCAAGTTTCCCATCTTATAAATTCCATTTTAATACATTGTAAACAAATTGATGGTTGACTTTTTGGTCATTGTTGGTTGATTTTATTCTTGAAAGCCATCAAAGAATTTGAGTCTAATTCTTGACAATTGGGTGCAATCATAGTTGGGGTGTAATAACATGAATCATGACACCCATTCATCATGTGTCCTAAGTTTTAAACTAAGGATTTAGCAAAATGAATGTTCTAAGATGTTAAACGATGAAAGGGGGATATGTATGTTTAGGCTTTCAACCAATAAGTGAATGATTCAAATCAATTGAACAAATTTTGAATGTCTTGTTGAAGTAAAACCAAAAAGGAATGTAGGACTATTTAAACATTTTAGAATGACATACTTTCATTTGGAGGGGTAAAAACCTATTAAAAACATCAAATAATAACCTTTTTTTTGCATCCACATCTTTTATACTTCTTTTCAAACCTTGGGAATATATATATTTTATTAAAAATAATAATTTGGTTGTCCTTATTAGCACATCTATTCTATGAAAAAATCCAAGATTCTAGCATCAATTCCATGAAATTTGATGATTTCGCATATTAAAAAATAATGTCATCATATAGAACATACTTTATTTTAAATGTGGTTAAAATATGGAGTAATTTGAACAAATATTGTTAGTCCTATTGAGGTTTTTTTTATAAAACTATGTAGTGGTACATGGTCTTGAGCCACTTTTTAGATCATTTAAGGACATGTTTAAATCACCCAAATCATAAAAAATCGCCACGATTTTAATCAAAAAAATGTGAGTATATAATGAAAAAAGAAAATCTACCAAACAAATGATTTTGTAAATGTAATGGTCATTCAAAGTAATGTCCTAAAAGTGATTTTTGGGTGAAACATTCCTTTTGTATACCCCAACTGTGATTGCACCCACTTACAAGATTTGTAATAGTTGCCCCTAAACACAATTCTTGCACAATCATATGTGAAATAAAAAATATGCTTCATGATTAGTATTGGAAAGGAAATAAAAGCAAGTTTCAAGACATGATTACCATCCTTAAACAAGTTACATGTCACCAAGGCACAAAATGTGAAGTTTGAAAACATAAAAAACATGGGGATCATAAAAACACACATTCTCATCTTTGACCTTGATTACAAACAATGGATCATACTTATTCATCAGTGGTTTAAAACCCAAGGCAACATATGGGCAACTATTACTATGCATGAAGAAGGGGCACTTAGTGGTTTTAAATCTACAATTGAAGGTGATGTATGTAACTTGGTGTCAAGGACTTGATTATGCCATGTCAACACCCATCTTGCCCACTCCACCTATTGCACACCTTCTCATGGAATGTGACTTGTGTCTAAGGAATGTTTATATGTTTGTTGGATTATAGATCTCTTGGGAACCCTTGACAAATTGAGTAGATTGTGACCTACTTTCCTCAAAAACCAGTTGTTGCACTAGAGCACATTGCTTATTTAATGACTTTGGCACATCAAGAAATTCTAAAACCTTTGGATGAGAAGGATCATAATCATCAGCATTATCATAACATAATGTACTAGCGAATGTTTATTTATCATCTAATATGAACATCATGTTTTTAAACAAATTGAAAATTTTCATGGAGAAGATTGCTCACTATGGTTTGTCTTTTTGTATGTGATAAATTTCATGAATAAATTCCCATTACAACTAGTATTTTTTGTCCTTTTGTTATGTTATAAATGTTTGTGACAAGCTCATACAAGTCATAAATGTATTCCAATCAACTAGTGCATTGTTCAAATGTGGTTCACAACATAATGAGAGTTTAGAATGTTATCCACCTTTAATTCCATTATCTATCAAAAAATCTTCTCCAAATATCTAAAAAGGCACATAAAAAATGTGTTACATAGTGAGAATTTACAAATTGTGACTCCTTTTTTGTACATTATACCATGGAAACACCTTACTACTTGTATTGAAATTGTATGTTTTTTTTGCACCTTAATTGGTAAAGATGAAGAGATCTCATAGGTACTCTTGTTTTCTCGATTGACCTTTTCTTACTATTCAAGTAACAACAAATTAGTTGTGGATCTTCTTATTATAATTATAAGTATATAAAAAAAAAAAATTACTTGCAATGGGTGGCATCAAAAGTATTTGGGAAATGCATTTAACACATAGTTTGTCTCACAATTTGCAAACAATATTACATATATGGGTTGTTCTTGTTGATTTTTTTTACTCTTTTGCTTCACCACATGTTTGTGTCCAATGCCATTCAAAGACAAAACAAGGAAAGCTTACTTTCATTGAAAGATATTTGATAAATTTAAGGTGTGCGGTGTGTTTTAATTGCCAAAGATTTTATGCATTTTTTTAGTCATGTTAGGTGGTGTTCTAATTATATAATTTTATGAATTTTTTATTTGGATTAGGTCAAGAGGTCTCAAATTTGTTTTTAATTGGGGATATATTGCATTTAATGCACAATTTCCAACAATGGCAATAAGGGCTAGGAATTTGTGTGGTCATTGTTAATTTCTTATGATATGCAATGTATATGTAGTTCACATTATGATAGAAAAAAGGTCAATACAACTTGCCAACATATGTTGAATTCAATGGCAATGACCATCTCCATACCACACAAGATATTGATGACGAAGTATTAACACATGGAGTATGAACACATGAAAATTTAAAAAAAGGCAACACAAAAGAAGAAAAAAGAAAAGAAGGTCAAGGAAAACAATGCAAAATAAGCATAAATGTAATGTAAAGACCAAATATCATGTAACAAATGCACAAAATTATTTATGTTCTCATGTTGCATTACTTCTTTGCAATGTTATTCTTTCATCAACATGGCACAAAAATTGCATGTTTTTAATCATGCATAATAATCATGTGCTAGAATATATTTTGAGACATTAATATGGTGCATCATTAGTATTGTCATGTTGAATGTGGATATACTAGTGTTATAAAAATATTTTTATAGCATTGGATGACATGTAACATTGTGAAATGACAATTGGGCATTTTTTTTTTGAGAATCTATTAGGCTTAAGAACTTTTTGATGTACTAATCTAGCTTAAGTTAGTTAGTTTACATAGCTCAAGCTATGTTAGGTTAGGTTACTTAGACTTAGCCTAACCTATATTGCCTAGTCTAGGTTGACATGCGGTTAGGTCAATCATTGGTTGGAAAACCCAATAATATTCATATAATGTAAATTTGATGATTGGATTTGCATCTTGGATTCTTTTTTATGATTGTAATTGCTTTATTATAATTGTGTTTGAGGTTTGTGACTATAGCTAGGCAAATAATTATGGTAAAATAGACAAGTTTGAGTTGATTATATATTCATTGAGTTACAATAATTTGAGATGATTGCAAATGTAATTGTTTCTCTAAATATTTGCCACTTTTTGTAATAATGTATTTTAATAGACCTTCATTTTACAACACATCTACCATCAATGAGCAAATTGGTGGCATACACATTGCATTACAATAATATTAGTTTAAAAAAATGTAAGTTACAAATACATATTTAACTAGCCTAGCTTCTAGATACATGTATATACTTATTACCTAATTAATATTATTTGTTCAAAAACATTTCATTAAGTAGTTGACATTTGACAAGTTTGATCCCAACCCAATAATTGTAGACATCAACAAGTCAAAACCATGTAAATGTGGAATAGGTTTTTTAAACTTGTTAATAGCAATCAATATAAGTGATACCACAACATGTTGACAACAAGTTGATAATGAACATGTGACAATTTAGAATATTGTTATGCCTAATAAGGATGAGAAATAAGTGTTGTAATGGCATTTGTTGAACCACCACCTATGGTCTAAGAAGGAACTTGTTTTCAAACTTCAACAAAAATTAAAGATGTTAAATCTTTATTGCCTTAAAATAAATAGTGTTTTTTAAGAATTTTTATTTTTCTAATTATCACTACACCAAAACATGTCTTTCATTATTAGAAAATTTTATGACTATGTTTAAGTTTATTCATGTAATCATTTTCCTAATCATGTGGTGACATTTGTGACTATGATGTGACTATGTTGCGATTACATCGTATAAATGACTACATTTGAATCTTGAATTTTTTGAGCTTTTTCAATTATTCAAATTTAAGAAATAAATAGATTAATTAATTAATTAATTCTACATTAAATTAATAAATTATATGAAGAAAAAATGCATAATTTAATACAAACCCTAGTGATGACATTCTTCATTTTGCAACTTAAAATTCTTTAAAATTCTTCATTTAGCACCTTGTCATAACATTCTTTACCCGCGAATGTTTACCAAATTACACTGTTTACCAATTAAAATTCTATAAAATTCTTTAAAATTCTTGCTTCTTTGGGCTTCCATAACATTCTCGCACCAAGAATGTCATAACTATGATACAAACTTATATTTCAGAATTTTTTTTCAATAATTAAATTTCAAAATTTATACACAAAAAAAAAATTTAATGTACACTCAATTTATATCATTATATTATATTATATTATAAAAGTAAACATGGAAATTCCATAAAATTAGTAATTATATTTCTTTTATTTGATTTTTCCAAATTAGAGGTTGATATTTAAACTATTATTATACATCATAAATATTATAATTGATATTTTAGAATATATAAAACAATTGTTGAATTGAAAAATTATAATCTATTTAGGAATATTATATGTGAATAAATTTTATATCAAAATATACGTTTAAGATTTGTAAGTATATCATAATTCATTATTATTTTAGCTATAAAAAAATTCCATCTATAATTAAATCATGTGTATGATTTTTTATTTTTTGTAAATGGTCATTGAAATCTTATTAAATAATGAAATTCAAGCATTGTTTTCTAAAATATGAATTTTCATTTTTAAAAGGAAATATATATAATGTGTACATCCTTGGAAAAAAAAATTTAAATTTAACTTTTAAATTTTTCATTTTGACAAAATATTGATAAGATATTAAATATTAAAGTTGGCATTTGTGCAACATTTATAACAAGACATCGGTTAAATAAAATGCACCCCATTATGTTAATTTAACAAGTGGGGCGGTTTGTTGGTAGAAGAGTTTATTTTCATACTTGGGGTCCAAGGATCAAACCTTGCAAAAGACATAGTTGTGGTCAACATAAAATATGAATGTTCCTTATACTTAGGCCACCTAGGTACCTAGATTAAGTTGCTACCCAACTACTTAAATTAATATTTTAGGCTAGCATTATGTAATGCCACATGTCAAAATATCAAAGGATGAAAGTAATAACATAAATTATTTAATACAAAAGAATTATTTGATTTTAATTAGCCAATATTGTACATTTTATTTATATTCATATTATGATTCTAGATTATGTACAAAAATATATAATATAAATATCGTATTATATATATATAATCTAAGATATATATGTATTATTCATGATTATGTAGTCACAAAACATAATCATATGTATGTTTACAACTAGGACACATAAACAACTAAATGTCCTACGGCTGCAAACTTAGTCGTATATGTAATTGTAAAGGACCCATTTTGGTGTAATGTATGTATTTCAAATGAACAAACATTTCAAAGAGGTTTATCCCTTCAACCACTAGTGTTAGGAAATACATACCACTAAATATATGCACAACTTGATTAGGTTTATGTTGACATTATAAATAAATCATTGATGTTCAAAATATTTTCATATTTCATCTAGTTGTCCAACATGTTGTTGGGTGGGTAATAGGCTACAACATTGATTGGACCAAAGTGAAACAAGAAATTACCACCTTTTTAGTCCAAAAAAATAATTTTTCTTATGGGTTAAAATTAATTACAAGGGTTTTCCATTGATGCATGAGTGACCCAAAAACCTCTTTTAAAAATTTTCTACAAAGCCCTAGAAAATTCCCATAAGCATAATCCTACAAATATAATCATGCAAAACTTTTTTAACTTATTTTTTTAATATGTTATTTAACCAAAATCAAGTCCCTAAAAAACACATCATAAAGTCATTGAACTATTTTAAAGTCCATACAAAAAATTATTGCCATGTTTATAATTCATAATTCTAAACTTTGAAAGTTCATATCTTGTGGTTTCTTAATTATGAAAATGTAAAAAATACAAATTCCAATTGGTATCTTCAAACAAAGTCCTTGTGAAAAAAAATCCAACTTTATCTATCAATTATGGTCACTATGTAATGACAATCATTTTGCAAAATTTGTCAAATGGTCCAAAAATTGGTCCTTTCATTCTTGCACCTAGCTTGTTTTTAAAAACATTATACAAAAATTGCCTCTTCATAGAATTTTCATACAATTTGACTAGGTTGCTTCCCAACTTGTTATCAAATCATTATAACATAATCTAGATACAACTTATTTCAATTCAATTTGCAATTTGAACATGTTGAAGATGTGCAAAACAACAATAGTTTCAATCTTGAATCATTTTTTGCAAAACCAACAATTGTTGTTAATTGTTCTTTACCTTCTTTCATGATGGAAATTAACCAATTAATATTGCACATGTGTTTACAATTAATGTAAATACTAAATGGTACAAAATTCCAAAAGTAGGAAAAATTCAATCTAGAGAAAAAAGGGAAGACTTGATATTAAAGAAATTGCACACTAGATGGATCAATGTGCGTGGTCCAACCAAGAGAGCACAATTGAAGTATATCACACATTGTTGATTAAAATGGTTGTTGATAATCTAAATCACTTGATGGATGTGGAATATTGTTGTTCAAGGATTGTCATGCATGCTTCCATTGATACACAAGCCTTCCATAGTCTTATAATTTTGAGTCTAGTAAAATGTGATATGTTAGTTTCTATTATGATCCATCCACAACTTTTAGGTTCACACAAGTTTTCCAACATAATTTCACCTATTGGTGAAACTCATACAAGGGATTGCAATGAAATGGGTGGCATGGCTTGTGGGTGTAGACACACCCATTCCAAAATGCAAACTCCAAAAGGGTTGGGGTTCAATTCTTTTATGTGTGTTGTGTATTTTCTTTTGTTGTTTTGGTTACTGGGATTGTTGCCACAAGAACAATTTATGAGAATCGAGACGCTAGCCCCTTGGCCTTCACTTATAAGCTAGTTGCAAGTTGGATTACTCAAGATGGATTGTGTAAAAATAGTCATGTGAGAAATCTTGTTCATGTAATTATAGGTCGACTCTTATAGACCAAACTTTACCAAAACTCTTGAAATCTATAGCCAATTGAATGATAATATAAAATCCAAAGTAGCCACACAAGAGCCATTTAAAAACCCAAAGTAACCAATTACATGACATCAAAGAACCCAAAGTAGCCATTCAAATGACAACATAAAATAAGTTGCATATGATCCTGTGTAAATTCTCATCATACCAATACTTGTACACTAATTCTGGCTATGTTAAATGTCGTATTATTATTCTCAGAAACATTTTTTGGCCTTTTTCTCCGTGTGCACAAATTCTTGGACCATGGATTTTTGTTCTTGTTTCATTTGAGATTATTGGACCATCCAACTTTTTGTTGTTCAATGGATACTTAAGCTTTGGAACGTCCTACTTCAAGGGCTACATTATTAGGGCAAGGTGGAGGTGGAAACAAGACTTGTGTACCTGTAGGGCATTCAAAGGGGCCCACATTCTCACAATCAACCACCTTCCTCTCTTTTATGGAATAACCCACGAAGACTTCACTGAACAAAAATCCACCTTGAGTTGTGGGGTTGCAATACACGCGTACACGCTGACCAACATGTGACGACAACGCCTTCACAATGTCGTCCACATTGTAGAGTTTTTCATTGTCGGGGACAATACCTATGAATGCCCATAACACACATTATACATCTCTTAGAGATATGCAGCTTCAAATTCGTGCATTCGTGCATGAATCGACACATGTGCGAACTAAAATCATGATCATTTTTTTGATTTTACAAAGTCTAGAATATGAATGGGAAGTCGTAGGAAAGATGTACAAGCTATTGGAATTAATATAGGACTTGATTTGGGATGAGACTTCATGATTCACTTATAACAATATATTTGATCTTTTAAATTTGGTGCAACTAAATGACAACAGTATTGTGCGTACCTGCAGCATTTAGAGCAACCTCAAATTCGTGCTTTCGATAGATCTTAAAAATGGTGTTCAAATATTCTGTTTGACTTAAAGCCGGTGCAAGTTCCTACTGTCGTCCAAATTGTGCTCCAATTGTCAAGGTTGCTTTGTGTAATGTTGCCATTCGTGTTTGTTAATGAGGACCAGTAAACATGCATGTGATCGAGAATATACCTCGTCAACTAACAATTACATGCACACATACAAAGTCCAGCCCAGCCACCCCCCAAAAACCCTTCTCCCATGAGTCAAGTTCGGTAGAACTGTCAAACATTTAATCTCTGCACATCACATAAGTTCATGGAAACAAATTTTGGAAAACGTTGTGATCGCACTTCGAGATTCCATTTAATTGCTTCATTCAAGGTTGCTAAAAATTCAAGAAGATTAAGATCGGGAAGGATTGATACCAGAATAGACAAGCTTTAAAAGAATTTTGTATGCATCCTCGAACATACTATAAAGGAATTGTTTAAGTGGAAGAGACTTCCAGTGGTAGAAATATGTACCGTATTGGGGTTGAACACAGGTACGTTGCAATTTTCGAAGATAGTGATTGGGTCTGACGTAGACGCTGTGCTCAGATCTTGGATGTCAAAAAATGGTCCTTGGTAGGGTGTTATGAAGCATGTAGCTGCTGGTTGTCCGAATAAGGCACAATATGAAGGTGTCCACTACACATGACAACATCACAAGCTCACATGCAGCCTTCACAGATGCCATCACACATACATTTTAAGAATGTAATCATGTGCGTGGCTTTGAGGACCCATCAACATTTCAAAAATAAATGCATTTACGTGATCACCTACGATTGCTTCTGGAAAGATTAAAATTGTAACAAGGTTATCGTAAGGCGTTAGAATACCTTTAGCACAAGGATGGTTTGATTCTACTTTTGTGGTTTTGCTACCACATCGGGCAAGCTAGAGATCACTTGGGATTCCTCAGATTTCTCGTAGGTTTGTGTTGTCACCACTGTGCACTCGACCATGGAAATCACCACCAACAAAAACACTACCAACAACATTTTCGATG
>Ga0209208_10007581_pt1 | contig 14656 bp, 10 predicted proteins | sample S1TSphfallax_3_FD_187694 | JGI IMG/M metagenome (GOLD analysis project Ga0209208, IMG submission 187694) | Host-associated microbial communities from peat moss isolated from Minnesota, USA - S1T2_Fd - Sphagnum fallax MG (SPAdes) (version 2) | ecosystem: Host-associated > Plants > Peat moss >...
CTCCAAAATTGGAGTCTCAAAATTTTTTAAATTAGGACTCTTGCGACTTTGGAGGCCCATAACTTTGTGTGCAAACCTCCAATTCAAGTGAGGTCTTAAACAAAGTTATATCCCTTGTCAAGATCTTTCCAATGGTATGTGGCACACCATTTGCATGCAAGAAAATCAGGGCGATTCTTGACTTTTAGTGCTCGAACCCTTCTTTTAGCCATAACTTATGTTTTAAGTGGCCAAATGGGTCTTGCAAGCCCATTTTAAACATCTACATTCTAAGAGCTTTCCAATGGTATAAGGAAATCTTCAATCCAATCCAATAAGTTTTGACCCCTATAATTGCCCTATGAAAATTCATAAGTCCATTAAAACTTCAACTCCCAAAGTGGCAGCTCACTAAAGAGTGCGAGGGTTCATTTTCTCACACTTTCTTACACTCCCATGGGCATGAAATGTGATTCATGGGCTTCATTCTTTGCACACACCTTTGCAAGCCTTTGCTTTGGTCGTGAACCCAAGGCTAGGGTGGCAACAAATAGCCTATAAAAAAAAACATTTGGTAAAATTTTGAAAATCAAAGACCATATAAATCAATGAATTTGGAAAATGGAAAAAAGATTGGAAGGAAAGAGCAAAAAAGAAAATTTGGACTAATTATTATAGATGTCGAATGATTTTTATAGAATGTGGCATGACAAGCCATGGTGCATTTTTCAAACAACCTCCGAAATTTGACATTATATTCTTTGAGACTTTTGATGGTGCCAAAAGGGTAAAACTCCACAAAGGTGGGAACACTAAGCCTACAGTAATGAAGAAACTTTAAGTGCATCAGAAAAATCTCCATGAAATAATTATCCTCTTTTGGCAAGTCCTAAGAACACTCAACAAAAATGGCATTAAAAGGCAGATTCATGTAGGTTCTATAAGGCATATTGTCTACCAATAATGTATTTCCAAGGTGAATATTAAGATACCTAGGGAAAAAATCATAAATATTTTTATGATAAGTTTTTTTATCATGAATGGGATGATCGAAACAAATTTTTTTAATTATAAAATAATTACAAAAAATGTTTGTTAATCTTACACAAATTTCAACCAATAATCCTATGTGGGTCGATATCAATACATGTTTCTTTTACTATTTTTCTCAAGTAGGTATTCATGTTCCCAAGCGAAATAAATGTCCATATGTAGACAACAAACTATTCTAAACACCTCAAGAAAAATTCGTTTAGAACTAACCATGGAACAATGTTCTTCCTTAGTAAGGTGCAACTTTAAACTAAATTAAATGGTGAAGGTAAGATGTGATTAATTCTGAAATAATCTTCCCAACAAGGACCCATTTAAAATAAAAAATCATGTGAAAAGGATTCACCTCCATGTCCATTACATTTATGGGAGGAGGAGATCTGAAACGTCTAAAAGCGAACTCTGACCCTTTATCTTCTTTGACAATTTCATGGAGGATTCCAAGAAGTTTATCGATTAACAAGCAAATCAATTACCCACATGGACTTGCACAAACCAAACAACAAGTTGGTTAGTGTGTAGTTAAAGCACTTTGGTGCATGAATGAGCCACCGGCAACATGGACTCACAAGACTTACCATGACCCAGACTTGGGGAAGCCACCACCTTCCCCCTTATAATATTCTTTGTGCTTGGCCATGGGGCCAGCACCCAAATGTCATTTTGTCCCGAGACTCCCAAGTGGGAGTCCCGAAATTCCCTAAATGGAGACTTCTGGAACTTTGGGGGCCCATAACTTTATGTGAAGAACTTCAATTGAGGTTAGGTTTGAAGTAAAGTTGTAGCCCTTATCAAGAGCTTTCCAATGGTATGTGACATGCCACCTGCATGCAAAGAAATCGGGTAGAATTTTGATTTTTAATGATCCGGAGTCAAATTGCCAATTTGACTCCCAGCCCTTCTTTTGGCCATAACTTGTGTTTTAAATATCCAAATGCGTCATGAGAGCCCATTTTAGAAATCTAAGTTTCAAGAGATTTTTAATTACATAAGGAAATTTTTAATCTAATGAGTTTTGACCCCTGCAATTTCTCTTTGAAGATTCAAGAGTCCATCGGGACTACAACTCCCATAGTGGGAACTCACTTGGGAGTGTGGGGGTTCATTCCTTCACACTCTCTCACACTCCCAAGACATGAAATGTGACTCCCGGGCTTCACACTTGGCCCATTCCTTTGCAAGCCCTTGCCTTGGTCGTAAGCCCAAGGTTAGAATTGCAACATTTATCATCTCTAACCCCATCAAATCATGCAAGGGGCGACTACAACCATGATGAGACAAACGACTTGAGGAATGGGAAAGAGGCAAGCACAAATAAAAATGGGGACACAAAATTTTGATGTGGTGAAGGTTGGATTAAAGATGACATCAGTCTCCTCCATCTCTCCTACCTTTTCACATGTTGTTTCTAATGTAATTCAATCCCATCCAAGTATCCAAGTATTTGAATGATTGTTCTTTGATATCCACCAAGGCTAAAATAAGACTCGGGCTTGTTTTAATCATCGAAATCCTCAAATGTGTACTCACCCAAATCATCAAACACAATAGCCTCCATCAAATGGACCGTCACTTATAAATAAAAAGTAGAAAGGGTGAAAATTTATTTTAAAAAGAAAAAATCCTAACAAAGCAATTGAAAAGAAAAAACAATTTTGAAAAAAAAGAAAAAGGAGGTATTAGAAATCAAAAAATGGACATCAAAAAATTCAAAAATAAATCTCAATGAATACAACAAAGGACTTGATCTTTGAATCCTACACCATTATATTTTTTGAATCCTTCAACCACATGATTGTTTAACAGCCACCAGATATAGACCTATCTGGCAGCCGCTTCCTTGAAGTAAAAAGTGACCACTAAATATAGACTTATTTAACAACTGTTAGATCATTATAAATAGGCCACCAAATATAAACCTATATAACGGCCACTTGATCAAACTATAAGGCAGCAACCAAATAAGGCGATTTGGTGGCCACCAATTCGCCCTATTTAGTGGCCACTAGATACATAATTTCAATTAATACCAAATTGATATATCTAGTGGCCACCATGTTGGCATATTTGGTGCAAACTAGATGCAAAATATTTAGGGACCAATGAATGAAAAAAAAATAGAAAATTATTTGGTGGCCACTAGATGAAATCAACGATTTAAAATAAAATTGAAATAAAAATCCTATTTCATTGTATTCATAATTTAAAAGAATTATACAATGTTTGACCAAGAGACTAAATAATTGTAATTTAATCTAACTTTAGCTAGGTTCAAGTTTTTGAAAGGAATTTGTTTATTCATTTCCTCACCAATATTATCATCGTTGACATTGTTGACATCCTCCTCCTTCCTAGCAATGGGAGTTTATAATGGCTCTGCAAAACAGATATCAAGGCGTGTTGATACATCATTGGAGTGTTGCTCTTTGCATTGTCCACCATTTTCTTCTTTCCAATTGCACAAAATTGAAAACTCCTTGTAATCAAAAAATTATTGTTATTCCTTCTCTTGTTCATGTCCCTAATAACAACCCCCACACAAACAACTTTCTTTCCCATTTTCTTCTTTTTTGTAGGAAAAAAAATATCTTTTTCTTATAATTTTTCTTTTACATTCGACCTCTGTTGTTCGGGTTCTTTAAGTGGGAGTGGTGTATAAATCAGAAGGGGCATTGGATTTGTATTAAATAAAATTGATAGACTCATCATTATAATATCTTCGATCTTATTGAACAAGTCCATTGAAACGAGTTTAAGAACCTTAACCTTCTTTGACTGCACATTGTATCAATATTGGTTCAAACTCTAAAATGGACAACAAACCTTGGAACATGGATATAGATAGATTAAATTAAGGATGTGTGAAAACTTTCCAGACGTAGATTTTTCAATATTCCACTACTAAAGATACTAAAACACGTCATTCCACCACATAGTAGTCGTTGTAAAATGAGTATAATGGTGCCTGGGTTGAATTCTAGCTTATATCACCTTTATTCTTCTAGAAATGGACAATCAAATGCAAGGACCCATGTCAGAAGATGTGCCGCAACCCCACTTTTGGAAGAGTGTGAGGATGACACTCACATTCCCGAAATGGGGACTTGGGACTCCTCCGGGACTCCCAAAACTTCAGAGTTCCATTGCAGGGGTCAAAACACCTCGCCTTGAAGCGATCTTCATATCATTGGAAAACTATTGAAGTCTAGATGTCGAAAATGGCCTCGCATGAGCCATTTGGACATCAACAACACAAGTTATGGCAAAAGAAGGGCCGGGGTCAAACTGGCAGTTTGACTCCCGACCACTAAAAGTCAGGAATCGACCCAACCCTAATGTGTGCAGATGGAGTGCGACACACATTTGGAAAGCTCTCAACGAAAGCTATAAGTTTACTTTAAACCTCATCCCAATCTGAAGTTTGAACAAAAAGTTATGAACTCACAAAGTCCCGAGAGTCCAAACTGGGACAATTTCGAGACTCCTCCTTGAGAGTCCCGGGACAAAAAGCCATTCGGATGTGGGTGTCGCAGAGTAACGCAAAGAATACTATATGGGAGAAGGTGGTGGCTTCCCTTGAGTCTAGGTTGTAGTGAGTCTTGTGAGTCTAGATTTGCATGTGGCTTGTCCTAGCACCAAGGGTGTTCTAGAATGCGAACTAACCAACTTGTTGGTTGGTTTGATGCAGGTTTGAGTGAGTAACTAAAGCTTGTCCCTCTTCCTAGTCCCATCCCAGAGCTTCAGCACGCCACTCTACCTCTTTTAGTGTTGAGAGCTAGGAGTGTGCCCTCAAGTCCCCACAATTTCGCTGTTTTAGAAACCAAGGCCCATCTTGGGCCTAACTTGGGACTTGGAGCGTGTCAAGATGCCTTGACACCAAAATCTCAACTTATGCAAACTTTCTTTCCTATGAAGAAAAAGGTAAGCATAGATCAAAAGTGGCAAGTTCATCCATGAGTTTAATGACCTCGCAAAAGGAATTTCCTGCTTGGAAGTTTAATAAAATCTGAAATGAGACGACTAAATTGTTAAAAAGCTTATGGTCACAAATATAGACAATCGTTTTGAAGGTGACTTTCATGGACAACAAGCTCGGAAGGACACTCTTGTAATTTGTGAAAGAATAGATATTTGGATCCTCGCTTAATGAATTCATAATAAAAAACACGACAAAGGTCCTCCCTGACTTATTATTTAGGAAATGGACATTCTTTGAACAATCCTCCACAACATCCTTAAAGTTGTCAAGTTCCAATAGAAGATCCACCTTATAATGTGACTTGAGGTGCATTAGGCCCATCTATGAGTTTCCTTTATCAAACCTTAAAATCCATTGCTTGAAAAATTTGTTGAATTCATCAGAGGGAGGATCCTTGGACACATCATACAAATCTTTCCCTCTAAGAAATCATTGGTTAAAGTCATTTCTAGTAATACAAACAACACCTTGCTATAATTATGTTGTAATTTGATTTTTTTCCACATCTCTTCAATGTAAGGATGTGGATTTTGTGTCGTTGGTTGAAACCAATTATGGAATACCATGATCTCATTTCAAATCACCCTCCCTTTCTTCACATTGTAAGAAAACTTTGTCATTGTCAAGAGGTGTAGGTTACCTCCCATTGCGAGTCAATCCCGCAACAACATTTCATGCGTTTTTAAGCCATGTGTGAACTTCACCATGTAAGTTTCTTTCAAACCCAAAAGGCAATTAAAGGATGACTTTCCAATAGGTTGTGGTCTTGAAGGTAGTTTGCCATACCCATCCAATATCTTTCCCTGCCCTCATAGTAACAATATTTCTTTCCACTCATTGTAAAGCATGTCCAAAAGCAACAAGATTATTATACATTCCTTAATAGACTGAATTGCAAACACAATTGTTAAAGAAGCCTTGAAGCTTTGCACAAAACCAATAAAACATGATAGATCATTTCCAACACCTCAAGCAAGAATTCAACATGGACATTGTGTGGAAATGTTTTTCAAAAATCTATACCTTGTAAGCTTGAATCTTCTTCTTTTTTTGTTTGAATTCTAAGGTTGGATACCTAAACTCAATCCATATTTTTTACGCATGTTAAAGATTCTCCCTATATGAAGGGACCAAGTTCTTCAAAGCATTAGGATTGTTGAAAATAAATGAGAGATAACAAAGCTTCACAAAATCAACATTATAGACAACTATGATACTAAAGGCTTGGAATTACTCACATATGTCATCGTTGATATCTTCCAAAGTGAATATCTTCTAAGGAAATTAAATAATGAATTAGATTAAAGGAATTGAGTGAGACAACTAAAGCAATGGGTGGTAAAAAAACAACAAAAATTTGTAATATGTAATTTACCTTCACATCTTGGATTGTATGTTGTCCACCCGTAGTGAAAAACATTAAACTAGAAATATTAGACTAGGTCTCTGGTTTGGTTTCCATAATCTTTGTGGGATTGTTAGGGTCAACAAGAATAACCAAGATTGGGCATCGTTGATTGATGTAATGAAACATCAAAATTTGATGTTTGATTTCATTCTTGTGTGTATCACTCAATGGGCGGTACACTATTCTTGTCACAACCTTAGCCTTGGGCTTGCGACCAAGGCAAGGGCTTGCAAAGGTGCGAGCCAAGAGAAAGCCCGGGAGTCACTTTTCATGCTCCTGGGAGTGCAAGAGAGTGTGAAAGAATGCACCTTCACACTCCCAAATGAGCTCCCACTTTGGGAGTTTGGAATCTTGATGGACTCTCAAATCTTCAGGGAGTGATTGAAGGGGTCAAAACCCATTGGATTGAAGAGTTATTTATATCATTAAAAATTCATTGAAACACAGATGTCTGAAATGGGTTTGCATGACCCATTTGGACACTTAAAACACAAGTTATGGCCAAAAGAAAGCTCGGGAATCAAATTGGCAGTTTGACTCCTGACCACTAAAAATGAAGAATTGACCCCATTTCCTTGCATGCAGGTGGTGTGTGACATACCATTGGAAAGATCTTGATGAGAGCTACAACTTTTCTTCAAACTTAATCTCAATCGGAGGTCTGCACATAAAGTTATGGGGCCCCAAAGTTGTAGGAGTTTCAACTTTGGGAATTTCGGGACTCCCATTTGAGAGTCTGGGGACAAAATGCCATTTGGATTTGAGCCTCGTAGAGAGGCATAAAGTATACTATAAGGGGAAAGTTGGTGGCCTCCCCCAAATCTGGGCCGTGGTGAATCTTGTGAGTCCGAGTTTGCCCGTGGCTTATCTTAGCACCAAAAGTGTTCCAACTATGCATTAACGACTTGTTGTTTGGTTTTGTGCAGGTCCGTGTGAATGAATGATTGCTTGTCATTCTTCCTAGTCCCATTTTGAAGCTCCAACATGCCCCTCTACCCTCAAAGTGTTGCGAGCCAAGAAACGTGCTCCAACTCCTTACTTTTCCATTGTTTTCATTTCATATTCACATTTGAGTCTATTAAGGAGCTTGAGGGCGCGTCAATTCTCCTAGGAGGTGGTAGGAATTTATTGACAGTTGAACCTTGACGCCTTTAATAGGCTTATTTCTGAAGGGGAAGCAATTAGAGAATTCACTCTTGATTAATTCATCCACATGCTTGCATTTTGTCTTATCGAGGCCATTTGGAATATTTTTTCATGATGAACTTGTCAATCATCTTCTCCTTTTTCTCCTCCATAGTTGCTTCCTTTTTTGTTTTCTAAGAGTTCTAATCACAGATGAACCCTCAACATCAGCTTGAATTGTTTTTAAAATTGTCTCCATTTTGTTAGTTTTTTTGATGATTATTGTCATCACCATTTCATCCCACATTTGGTGGATAAGCCTTTTTGTTTTGTTAAGGAACTTTGTTACCTTGAGTTTTCATTTCTCGGAATTCCTCAGGTGCAAGATGTCGTTCATTTTTGAAATAACGAAGATGATCCCAACTTATAATGTCAAGAATGTGACTAAAAAAAAAACCACCATTTAATGTGGATCATCCTTGTAGGCCTTCAAGTTCACAACATGTGCATATTTCATGTTGTCAAGGTCCTTCCATTTTTTGAATTGGAAACATCATTCAATTTGTGTTTTTGTCTTCAGGTTTATACCCCACTTCTCCACATATTTGTCTAGCATTTAAATGTCAACATTTACATTCTCATAGTCCTCGTCATACCCCAATTTTCCCCCAAAGATTTTGTTGAACATGTGAGTATGAAGATCACTACTTCATGGACAAAAAAACTATGAGAACAATAGACAAATAGTGGAGATGATTTGGTGGCCACCAGATATTAATAACCTTGTTTAAAAGGCTAACCATCTAGCGGCCACTAAATAACAATATTTCTTAACCAATTCATCATGCTACCAAATTTCTGTAAAGGAAACACGATTGGCAACCACTAAATCATTAATAACTTTTCCACAAATTAGCAATGATCTAGTGGCTGCTAGATCGTTTTCTCCACCCCCTTTCAAAGCAAATGATTTGGTGGCCACCATATGTAGAATTATGTTACATTTTAATGGGATTTCTTTGGTGCCACGAAATCACAATTTAGAAATTGCAACTTAAAATATGTAATGATCCAATAGCCACTAGATTATTATTTTGTTTAGTTTTGGAGGAGGTGACAATCACCCTTTGATGAATGACCTTCAAAATGATATAATGGCTACAAGATTGTTTTATCTGTGAGGAGTGACCCTAGTTTCAATCTAGTGGCCACTAAATCATTATGGTTTCACAGAATCACCCTATTTACAATCTAGTGGCCACCAAAGAGTTATGTCTTCAAGGATTAACCTCGTTAACAATCTTGTGGTCGCTAGATAGTTACATCTTCAAATACTCACGCTAAAAACGATCTAATGGTCACCAATTAATTACGTCTTCGAGGATTAATGATAATAACAATATGGTGGCCATGATCATTATATGATTTTGACTATTGACCCTTAATAGATATATTGGACATCATGTTGTTGTGTCGATGAAAAGTGATTTTGGTTCAATTTAGTGGCCACCAAATAATTACATTTTCAAGGAGTCACCTTTTTTACGATCTGGTGGCCACTAAATAGTTACGTTTTCAAAGAATGACCCCTTTAACGATTCAGTGGCCACCAGATCATCATGTCCTCATGGAATGACACTAGTAATGATTTAATGGCCACAAAATTGTTACATTTTTTATGATTGACTATGTAACAATTTGGTGGCCACAAAATTATTACATCCTTGAGGCTAACATTGATAAGGATATGGTGGCCACCAAATCGTTATGTCTTTGATTATTGACCCTATAACAATTTAATGGCCACTAGATTGTTGCATGTGTGAAAAATACAATTAATGATCTAGTGACCATTAAATCATTTTGTCCTTGATTACGTGTGGATATCCTTCGTGAACATGCATGCTTAAAAAAAAACCTTATTCCATTGACATTAATCCTAATGCATTGACTTAAACTCTTTTTCATCAACTTCTAAGCAAATTTAAATACCTATATCCAAATGTATAAACTTCAACTTTAGTTCAATGTTTTGGTTATGAGGTTTTTGTCATATGTGATATATGCATGAAACCTTGTTTCTACGTTGTGTAAAGGTTTTTGCATCCTTTTTTATGCTTTGTAGGTAATTGGTGTTAATTCCGTATAGACATTTTGTGACATTGTGTATCAATTGCAAAAGGAAATCTTGGCAAATTATGATCCTAATTTGTTGCGTTCTTACATAATTACTTGTTTTCCTATCCTAGGTGATATAATCAAAAGGCTTAAGATTAAGGAATCAAGGACATTTTTTTTTTTTGCTATTGGAAAAAGCATGTCCCGTTCGAGGCTCAGGTGTTATGCAATAGTTTTGAAGACAACATAAGATTCTTCAACGTAATGTTAATCGAATGTCATTTCTTCAAGTATGCAAATTGATGTGGAGGAAAATAAAGAGGTTGGGTGATTGACTTTCATATAATCTATGTTTCATGGGTTTAGGGTTCATGATAATCTTGACTGCCCTAATTGGAGTAGTTGTTGCAACATTAAACCCTAAACCATTAAACCTTGATCTTGAACTGGATCGACAAAGCCAAGCTTCAACCAATTTTAGGTCATGAATATTTTCTCATAGTTTGATGGATTCTTTTTAAATGAAATAAGCAAAATTAAAGATCCAGATGGCTCCATAATGAATGTTTGAATATGCTTTCATTTATAACAAAAAATTGATATAATGTGATGTAGAATTAGAATTCTATGAACTCTCCACAACCTAGTACAAATATAAAAAGGAGATTGTATTTGACTTTCCAAACTATGCAAAATCCAAATAGAACTCCACGGTAAGGATATTTTAACTTACAAAAAAATTCTGCAAGAATGAAATTGGAAGTTGTAAAAAGACTTTGTGACAAGGAAATTACAACTTCAAGGAGACCTTTGTTTTTTAAAAATTACAAGTTTCCAATATATTGCAATATTGGTTAACCTTGCATTACATGAATTTTTTTATTTATTAAGATAATAATTAACAAAAAATTTAAGTGTATTTTGTAATTAATGCTTAAATTTTCCAATACAAAATAATATTCTAAAATTTCATTACCCAAATTTGTAAATTAAAATACTAACATTTTTTTTATTAATTACAGATTGACACACCGTCATGAAATCCATGTCTATATAATTAATTATCAATATTAATGAAATGATTGTGCAAATGAACTTTAGTCCAATGAAAAATATTAATATGCACCTAATACAACAAACTATTTAACAACCAATATTGAAACTATGTCATGAAATGTTTATTGAAGTTGACAATTAATAAGAATGTTGGGTGGTTATTGCATATAGATCCTTTAGAATGGTTAAGCCTTGAATTTTTTTAAACCTATGTAAGTGACCTAGTTATTTACTAATTACCATCCAAACAAGTTATTAATATTAAAAGATAACTTATTTTTTTGATAACCGATTACCAACATAAAATGAAATGATCGGCACCCAAACATATTAATCGGGTAATTATTATTATTTTTAAATTAGCAAGATCCATAAAGGGGGCATATTAAAATATGAATATGATTTTGATAACCAATAGGTCAATTTTTTTAACAAAAAAAGAACCTACAATAAACTAAAACAAACAATTGGCCAACACTGATAACTACCAATGCAATGCTTATTTTATCAATAGTTACAACTTTTATAATCCCCCCCAAAAAGTCAAAGCAATAAGGTATAAATTTTGTCATGTTGTCAAAAAGATCTTACATCACATGCACACAAAATATCTGGCACTAAAATGGATGAAATAGGGTTTAAAACTTTTCATCCATATAACATCATCTTGGTAGCCCAATTTAGAAAAAAGGCGGGAGGGAACGTTTCAACTTGTGGAAGTCATGATTTGGGGTTTTTGGATGTCTTTCTCTCAAAGGGAATTTTCCCAACTTTTGGAAGTCACAAGTTAGGGTTTTCAAAGGTCTTTTTTTCCTCTGATGTCAATGTGTTTAGTTGTCTCCTTGTCTGTTCTTTTGAAGTAATTCCTCCTCGGCCATAGTTTTGTTTGTCTCCTTGTTATCTTTTCTTGAATTATTCCTTTTATTTCATGACACAATTTTACTTTACTTCATTTTTTTATTTGTTTCATTGTCTTTTTTTTCTTTCTTCAAGTTTCAAGAACTTTAAATGAGACTTTCCACAATTGGAACGTCCAAAAGTTGTAGAAGCAAACAACATTACACGACATCCAAAAGTTGTAGAAGCAAACAACATTACACAACATCCAAAAGCTATAGAAGCAAACAATGTTACATGGCATTTGAAAGTTGTCGAATCAATCAACATCATTATGAATGTCTTCTACACATTTCCTTTCTCTTCAAATTTCTAGATGTTAATATTTCAAAACACAATGATAAAAAAGTTTTTCATTTGGATTTATCTTCTACACTAATCATAGCTTCCCATCCTTCTTATGAATCAGGGTCATGTCAAAATTTCCAACCTCTCAATGTTTCTCTTCCCTTCCCATCTTTCTTTTAGTATTCATTATGATATGTGCCCACCTTATAAGGAGTAATAGGTAACCACCATGTCTTGCGAATGATCATTTAATAAGCATAATGACATGTTAGTCCTTATATCATTTTTCATTTTGATTTCTTCAACACATCATTTGCATTTATAATCTTTAGTCATTCACTCCATTGAGTAGTAGAGAATGAAAGTTTGGTACCACATTACTATAAGTCATTAAGAAATAAGAAAATTAGCATCTATTTCAATTTCACCCTGTGGACGTTTTGCAATTTTGATTATTATCCATGAAACATGTTTTTTTCAATGTTCACTTGTATTGTATTATAAGCTTATTACATCAATTTTTCTCTAGTCTTTTCAAGTTTTGTAGTCAATGCAATAACATGACATGATTCCATAGATTAAATTCCACCAAATGTCAATGTATTTCTTACCCTATAATTTCCATTTCTACATTTTTTTTCACACCAAAACCATGCATGACACAATTACATGTGAAATGAAAAATGGTTGTCACAACTGAGGTAAGCTTTTGAATTCTAGTGAACCCCTAGTTGCATTTTCATTTCCAAACTCCAATTTTAAATGATGTAATAATGTGTTTTTGAAATCATACATGAAACCTTTTGTTCCCAAAATCTTCATAGTGCCAAATCACCATTCTACACCTAATGATCAATCGTAAGAGGGTGTGAAATCAAATAGTTTGGTGGCCACCACGTCGACTTTCATGTAAAGGGCCTCTTTTGAATAACGATGTGGCAACTGTCAAATAGTCCATCTTAAGACCATATTGAGAGAACGATTTGGCGACTATTAGATTGTCCATTTCATGACCATTGCAAGAAAATGACCTAGCGGTTGTTAGATCGTCCTTTTGCAACCATCATGAATAAATAACCTATTGGTCACCAACTTGTCCTTTGCACAACCATCATGAGAAAATGACCTAATGGTTGCCAAACTGTCCTTTCACTACCTTTAAGATAACCGACATGGGGGTTGTTAGATTGTCCCTATATAATTAAACTTGAAAAAACCATTGGCATTCGCAAGATCATCCTTTCAATACCATTGTGAACAACAACTTAGTGACCGCTAAGTCGTCCTTGTCACATTAATATTGAAAAACGACATGTGGCCATTAAATTGTCCTTCTCACAACAATTGTGAATGAAAGACTTCGTAGTTGCCACGTTGTCCTTTTCACGACTAATGGAATTTATCTCCCAAGGATCAAAATCAACAATGATAGGTTGCATGGGTCCACTTTTATTGAAAAAGATTTATAGTTCATATAAGGATCTGGAGCTAGACTACATTTCCTTTTTACATACATTCTTAAGTATATTAAATATTTCAAGGAATGATAAAAGTTTTGACAAAAAAATATTCCAATTTTTTTTTCCTCTGATTGAAATAACTAGTACTTGTATCTTATGCTTTTACCTGATTATAAACTTTATATTTCGGGATTGACACAGAACATGGAAACCTTCAAGGTCAAAGATCCAACTGATTTGTGGGAGCCATGGAACGATTATGGAAAACTTCACATTGGTTATGTTGTTTCTATAAACATGTTTACTTTTTTTAATCTATTGGGCCCATGGATAGGAGGAATGCATCATTGTTTCACCAAAGACTATTTTCATTACATACCATGAATGTACATTTTTTAGCCCAACTCCAACTTTATGAAATTATGGATTAGTTGTAGGAAAAAATTACTTTTGGCAATAAGCTAAATGAATGCTAGATTGGAACGTAGTAAAGTTGAGACTATCAATAATCTTATTACAAAGAGGGTGGTTTGTTTAAATGCGATTTGGAATGTTGGCAGAGTTGGAGAAGACCAAAATGATCAAGTTTCTACCCAAGGGCTCCTTGTGTTTTTCGGGGATGAGTACAACAATGAAAATAGTGAATCTTTAGTGTTAATGAAAATGATGTGACAAGTTTGTCTGATTTATAAAACATGCACCAAAAAAATCCTCCCCTGATAGGGTGTAACAGTTGGCATAAAAAGGAATGTGATCTTCAAGGTCCTATAAGTGTTTTTCTCGTGAAAGGTCATGTGACAACATTTAACCCGAGGGAAGTAATCCTGGAAATGATCATGTCAGCTTAACCATTTTCTACTGTCCTAAAGACGTCTCAATGGTAATAATTATTTGGAAATGGTCGTTACTTCATACAACCATGGAAGGATTATTGTTGAAAAAGCTCTTATTATCGTACAATGAAAGTTACGTACTTGAAGTTGATGTGGAAGGAATGATTGGTGTGAAGGAAAAAAAAAATCATTAAGAGAAAACAAAAGGAAATTGTATTTGTAAATTTTGTCTCAAAGATAAAAAAAGGTGTTGAGTAAAGAATCTTGTCCTGGTGTCAAAGCGACGATGTGTTGTTCCTCAAACTGTTGTCAACATTTCCCTTGGCAGATGATAAGATTCCTTAGACATGACTTCTGGAACAAGTCATTTGAGGAAAAAACCACCCACATGTTGAATATTGTAAAAAGGTTGCATCAAAAGGAGATTGCAATTGTGCAAAATTTGTGATGCTTCAAGAGA
>Ga0209208_10007582_pt1 | contig 14654 bp, 11 predicted proteins | sample S1TSphfallax_3_FD_187694 | JGI IMG/M metagenome (GOLD analysis project Ga0209208, IMG submission 187694) | Host-associated microbial communities from peat moss isolated from Minnesota, USA - S1T2_Fd - Sphagnum fallax MG (SPAdes) (version 2) | ecosystem: Host-associated > Plants > Peat moss >...
TATTTCATGTTTCACTTTTGAAGCCAGTTGCTCATGATACTTCAAGGTTTAATCAAAAATACGATTCAAGGCCTCCACCCAACCTCATTTGTCATGACCCTAACCTTGGGCTCGCGACCAAAACAAGGGCATGGAAAGGTGCAAGCAAAAAGTGCAACCCAAGAGTCGCACTCAAACTTGCAAGAGTGCAAAAGAGTGTGAGGGAATGAGCCCACACACTCCCAAGTGCATTCCCACATTGGAAATTAGAATTCCTATGAAGTCCCAAATTTTTAAAGAACAATTTGAAGGGCTAAAACTCATTAGATTGAAGACTTTTTATATCATTGAAATTTTTTCAAAACACAGATGTTTAAAATGGGCTTCATGATCCATTTGAATACTTACAACACAAGTTATGGTTGAAAGAAAGGTTAAAAGTCAAAGTGTCAATTTGGCTTTTGACCATTAAATGTCGTGAATCGCCCTAAATTATGTGTGTGCAAGTAGCATGCCAAATATTGTTGGGAAGCTCTTAACAAGGGCTACAACTTTGCCTTTAATCTCATTTCAATCGGAGGTTTTCACAAGAAGTTATGGGCCTTCAAATGGCAAGAATTCCAATTTTGGAAATTTGGGACTTCCAACTTGAAAGTCCCCAAATGTTTATGGAATCATTTTTTTTTTAATTACATTTTTTTTCATGGCCTTCAACATGCCCAATGGTACAATGTACATCTATTGCTGCTTACTTCCACTTATTCCATGTCCATTATTTATTACATTTTATTCCACATAAATTTTGTTACCCTAACTACCAAAATTGTGTTATTGATGCACCCCCAAACTCTTTGATGGTTTCAATTAGAATCCAAAGGTGACAACAATAGAAGAAGGACTTGGAGTGCATTCCCTGGCTTGCAACACTTCGGGGGTAGAAGGGCGTGTTGGAGCTTTAGGATGGGATTAGGAAGAGTAACAAGCAAGTCAATTACTCACACATACTTACTCAAACCAAACAACAAGTTGGTTAGTGCATTGTTGGAACACTTTTGGTGCACGGATGAGCCACGAGCGAACACAGACTCACAACATTCACCACGGCCTGGACTTAGGGGAAGCCATCACCTTTTCCCCTTATAGTATTCTTTGTGCTTGGCCACATGGCCAACACCCAAATGTCATTTTGTCCCGGGACTCCGAAGTTGGAATCTTGAAATTCCCTAAATTAAAACTCCCACAACTTTGGGGCCCATAATTTTGTGTGTAGACCTCTGATTGAGGTGAGGTTTAAAGTAAAGTTATAGCCCTTGAAGAGAGCTTTTGAAGAATATGTGGCACGCCACTTGCACGCAAGGAAATCAAGGCGATTCCCGACTTTTAATGGTCAGGAATCAAATTGCCAATTTGATTCCCAACCCTTGTTTTGGCCATAACTTATGTTTTAAATACCCCAAGTGGTCATGCGAGCCTATTTTAGACATCTACCTTCCAAGATCTTTCCAATGATATAAAAAATCTCTCAATCCAATGAATTTTGATCCCTAAAATGGCCCCTTGAAGATTCGGGAGTCCATTGGGACTCTAACTCCCAAAATGGGAGCTCACTTGGGAGTGTGGGTGTTCATTCCCTCACACTTTCTTGCACTCCCAGGAGCATGAAATGTGACTCCTAGGCTAACTCTTGGCCTGCACCTTTGCAAGCCTTTGCCTTGGTCATGAACCCAAGGCTAGGGTTGCAACAATGTTATTCTAAATGTCCTTTCAACACCTTTTCTAATATATTTTTAGTCTTAAGCATTTTTATTATGGTTCAATTGTCCTTCTTGAAATGAACCTTTATATTATGGTTGTTGATATTTAATGAATCAAATATAAATCAAACACCTTTTCTATCCAAAAGTGGGGGAAATCATCATTGTTCATGAGTGAATACAAGATTTAACCATAGTTGGTTAAAAAGTAATTCATGAAGAACAATTGACTAAAGTCAATTTGGGCACCAAGGAGAATGTGCAACATGTGTAAGTAAATGTTTCATTTAAACTAATTGTCACAAAACAATTAATTAAGCTTCTAGAGGAGTTTGAAGACATTTTTACTTGGACATACAAAGGCTTGGAGGCTATTCCACTAGAGAATATTATTCAATAAAGGATTGAACTTGATACCACAATACCACCTACTCATTGAGCAAGGTACTAGTCAAATCCTAATTATGTTTCCATTATTAAACAAGACATAAACAAGTTACTTGCTACTTGGTTTCACTAAACCGGTTGAAGAGACAACATGGTTACCATTGATAGTGGTTATTTCCAAGAAGAATGGGAAGTTGAAATTTTGTGTTGATTTCAAGAAGCTCAACATAGCAACAAGGAAGGACCCATACACATTACTTTTCACGAATGAAGTCATTAACATAGTTCCTAGGCATGAAGTGTATACCTTTTTGGATAGGTTTTCTAGATATCATTAGATATAAATTGCACTAAAAAACCAACACAAAACCATTTTTCTAACAAATTGGGGGGCTTTTGTGTGGGTTGTGATGTTATTTAGTGTTAAAAATGGACCTCCCACCTATTAGAGGGCAATAGCCAAAGCATTCCATGAAATCAAAACGAGACATTTAGTGAAGAAATTATTAATGTCTATATCCTAATTATCTGTAACCCTAAAGTTCACATCTATTCATAACCATAGGGTTGTTACTAGATGAACAATATAAAAAACCATTGCATCCTTTAATATGCCTCTTTGTTCTTGTTTATTTCTTCATACTATCATAGGCCATGAGTGAAAGCATTTTAGAGAAGTTAAAACAAAAAGCAAGGGAGAAAGAACTTGAGAAAAAAGTTAAAGCTTTTTTAAAAAAACAAATAGAAAGGGAAATAATGGAACAAGTCAGACTGATTGGAGCGATTTATGTAGAACCACTAGCTTTGCATGCACCCATAGTAAAGGAAATAATTTTTTTTGAACAAGAACATAAAAGTAGGGAGTTGGAAGAGGAATTAAAAACAACTTTCAATTTTCTTAAAAAAACCACCATTACTACAACATCACCAACACCAACACCAACACCACAAGTGATTATTATTTCAAACTCAAAAAAGAAGGTTGAAATCTTATTTCAACCTATTATTGAGGAGTAGTTAGAGCAAACTCCTAAACCAAGACCTATGGAAGAAGTTGCAGCAACCTGTGAACAAGGACAGTGGAAAAGAGTTTTTTCAAGAACTTTTTGAAGAACATGTTTGCAGTGTTATTCTCAACACCCAAGATCAAGAACCAAAGCTACGATGAAACAGAAAGGTAAAGCACCTATAGAAGAATAGGTTGAAAAACTTGTTAAGAAAAAAACAACATTTAAAGCAAAGGAGAGCCAAAAAGAAGATATTCCTTGGTGCATTTTCTATTTTTAATGACCTATCAACTCATCTTGAAAAAATCAAAAAATGTTTTTTTAAGTGTAAAAAGTTTGGTATTGGTTTAAACCCAAACAAGTGTGCATTCATGGTGTTCTTACGAACCATCCTAGGTTTCACAATGTCTAAAGAAGGCAAGGTCATGGATCCTAAGAAAGTTGAAACCCTAGTAAACATGCTAATACTTACTACCCCCCATGAAATCCAAGTGTTCAGTGGGATGGCATAGTTCTATAGGTGTTTTATCAAAAACTTTGCCTCAATTATGTCACTAATCACCAAATTGCTCAAAAAGTCTAAAGTTTTTTAATGGATTGATGAGTGCCAAAATGCTTAGGAGGAGATTAAGAACCAATATGTACAAGCCCTTTTGATTAGTTCAAATTGGGAGCTTGAATTTCATGTTCATACTATTTCAACTAGCAATAGGAGCCATACTTGCCCAAAACCCAACCAATAAGTTTGACCAACCAGTTATGTATGCCTCTAGATTATTAAACTCAATTGAGAGAAAATATATTACTACTTAAAAGGAAGCCCTAACTATGGTCTATGCCCTACATAAATTTAGACATTATTTATTGGATAACGGGTTTGTATTTTATGTTAACCACATGGCCTTTGTATACTTAATTAACAAACCACAAGTTTTTGGTGGAATAGCTAGGTGCTTGATGTTATTTTTGGAGTATAACTTCAAGATTGTCTATAAGCTCGGTAAATCCCATTTAATGGCAAATGTGTTGAGTAGATTTCCCAACCAAGCAAAATTGGTTGGTGTACTCGATCAAACCACTAATGCTCACATGCTCACATTACAACCAAAGTGGTTACCAAGTGTTTATGACTACGTGTTGGAAGGGATGATCCCATAAAGATTTACTACTTCACATAAACAATACTTGGCTTAGAGAGCTAAGCTATTTGTGTTACAAAATGGAGTACTTTACAAATTTGGACAAGGTAACAAGTTTTGTCATGTTTTGCAACTTGGAACTTGTGTTAATTATACTACAAGAGTTGCATAGTGGAGTTAGAAGAGGCCATTTTGCCTTAGACATTAGTGGAAAATTCTTGATGCTAGTTATTGAAGGCCAACCATGAACAAAAATGTTCATGAATTTTGTCAAACTTGTGACTTATCCCAAAAACCAAATAACTTGTTAGCACAAAATATGGCTAAGCTAACTACTATTTTGCTTGAAAAACCTTTTTAAAAATGGGGATTGGATATCATAAACCTTATTGAACTAACAAGTTGTTATTCTAGCAATTGGTACATTCTAGTTGTTAATGACTATGGCATTAAGTGGATGGAGGCAAGAACTTTGCACACCAATATAATTGTTGTTATAGCAAAAAAATTATATGACCACATTTTCATTCGATTTGATTATCCATTGACCATTATCACTGATCAAGGTACCCAATTTTCAACGATGCCATTTCTTATGTAATTGATCATTTTATATTGAGGCATACCAGCTCTACAATCTAATATCCATAAGGGAATGGACAAGTTGAAAACATGTACTAACAATATATCCTTAAACTAACAAAGTCTTTGATACATTGCTCACAAAATTGGTGAACAAGAACTAAATTAACTGGGATGAACCCTTGTCCACAATTTGTTATTTTATAAAATTGATTTTAAGGTTGGAATCGATCACTCCATTTTGACTTGTTAATGGACTGCACATATTATTACCATCCAAATTAAGGTAGATCCATGATCCAACACCCGTTAAAATTTTAACTAATAAACTATTATAACTAGAAAAACTCCAAGAAAATTGGTTAATAGCACAAGACCTGGTAGCTTTTAACGCATGATGTTATTTCATGAACATGAGCAAGGGAGCAAGATCGAATCTTTTTTAAAATATTTTTCCCACATGGACATGATATTTAAAGAATATTTTATACACCTAAGATAAAATACTTGGCGATGTGGAAAATTATTTTTCCACATGTCACAAATGAATGATATTTATGGATGAAAATATGTATGGAAAATGAAAATGGATGAACTTTTTCATGAATATTTGCAACAAGTTTTGTTTTGCAAAAAATCAAACAAAAGAAATAAGATACAATAAATTTATGTTGGTTTATTATGAAAAATTCATCATGCGAAATGTTCAAATTACACTTGAACTAGTATTTCATATTCCAGCTTTGCAACATCCAAACCATATAAAACATGAGATTACATCAAATTCAATGGCACATAAACTTGTTGACCCACCAAGAGGTATGTGCCAATTCAAACACTACCTATCCACCACAAAAAACTATGTGACCATTAGAAATTGAAACAATATCAGGTACCCCATGACACCTTGCCATTAAAATCTCTTTTTTATTTTCATTTACTCTCTCAACCCCTTGGTGACTTGAACAATGAAATTGCATTCTTTTTCTCTCTACTACTAATTTGTATGTAGAATACCTCAATTTGCATTATTTACATGGGTATTTTCTAGTTGCATCCTCTTTTCCTCAACTGTGTGCTTGTAATTGTAAAACCTCTTTATTACAATGGCAAAAAGAAAATTTTCATCAATTGTCAAATCAAACACCTTGGAATCTATGATTGAATACGTGTTAATCACAAGCATACTAGAAAGAATTTGCAAGATGACAAAAAAACCATTGGAATATCCAAGAGATGATACCAAGCTAGCCCCCTCAAATATTTGCTTGAAATTAAAACATGGGGAACACATGGAAGAGGGTAATTGACAAAATAGAAGAATGGGTGGCATGGTGATGGGCAAATGTGAAGATGGACAAAGAAAGTCTTTCTATAATGAAACAAATTGTGAACATTTCAAATAATGATATGGACTACAATTTGGTAATGTTTACACATGCAATGGACTTTTTCAAAAAATGTGTGAGTTTAAAAAAACCAATTCCAAAGTATTTTTTCACAAGCTTATTGAACAATATGTCAACAAAGGACTTGGTAGCACTTGGGAATTTTCTATCCACATAATTCATGAATCCTCGATGATGACTTTATGTAACTCCAAGTAGGCAAGCTTGGGTTCCACAAGAATTGAGGAACAAAATCCTAAAACAATCGATTAATTGTTGGATGATAAGGCTAGCCACAGAACCATGGGACACATATGATAACAAAAAAAACGATGATTCAAAAACTGAATGAGAAACCAAAATCCTATTATTTACATTGAATTGTAGTTCAATAGACATGTGAAGATGAATATTTGTTCAAAATATGATATCACAAAAGGAAATATTTATTTATGAAAAATTAAAATAAAATTATGGTTGAATGTGAGTATTCTTGAACAAATATGTAGTGATTGTTAAGATAAAAAATCCCAAAAAAAATCCAAAAAAAGAATGATAATCAAATCATATACATGATGTTGTGGTTGTTGAGACAAATGTAGTTGTTCCATTTGGAGTTGTTATGACATATGTAATTATTTCAAACTTTCCAACAAAAACCAAATGGTCCAATGATAACCAATATTTGTCATGTTTGGTTTAAATGTAGAATTTGACTAAACAACTTCAAATATCTTAGGAAACAAACATGTTCCCACATGTTTGCTATGTTGTGCATTCAATTTATATTTTATTTCAATCCTACTCATGCATTCATGTTTATGCTCACAAGTTCATAAACTATATTTAATGACCTCTTATATATCCAAATATCAATTGAAGCATGGAAAATGTTTTGAATGTTTCACACTTGATATGACAGTCTATGTAGGAGTGCAATGAAATATAAAAATAATAGTCGTTAGAGGGCATGAACTAGACACATGGCATGGAAACAAAAATGCAAACAAAAAAGTATGAAGCCACATAAGGCCAAAAGGCTATTGAAGTGATCACAACTACATGTTACACCCACCATGCATGATGCACCTGCAAATTCTTTGTAAGACTCAAATGTAAGTTTGAAGGTGCAAACAATGGAAAAAGGAGTGTGGATACACTCCTTAGCTTGTAGCAGTTCGGGGGTAGAAGGGGTGTGTTGGAGCTCTAGGATGGGGACTAGGACGAATGACAAGCGGCTCAATTATTCACACGGACTTGCACAAACTAAACAACAAGTTGGTTAATGCATAGTTGGAACACTTTTGGTGCACGGACAAACCATGAACACACATGGATTCACAAGACTCACCACGACCTAAACTTGGGGGAAGCCATCACCTTCCCCTTTATAGTGTTATTTGTGATTAGCCACATGGATTATATCCAAATGTCATTTTGTCCTAGGATTCCCAAGTTGAGAATGTCAAAATTCTCAAAATCAGGACTCCTAAAACTCTGGAAGGCCATAACTTTTTATGTAGACCTTCGATTGAAGTGAGGTCTAAAGAAAAGTTGTAGCCCTTGTCAAGAGCTTTCTAAAAATATGTGACACACCACCTGCTTGCATGTATTTTAGAACAATTATTAACTTTTAGTGGTTAGGAGTCAAATTGGTTCTTTGACTCCCAACCTTTCTTTTGGCCATAACTTGTGTTTTAAATACTCAAATGGGTCATGCAAGCCCATTTTAGATATTTACATTTCAAGAAATTTCCAATGATATAAGGAAAATTTTCAATCCAATGAGTTTTGACCCTTAATTTTTTTTTCTAAAGATTCAAGAGTCCATTGAAACTATAATTCTCAAAGTGGGAGCCCACTTGGGAGTGTGTGCACTCATTCCCTCACACCCTCCTACATTCTTGTGAGCATGAAATGTGATTCATGGGTTTCACTCTCAGCTTGCACCTTTGCAAGCCCAACGTTAAGGTTGTGACAACGCATGACACAAATAAGAAACATAATTGTTTTATTAATTATAACATTTTAACGTAGTTAGTCCCATCCAAATGGTCCAAAAAAAAAGGAAAATTTTCAAAAGGCCATTAAATGTAGTAATCTCAAAACAACCCTATAAAATTTTGGATTTTGGGAGATGTTTAAAATTTTGTAACATTGCACAAGTAAAGTTTAGAATCTTTCAGTGAACTTCCAAAAAGTAATCAAAGAAAACAAGTTTTGAGTAGAATTACTCATTTCCACAATGTCACGATATCCATATCCCATGCATCATTGTCAAACATTGAGGGATTTGGATAATTACCCTTCGATAAATAGAAGAAAGTTTAAGAGTATAAATGCAAAGTTCCAAGTATAGGTTGGGTATTGGGCATCTTATAACCACTTGTAGGATTACAATATATATGAGACAATGATAAAAATGTTTTGCCCATAGTTTTTGAATAACTTGCAACAACCTCCTAAAGATAATCCATGGCCAACACACTTGACTAATATGAAGTATAAAACATGGTTTCACGAATAGCGTGACTACATGTTCGGATTTCAAGTTAAGAGGAAAATAAATGAATCATTCTTGCTATGAAATTGGTAAAGGAACATTTTTGACACTTATGACAACGAATATGAAACATTAATAATCACTTACAATAGAAAGTTGGATTCCCTGGTATTGACCAGTTGCATTACTAGAAGCCCAAAGGAAAAGGAAAGCTCCCCACCACACACACAAGATGTAATGACAAACTCAAAAGAGGAGCTAAAGAATATTCTCCCACCATTCTAGGGATATGCAAAGATAGATTCGAAAGACATGACCTTCATGCTTACACCACAATCTACAATGGGTTCCAACAAACTGAACAACTCACCAATGGAACCTAGCTTTGCTCAATATATTTGAAGTAGAATCTATGGATGCCTCTGAAATTGACAATAATTGCAAACCCTAGCAAGAGAGGTTAACAAGTATCTATAGACATGGTTTTTCGAGGATATGATGCATGAAAAGATGTATGAAGAACATGTTTTTTGAACCGATATGCGTTTTTGAAGTAACAGAGTAATATGTTTACTATCTTTGAATAGAATATTAGGGGAAAAAATAACACAAAAGATTGCATAGGTTAATTTAAGTAGACGATACTATTGGTTAAAAAATAGGCTTCACATTTTGAGATATTTAGCAAAAATGATATCCCAAATTTTGCATTTCATTTCCTTTATAATAAAGAAGGATTTAAAATAATTGAAAGTCGTGTACAAGGAACAATAAGGTGTTGCATACATGTGAATGACCTTCAATATATTGCCACTCAAAATTATAATGGATTAATAAAAGTCTGGACTATAAAAGTATATCATTATTGGTAACAAATTCAACATATAAAATACAACAAAAGAATTACAAGCACTGAGAATTCATTGAGTGGTCAACAAAAATCAACGAAGGAAGTAAATAACAGAAATCATTATTTTGGCATGAATCAAAAGTGTCATAATGGATTATGCATTTTGTGCATTAAACATCAATTCTTGAAAAAAACATTTATGTTTTAAGAATAGAAAAACTTGAATGAAGAATGTTAGATAATGGATCATGCACAATTAGAAGAGGAAAGGAGAAAAAAAATGTAGAATGAAGTAAATCAAATAAATACGGTACAAGGGATCAAGAGGTCTTTGGATGGAAAAACAATCTGAAGCTAAATATTGATTACAACAATTGTTAAAAGAGAAACAATAGCAATGAAATTGAGCTCTCCACCCAAACATAGGATCACACATAGGATTCAAGGACTTAATGATCCACTCCCGAGCTCAACAAATAGGATCTACCTCATTCAATGGCCCCATCATCAACTAGAGATCTAACATAAGGATCATACCTAACATGTTTTTTAATGCCAGGTGGTGAGATCATGGAAGCCATGACCTAGGCTTTAGCCTCAACATATGAAGGTAATAAGTTTTTAGATGGATTAAACTATAAATCTTTCATTGAAAAAAAAAAAGGACCTATGGAAGTAGGCAATGGAAGCCTTCTGCAAGAGTACAAGAGGTGACAAGTAGCAAAAATAAAGAGGAATCCACAACAATAAATTTGAAAAAGAGACAAAAAAATACCTTTATTCACAATCTAAGCTCCATTTAGACCGTTTTGGTGGTGGGGAGTCCTCATCATCTAATCGTATAATGCGGCATTTTCCTACATGGTTGGGAACCTCAACAAGCGGCTACAACATTTCTTCAAACACCTCCATGTCTGGCTCAAAAACTAGAATATGACGTTGGAGGATCTGGAAAGCTCTGATGCTATTACCTGATTAGAGCATGAAAGAAACAAAAATGGGAATGAAGGCAAGGAAAGAATTACATGAAAGGAATTTGAGCAAACCTATAGAGGCAAATAAGTCCATTATCAAGGATATCAATTGAAAGTAGGTTTTTATCAATGCTTGAAAAATCACAGGATGAATCTTCTTGGCCATCCAAAATGGCCTTCCATTTTTGGACTTACTCATGGAAGACACGTTATGATAATTGTAAAGGATGTCCTCATTCTAAACATTGACCCCCTTTTGTAATAAGTCATTAAACATAGGGGAGAATGCAAAAGAGTTCAACTATGGACTCAACTCGTCAGGATCCCTCACGAGTAGAGTAACCCTACTCAACAAGGTCTGTAATATTCTAGAGGATAAAACAATGAGAAGGGGGACATGCAAAAAATTGGAAACTTGCAAACATGAAAAAAATTGGATCAATACCTTCGTGGAGGGGTCCTCTGAGCTAGTAAGTGGTAAAGAGTTAACAATTGCCCACTTCATTCACATTTGGAAGTTATAGCTTTCCAAATATTATCTAATTTTCTTCAGAACATGGAGATCGTTAGGGTGGAAAAGCAAGATGCCCCATCACTTCTTAGGAACTTATTTACGAAGTTGAAAACGGAGACCACATAATCTTCAAATAGCATGTTCTAGATAGGAATCTTTGTTGGGGAAGCTAAAACAAATGGCACAAGAAGGTCCTATGGAACATCCGCAAGGACAAGGCTCACCTTGCCTTTAGGAATTGCTTGCATACAAAAAAAAGATGAAATCAGAAAACCAATAATTGATTACAAAAAAGGAAGGATTGAAAATGCATTGAAAAGGGAATGATGGAAGGGCAATGCAATGCCATCTAGTTGGCCTATTATATAGAACTACACTAGGTAGGCCGAGTGGGGGTGTAATGTGGAGGAGAAGGAACCACCACCTTTAGAGAACTTGGAGGAGGAGCGATTTTTGTAGATGGAGTACTTTCGTGCAGAGGAACCTCAACATATTTTCCCGTTGTGTCCAGAGTGTCTTTAGTTTCTTTAACCTACTCCTTCCCCTTCCTCCTACCTTTATTTTTAAATACTTCAACTGGAGCAATTAAAGATGCCTAAAGCTAGACTAGAACCCATGATCAATTATCTTGCGAAGGGTAATTCTAACAATGGAGTGTAGTCCTTTGGGTAATCAAGGTACCAACTGTAGTCTAAGAGGTGTGAAGATGACCAATCCTTGAAAAGGTCTTTGCAAAACATAAAGTTGTCCACCTTGGGATCACACCAAATCTCAAGGAGGTGTGGAAGTTGGTCAATCGCTTTAACTTGGAAAAGAACATGGTAAAAGTATCTGCCCTAAAATGGATTGTACTAAATAGCAAAAAACAAGAGGATGAAAACTAAAGATTATAACATGAATGTAAAAATCGAGCCACTAATGCCAAACTTTTAGAACCAAAAGTTAGACTAATATCCATGTTCTTTTATATAAAATGAGGCCTATAATTACACAAGGAATAAGTGTATGATGTTTACATGTAGAACATTTTTTGGAGAGCCTCCTTTGCCTTAGTTTATTGCTTTTAACTCTTACTTCTCCAAATTCCATCTCAAGTTTTGAATTCTTGGAAAAAGCCGAATTCCCAAATGGATTGCCTCCACCCCTATATATAACAAACAAAATAAACAACTCCAAGGATTTTTTGACAATTAATTATTTTATTGTAGAAACATAGAGCTTGAGAGCTTCCACCTTCAACTACATGAGATAAGAAATTAATATCAGTGTCAAAACAATTTAAAAGAATGGGGAATATCCAAAGACTAAACTAAATTAAAATGTTCACATGATGCCAAAATGTGGCCTTGTGGAACCATTTATCAAACTAAACATTCATGAAACCAAATGTAGGAAATTTCTTGGCCTTTCGAATAACACTTGATTCATTCCACTATTTGAGCCAAGTAAGTTTTTGCTCAAGAAATACACGTGCGTAAGCTAGCATCTACAGCTTTTCTATGAGCATCTCCAATTTGAAGTTCATGTCATAATGAACTTGGATTTCTTTGAGGAAATCCATGCCAAAGGTAGGATCACACACAAGAAGGTGCTTGCAAAAAACAAAGTAGTGGTCCTTCTTAACCTACTCCATTGCCTTTTCCATCCATTCCTTAAGCTTGATGGGGGAACAATCAACCTCCAAGGGGAACTTTTCATAATACATCTTCACATCGACATTTCCAACAATTGAAATCTCATGTTGTAAAAAATTATCGAGAGATCAAGGCATGTGAAAAATGTTACCAAGTAAGGTGAAATATAGAAATAAAATAAGAAGGAACAAAAATTGGTTCACCTTGTACATGTAGTCAAAGAACATCTCATAAGTAAAAGAATACCAAGTCTTCTAAGATTTTCTTTGGCATCTCCTAGACACATTTGTAGGCAAAACTTTTTGGAATTGCTTTAGAGGATGATACCAATGGATTGGATTTGAAAAAAATCATGGATGAGGTTAGGTCGAACATGATTTAGTTCGATAGACCTTCCCACAAAAAGAAATTTTCAAACAATCGAAGTTAAGAACATTCAACATTAAATTACAACAAATTAACATGCAAGTTTTTAAATAAATGATAAGAGTTAATGAATTACTTGTTCAAGTTTGTCATGGTTGTCAAAAGTTCAACCGGCCTGTGAGAGGTGTCCATCAAGATGAATCCACAAAGATATGCCACGAGGCATCATCACCATGGACACGATGAATAGATGGCATCCAAGCTTGTAGCATGTGGTTGCCATCCCACACAAAAAACATATGTCTGGAAAGAAATTTCAAATCAAGATCCACCAAGAGGAAGTCTTTAAACCTTTGGTTTTTTGAGCACCAATGGCAATTCCAACTAGCTTCATGATCATCAACAAACTCTTCTTGTCCCTTTTAGTTCAACAAGGACACATAAAAGACCTTGTCACCTTCATGGTATCCAGAGTGGAAGGCCTGTTCCATTTTGAAAACATTAATTTGCAAGGCAAGGCGGACTACATGCATCAATATCATCTTGCAAAGAGGGATGTTCATCCTAGCCTTATGTTTGGGAAATATTTTATACTTTTCTAAAACCGTTGTGGTGTTGATCTTGTTCATTTAGATAGCTTGAATTGTCTTATCAAAAGACAAGTTGTCCAATGTCTGCACATATCATGGATTTTTCACATCAATGTGTTGAAAAGAAAAAACAATATCAAAGCATATTTGTCCAACGTCCATAATTGCAAGTTGTGCTCCTTTAGAACCTTGCAAAAGTATGTGCAAAATGAATAAAACAACGCTACAAAAGTGAATATGAAATGAATAAGATAAAACAAAAAAAATCTTAAATAAAGAAGTTTGGTTCTTCATGGCCATCAGCGCCATCTCTTGGTGTTGAAAGTTGGCACCAACAACCACGAAGGACCAAATTCTTCACGGGAACACAAGTTCAAGTTTCACTAAAAAAACTTGCAATTTAAATAAAATAAAATAAATGGCCAAAATTGAGCTTGGTTGCACAAGCATGAGAGGTTGAGTTCAAGCTCATCCACTTGTCCTACAGCAAACTTGAAAAAAAAACGAAAAAAACAAAATAGAGAATAATTTGTGTTCTTTTTAGAGATTGGTGTCAATGGTCATGAAGAATCCAAGTTCTTCACAACCAACAAGGCCGAGTGTGAGTTTGGTCGTGCAAGAATGCACAATCAAGCTCACGTTCAACCTTTTGCTGCAAGAATCCAAGCTACAACTTGGATTCTTGCAATTTTATTTATTTATTTTAATGAAAAAAAAAAACAACTGAGCCAAACTTGAACTTGGCTACACATTCTTACACGATTGAGCTCAATCTCAATCGCTCCTCCTAGAATAAACTTACAACACCAAAATAAAAGTAAAAAAATTAAATGGCCGTGAAGAACTTGGGTTTTTTATGGCATTTGGTGCCAACTTTCATGGTTGAACACACAACTTAGATTCTCACAACAATCTGTGTGAAAAGAAAATCAAGAAAAAAAAGAGCAGTCGAATTCGAACTTGAGCTCATTTGCTGTTGTTGCAATA
>Ga0209208_10007583_pt1 | contig 14654 bp, 4 predicted proteins | sample S1TSphfallax_3_FD_187694 | JGI IMG/M metagenome (GOLD analysis project Ga0209208, IMG submission 187694) | Host-associated microbial communities from peat moss isolated from Minnesota, USA - S1T2_Fd - Sphagnum fallax MG (SPAdes) (version 2) | ecosystem: Host-associated > Plants > Peat moss >...
GAAAAGTATACTATGATTGCTATGGATGTAGTTGAATGCATGTACTCATGTTGAAAGCTACATTATTTCATAATAGTATACCCACTAATGCAGAAACCAAGACATAGAATACATGATTGGAATGCAAAAATCAATATTTAAACTAGCATGGATAGAAAAGAACTAAGGATCCATAACATTCAAAACCATCTACAACAATTGATGGGCTTTGACAAATAATAATACAAGAAATGTTAATGGAAATATTTTGACATTGCTTGACACATGTACTAAAGATGTGTGATAAGAAAGTGTATGTTAATGTTCATTTATGTGAAAGACACACAGGGACAAACCAACACACAAATACACAAAAACACACAAATACAAATAGGCCCACAAAGACACATAAATGCACACGAACACATATGGACACACATGGACCCACAGATTCACACATTGACAAACTAACACACACATACACAGACAAAAATAGACACACAAAGGTACAAACACACCTAGACATAAGTGCAAAGAAAATGAGGTACAAAGACACATAGTACATGCAAGAAATGATGTTAATGGGTTAAACAATTGGACAAATAATTAATATTTGGAGAAATTTGAGATTGGGATTTTATAATTAATTATATATGGTGTTGAATGTCATAAATTGTGAATTATGTTTCATCATGTTTTCTAGAGTCTATAGAATGGAAAAAATAGTTTTAGTTGTGGTTTTCTAGGTCTTTTATTGCATGCTAAGCTCATGCATGGGAGTTTTTTGTCATTATTATTTTGCACAATAAAGGGAATAGAGGAGCACGAAAAGGAAGAGTGTTTTTCTTGTTTGTGATGTGCTTGTTGTGAAAAAAACAATTATGAAAAGTTCTATAGATATTTGTTTCCTGAAACCCTAAATTACCAACATTGGGAATTGAAAGTATTACCTAACAGTGGAGGAGTTAGGGGAGCATGGTTGAGTGTTGTCTTTCGTGGTGTTGAACATTCTTGTTCGCAATGTCAAATGGTTGACTTCACTGTGATATCTTCTCATGTTCGTGTTCACTAGGTCCTCAATGCCTTGCATGTCAACTTTGGCTTCACTGAATAACCCTAAAATGAAAAAGAGAGAGGTTGTGAGAAAGAAAGATCATGAAAGAAAGACATTGTGAAAAAGAAAGGACACGAGAAGGAGAATTTGAAAGAGAGAAAGGTGGTGAGAGGAAGAGCGTGACATAGGAAGAACATGATAAAGCGAGAAAGAGATGATTTTTTTATATTGTGAGAAAATATAATTCACATTCATGGAAGAAACTAAAAATTAAGGTTAATTTTTGTTTTTGGAAAAAAAAAAATTCACATGCAAGGATAAATACATGAAAAATAAAGATAATTTTTTTTGTGGGAAAACATTTATCCATGGTTAAGGAAAATAACATGAAAATTAAGGGTGATTTGCTCGTTATGGGACAAAAAAATATCCATGATCAAGGAAAATATAATGAAAATTATGGATTTTTTTTTTATGGGACAAACAATTATCCATGCATGGTTAAGGAAAATAGAATGAAAATTATTGATGATTTTTTGTTATGGAAAAAAAATTGGGTTTGAAAGCTTGGAGGATTTTACGATTAGGGTTTTAGGAAAGCTTTCGAAGGATTATTGTTTATTTTTTAGATTTTAAGAAGATTTTGATGTGTAAGGCCATTCAAGGGTTTTAGAGAAGGATTCGAAGGATTAAGGTTTTGGAGGATTAAGGTTTCAGGTTTTAAGGAAATTTTTTGCACGACTAGGGTTTAGGGTTTTATGGAAGGTTTTGCAAGAATATGGTTCAATGTTTTGAAGGTTTAGAGGTAAATTAGGGTTTATAATATTTAAGGTTGCAAGGCTTCAAGGAGGTTAATGGTTTAAACTTGCCACTAGACTATAATGAAAATTTGAAGGCCTAGTAAAATCTAGTATATTAACTTGATTGTCCTATTGACATTATAAATAGGAATGTGTGTTCCATTTCCAAAGATACATAAATTATACATTAAATCAATGATGAATGACAATTATAAATGGTAATAAGATTGTCCTTTGAATGGAAATAATTTATTCTTTATTATTTCATTACCTTCTACATGAACTTTTGAAATTTGATTCTACTAAATTTATATGAATAGTTGTAATAAAGTTAATAAGTGATAATTATTGGTTTGGAAAGTAGAATTGATTTGCAGTCAATTTCCCTGACATTACTTTCATGATAATGATTTATTTATTGTTCAAGGATTGCAATTTCACCACTTTACATTATTGTTTCATTGGGTTCCCCACGATGGGAAAGGCCAAAGTTTACATCCACCTCTAATTAAATGTATTGGTGTGCATGTCCCACTAATAAATCTTTAGCATCAATTTAAGGTGTGCCATTAGAATTGCACCCTCAAAACATCCAATGTTATCAAATGTCTCTCCTTACCTTAGATTTTGCTTCTTGTGGGCACATGGTAAATTTGTTGAAAAAAAGTCCAAAAGTCTAGCTAGTAAGTTATTGATGAATTACTTAAAAGTCTCAACATATTCAATAAATGAATTAAAACGTCTTAAAGTGACATACAAAGTGTGTCATATTCTTGGCCACCACCTCAATCTTTTGTAATGTCTTGCATTGGATTCAAATAAACCAATGAAATTTACCCCAACGTTCGCAATGTTGTTAGTTTGATTTCCCAACATAATGATTGATTAATTTCTATATGATAATATTTGATTGGAATTCAATGATAGATTGAATTACAATGTAATAACATAAATTTTTTAAAATTATTATCTATTAATAATATCCTAGTACATAACAATTATAATTTGTATCCCATTTTTTTACATCACTAATTGATCCATCAAAGAGTTTTTTCCAATGTTTTGTTTAGAAAACTTTGATCCTAACCACCAAATTTTGAAAAATTTAGAGTTAACAATTTAGTCCAAAATTAATTAAATGCAATACATTTAATTAAACATGGCCAAAGACAATTATCATTGTGGCTAGAAACATGGCTAAACATCATGATGGTTAAATAATTACTACTAGTTATATGATAAATATACTTAATAACCTATTTCCTAGGGAGCTTGCTAGGTTCTTAGTACGCATAAATGGATCATAAATCAATTATATCTAATTGAATACATTTATCATATGAATATGAAGTCTAAAATTAATAATTTTAATCTAATTATTTTAATTTAATTTGAATAATAATAAATATTAAAGTATTAATTATTAACATATCAAGAAGCTCTGCTTGTTGTTAAGCAATCTCCAATTCCACTTGTTTATTCCAAACAAGACTGTTTTACTACCCTTGAAGTCTCAAATGTGTAGGATAGGCTTTAGATTTATTGCCATTTAAAGTAATGTTAACAACATTGCTACTTGGAATCTAATGAACCCTAGAAAAAAATATTCAATCTAAAGTGTTTATGGATGGTGTTGGCTAGGTTTGATTATATGGGGCTTGTGGAAGGAACAACAAAAGGTGATTCAAATGAGTTAGGAAAAGGTTGAAGGGAAGCTCTAAAAAGTTTTCAGTGTTTTTAGGGTAGCATGTGTGTTGTTGAAGAATATAAAATAGGTTATGTAAGCAAGTGCTTGGGGGGGAGGGCGAAGATCTACTACACTACTCTAAGTGAAGATGCATCGCTCTATTGAATTTGGTTTTAGAATTTTCTATAAAACCCAATTGGTGAATAATCCATTTTTTGCAATAATTGACAATTGTCAAAAAAAAATTAACATGTTAGATCAATTTGGATAAATGGGGAATGAAGGATTGGGTGTTGGATCCTGTTTGTAGAGCAATGGTGCATGAGTTGATAGAATAATTGAAATAGTTATATTTAATGTGTAGTGTATGGTTATTCATATTATTAATCATGTTAGTGCTACTCACATGCATCCAGATATTTTGACGTTTAAAGGTAAAAACACCCACCTTGAAGGTTAAAAAAACATATAAAATGTAATTTTTGAATTAATATGTTTTACCAATTTTGAAATATCATTCTATTAAATTTATATGAGTAGTAATACTAGAGTTAGTAAATGATAATAATTGGTTTGGAAAGTAAAACTAATTTGCACTTGATTTTCTTAACATTACTTTCATGAAAATGGTATATTCATTGTTCGGGAATTCCAATTTCACCACTCTACATTATCTAAATTTCAATGGGTTCCTCATGATGGGAAAGGCTAGAGTCTACATCCACTTCTAATTAAATGTTAATTTAATATCAACATATTCAATAAGTGAATTTAAGAGTCTTAAAGTGACATATAAAATGTGTCATATTCTTGGCCACCACCTCAATCTTTTGTAATGTCATGCATTGGATTCAAATAGACCAATGAAATTTACCCCAACACCCATTTGTCAATGTTGTCAGTTTGATTTCCCAACATAATGATTGATTGATTTCTATATAATATTTGATTGGAATTCATATTGAATTACATAATAAGATAATTTAAAACCTTTTTTTTATTAATAATATGCTAGAACACATATTTAATTAATTTATGACTTTTCCCTACTCCGTGGATGGTATGAACTTTGTTTAGTGGCCATTATATTTTTTAAATGTAACCTTATATTCGAGTAAAAACAACAATCATTCACAAAGATAACATCCACAAAGACATTTTGTCTCAAAAGAATTCATACCAATTTAATACCAACATAATATTATGTTAGTTTCAAAATTAATATATTATGAAGAAAGGAGTATTTTGCCTAGTGCCCACCAAGTGAAAATCATAGGACTAACTTTTTAATTTCAGATTTTATATAACTTTGTGGATGGAATGAACTCCACCTGATAGCCACCAGACTTAACAAATTAATGATCATTTTTTACATGAATGTCATATTATAATTTTTTTCAATTACATTATTTTCAAATAAAAACAACTTTGTAACCAACAATTCCAAAAAGATCTAGGGTGAAAGCATGGTAAAGTACGCCAAAAAAATAAGCACACATGCAGTCATAGTCACATTTATGGAATAAACATGAAAAAACCTATTCAAAACTTTTTAAATTTTCATTATGAAACAATGGTGCACTCCTTTGAATTTATAGTAAGCTACACATAAAACGTGAGGAATTTTCATATAAGAAAAATGGATGAAAAGTATGTTTTAAATTAGTTGGGTTTTCAAAGTTTCCAACATATTTTTTTATATGAGAATTTTGATAAATTATGACTATGATATGAATTTTTTAAAAACACATTGATACGTATTAGTGTTCTATCCATTTGAAAGTAGAAAAAATTCAATTACAATTGTACTTTCATCATATTTTCATATACTTGAAGCAAGAGTGTGACACCTACTTTCTTATACTTTTATTTCTAAAAATGTATTTAAATGCTTATTAAAACATGCAATGAAGTCAAAGATCTTCCTCTTATTATCATTAAAATGAAAAATATTTATGAGTTCAATTTATTAAGTCTTAGTTTATGGATACATTCCACCAAAACATATATATCTTTCATTGGCATACTTTACCATGCTTTCACTTTCCATGTACACATTATGTTAAAAACATTCATTTCAATCTAAGACAAGACAATGAATTTTCATGAGTGATTAAAAGTGAAATGTTAATGCTCCCATTTAAAATCAAGAGACCCAACCCTTTGAATTTGAAACAAGGAAAGAGGCCAAATTGGTAAAACTACAACATCACACTATCACAAAAAATTATTAATACTTTTCAAATATATATACACCATAAAAAAATTAAAATATAATTGAACATCCAGTGGCCACCAGGTGAAACATAAAAAAATGTAAGCTATGAGAACCAAATGAGACAATTCCCATTTAAGGTGAGAAAAAAGAACTCAATGTTTTGAATTTAATATACTAACAGCATGTTAAATTTGTAGTTGAAGACAAATGTTTTTCAATTCCACCATTCATCCCAACTGGGGGGAAAATGATCATAGTTTAAAATGTCACCCTGTGTTTGGACATTTGTCCAAGGCATGGTAGGTCGTAATGATGATTGTTGATTTCTTGTCGATTCATCGTCCATCCAACATTTTGCAATTGGGTAATGTTTGTTCAAATTCACTGTCCATCCAACATTCTGCAATTGGGTAGTGTTTGTTCCAAAGTTGGACAAGATAGTTCTTTACTTTAATGAAGAAGAACATCTTGTTCATGTTCTAAAAAAACTAATCAGAATTATCTTGGTTTTGGTTCCTATTCCACCCACACATAAATGGAACCAAGAATCTAGTTTTAGTCTAGCTTTTATTTTGGTTCTTAAAATCATATTCACCTTTGGTCTAGTTCTTACTAACCTTGACCAAAATTGATGGTTAGTTAACTCCCAATTAACCCTTGGCTCTAATCATTTAATTATTATTATTTTGGAAAGTGCATATTAAGTGAATTTTAGAATTATACAAAGTATGAAAGACAAATGTTTTGCTTAAAATGTGAAAAAATATATAATATATTATTAATGCAACAAACCTAGCTTTGATGGGGCTAGAACACCCTTAAACCCTAAACCCTAATCAATTCACAAAATAATGAAAATTTTGTCACTAAAAAAATTCACAAGGCTAGCCACCAAAGTGAACTAGCACACCATATAAGGTGGATGGATGGTGTGCAGAATTTAAACTAAACATGTCCAAAGACAATTATTATTGTGGCTAGAAACATGGCTAATCTACATCATGATGGTTAAATAATTACTACAAGGTAATATACAATTATACTTAACCTATTTCCTAGAGAGCCTACTACATTCCTATTATGTATAAATGGATCATAAATCAATTATATCTATATATTAATCATATTGAGTATAAAGTCTTTTAAAGCTTAATATTGATCTTATTAATTTAATTTAATTTGAGTAATAATAATCAATATTAAAATACTAAAATTTTAAGAAATTATTATATGCATTTATTTATTTTCATATAGTATTTATTTATTATTTATTATTTATTGTAAAAATAAATTACATATTTCCCACCCTTTACACGTTTATTTTATTTTATAATTATAGTATAAAGATTTATTTATAATATCATATCATACATTTACCATTAAATTTTATCTCAAAATTATATAATAATATCTAATTTATTCACACTAATGAATATTTAAAATGGATTGTATATGAAGACTTATAATATTTTTAATTTTTTTGATATTAAACGTTTTTATATTACTTATATGTATAACAATTTTCTCTTCTTGGAGAAACATCACCAATGAAAGGAAAAATAATAATTACTTAGTTTTGTTTTTCCTAGAATTACCTTCTCAATTGTAAGTTCCATTTTTCTCCTTCCTCTTTTAAGGGTATTCATGACAATGTGAGCTAGTCTTCTTGGGGTGTGATGGAAGTGAGTTCACACTTCAACCTTCTCATGTACAAACATATTAAGAAGATATGTTTGTTGTTAAACAATCCGACTCCACTTACATTTGGTTTTTAATTTTTTTCTAAAACCTAGGTAGTGAATAATCCAATTGTTTGCATTATTTGACAACTATCAATTTTTTTTGTACTATGCTAGATGACGTAGTTGATAGATGGGGAATGATAGATTTGGGGTTGGATCCTGTTTGCAAATCAATGGTGCATGAGTTGATAGAAGAGCTAAAATAGTTATATCATGTGTATGTTTATTCATAATCATGATGGTGCTAGTCACATGCATGCACATAAAATTTTGACACATTGAGTTTTGAGTGTGTTTGGAAACACTAAAATTCCATAATATTTTCATATTATATAACATCATGCCTATAGTGCCACATGCATCTAGTATATATTAGGTGGTAGTAACAATGTGGTTCGGAAACACCAACATTTCATCATGTTTAAAAACCACTTGGTAATTGTATAAAAGTTCTTGTTGCAAATTCTATATTAATCTGTAAGAGCTAGTTTTAAACTTAAAAACCAAAATCAATCGGTCAATTTATAATATAAAACTAGTATCATTTTTAACACCCATTTAAAAACTAAATGGGTGTATTATTTAGTATCATTTTGCTTGACAATAGGTTTTTGCATTGTACAAATTATTGATATTCTCGCACTAATACTAGGTTGAAATGCCACATTGATCTACCCTAAACCATTTCTAATTTTTTGTATGTCTAGTTGCCTAATAGACTCCTAATGAAACACTATGACAAGATTGGCATGGAAGTTACAATGTGAAGAAGACACAAAGAAGTCAAACACATGAGAGTATGTGTTAGTAAAGGCAAAAAGATCAATGGGTCACCCAAAATAAGCATTAGAATGGATGGAAACGGTTCAAGACAACTAATGAATTGAAAGTAGGGGACCATCTTTCATTAATAGTAGTTGTAACAGTGAGAATTTGTAATAAGTTCTTGCATTTTGAAGTATATCAAGTTGAAGGATAACTTATTTACAACTTTCTTTCAAATTTAATTTAACACCACAATGTGCATGAAAATGGATAAAGAAAAGTCATTGATTTTTAAGACTTGATTACAAATGAAAAAAAATAATTTTTGACCAATATTTGTGATTTAAGGGCCACCCACCAAAATAGTGGGCATTCACACCACAATAGTGGGCATCCACATCAAAACAGTATATGAACCATGATTGACATGCTACTAGAATTTAAATGGGCTTTCACATTAAAATATTGAGTCACAAAATGAAATATTAACCATGTGGGCTAAAACTCTAGTATATTTCAAAGAACATCAATGTGGGAAAGAAGGGATAAATAGGGATGCTTGCTATCTTGTGTTGAATTTGGAATGTTGGTCTTCTACTTGAGTGCCCTTAAGGATACTAGTTCAAAACTTAACATGAAAGGACAAAGGCAAGCCCAAAAACAAGGTGATTTAAAAGATATTAAACTTATTGTATAACTAATGTTGAGTCAAGTTGTTGATTTGTCACTAGCACTATAACAAATATGGGCTAATATGCTATTAGGGTTTCATAAAATTTATGAAACCTAGTTGCACAAAAAGGTACTTAGGGCATGCCCATTGCCATGTGCATGACATTGGGCCTTCATGGCAACCACATATGAGCCTATCATTCACATGTAAATTGTCATGTCATTGCTATGTAGTGGCATCATAGTGGACATTATTTGATGGTCAAATTTCCATTAACAAAAGATATAGCACAAATTATAATCAAATTATAACCATGGAATGCAAATTTTATTTTACATGTGTTGAAATATTTTATTACACAATTATATTAGATAATTTTTATGTGTAAAAATGAATAAAATTTATAATTTTAGAAAATTCCTTAAGGCTTGGAGAATTTTTTCATAATTATTACATGCCCCATCTACTTGACCCTTAATTTAAATGGAATAATATTCTTATAATATTTAAACTAGTCAAAGATCAGATATGAAAGTATTCCATACCAAGGATTTGGGCAAATGTTAATGATAATAACCATTTTTTTAATTCCATAAAATTTGCATAGTTTTGAAATTGAAGGAGGTGAGGAATATGGATGAAGGGGTATGTTGGGATATTATAAAATTGAAGTGGTAATACTATGTGCACCAATTTTCAAGCCAATTTTCAATCTTTTTCCATTTAGTTTATTTTAAACTCTTAGTATCCAAGTGAAATAACACATATTTAATTAATTTAAGACTTTACAAAAGTTCACAAATCCAAACAATAATTTGACAATGTTATATTTATTCAAACTTTCAATTATAAATCACGAAATGGACACTAGGACCAAAAGGAAAAGCTCAAAAGAAAAGAACAAAATTTCGCCTTGTGGGTATGTGCTCAAATCTATTTATGAAAGAAAAAATAAAGTTTAGAAACAATAATATGTAGGATTATTGATCATGATTTATTACAACAAAACCAAGATTTGATTTGAAAAATAAAATGAAAAAATCACATTGTATAATAAATCTTGTGCTATATGATATCAAGTTTTGAAAGAAAAAACTTCAAAGTTGTGAACTAACTTCTTATTTGGGGGACGAGTTGAAATCAGGAGTTTATGATAATGATGATGAGTAATTTGATGATGAAAATAACAACATGGCACGAGTGTTACAATGTCAATTGAAAAAATCATAAATTTGACTACATGTTGAATTAAAAGCAAATCAAATTGTGCAAATGTTTTATTTCTCAAAATTGTTGTTAATAAAAAAAATCAACAACTATGAGAAATAGAATATTTCCACAATTAGATTTGTTTTTAACTCAATAATGCAGTTCAATATATAATTTATTTTCAGTCATCATTGCAACATGTGTGCCATGTTGTTAGGTTGTTGTTCTTAAGAGAAAATTTGCAACCTTAAACATAAAACCTTAGACCATATTAACCTCAACCCCCCTAAACCCTAAAAAATATAAATACGTTGAATGGTACACCACATCCAAACCAAAATATGATTCACCTACAACAACACAAACAAGTCTGACATGGTGACCATTAAAAGGTTAATTTTAAAAAGAAACAAAATTTTGAAAATTTTAGTAAAAAATGCAAGTTATAATGTAACAATTTTGATATTTGTTGGGTAAGATGCCTTCAACACAGAAAAATCAAATACAACAATATATACAAAAAAATTGTATATATTATTACATTCCATTGTGTTAAATATAAACATATATATTAACATAGAACTCAATTAATTAATTAAACTATGAAAATTTATTTTAGTTTGAAATTCATGGTTGAACTATATTGATATTAACACACAAACATAATATCCACACGAAACACACACACTTGCAGACAAAAAATGCACAAAAATATGTACCACACACCAAAATATCTATGATGTACATGTGATGACCTACAACTTTATGTATTATTTTCAACACACATTTTTTTTATACATATAAATAATAAAAAACACAAATAAATGTAAACACACATCCACATACATATATATATACAAACATATACATCTATATATGGATACAACTTATACTACATACAAGTACACAAATATCATACAATTTACATATTTATGATGATTTAGTTGATTCAGATGCAAATTTCATTTAAATTATGAATTAAGACATATTAATACAACACTGATAAGCAAAATCCAATATGAAATATTACCATAGTAATGGAAGAAAATTATGTAACTATTTATTCAACCCTATAAATCAACTTTCGACAATACACCCTATAATTTATCTTTAAACCATAAACCCTAAATCTAAGCTTTATATGTTAAACTCTAAAAAATATATAAATATCTCAAATATGAACAACTTAATAAGTATTTTACTACCTTTCAATTATTTATCAAGGATTAGTGTATCCTTGAATGATAAATTAAATAACTTTTTTTAAAAATTTAATATTGATTATAAGTTCATGAACATGGACAATTTAGTAAAATATTTTATAATTACATAATAACTTGCTATTGACATTTTATTATGTAATCTACACTTAAATATATATTAAGAAATAACTTGATATGAAATACTAAATAATCATTAATTAATTCAAAGGCATGTTTTAAAACTAAATTTGTAAAATTAAATACCCATTTATTACTTAGAAATAATCATTCAAAAATCTAAATCAAACCACCCCACCACTTTGTAAAATAATATGATTCCAAATGGATTTAACATGTATCCTTGAACTTCCATAAAATTTTTGTCAATGTGTATACCAACATTTGAACTTCAATTTTTTTCATGAGTAGGATTAATATGTACCTAACTAAGTAAATAGGTAGGTCCACATGCCTACCTACCTATGTTTTTAAATGTTCAAACCTACTTATGTAAACTATAAGTAAATCAGAAAATTGTTTTCATATGTAGGTAGATAGTAGGTAGGTAGTACATAGGTAGGTAGATGGTAGGTAGGTAGGTAGGTCGGTAGGACATGTAGGTAGATGGTAGGTAAAGACTCCTTAAAAACAAAATGTTTTCTTTTGTTTAAGGAAAGGTAACATTACATTTTCATGTAAAATTATAAATAATTTTAGATTAGTTGTAAATTTGGGGTATACACTTCATGGGTGAAATTCGAATAGAATGATTAAAATTATAAATGTGTTGAACCTAATGTATAATGAAAATTGAAAGTCTAAAGTAGAAATTTAGCTATTTAGTCAAAAGTCAAATGAAATAAATCCAATACCCATTCCAAAATCTTAGCAATTAGATTTGGATTCAATCTTGTTTTACAATATTGGATTGGATGTGGATGAAATTCTAAGATCATCTAACTTGAAATTAGGGTTAATCAAGTGCATGTCTCGAATCCCTAATACTCCGATTTGTAAACTTTTCATTTCACTTCAAGGTTGAAGTAACAACATAACATTAATGTTTTTTAGTTCATCACTTTGAGAGTTTCATTGCTAAAGATTTAACAAGTTGCTGCCATTCTTCTAGTTCAAAAAAGTTGCATTGAAGTTCCATTGTGCTCGCCAAAGTTTTTGGCACCTAATGTTCAAGTATGGATGTGCTTGAGCTTGCCTTTGAACTTTGTTTGCCATTGCCTTCTACCCACCAAGATGGTTGTCATAAACAATTCAAATCAAACTTGAGGAGTTGTTGTGGCAAGCTCACAACTCCATGTCATTTTTCATTTGTAAATTTATCTTGGAAAAATGATGAAGATCATGTGAAAGGAACTTTTGCTAGGTGCATTCATAGATTTTCAAATCATGTGCTTTTAGGTCCAGTTAGAACTATGAAGTGAATAGGTGCAAAGATGATGAAGGTATGACTAAATCTTGATCCAAGTAATCTTCGAGCCTTTCTATTAACTTTTTTAAAAAAAAATTAGTGTTTCATTTGCATCTAGTTTTAAGCACATTTATTTGCATCGATTAAACTCATATCTTAATCATTAAGTTTGCATTTTTGCAAGCAATGTAAATCATTAGAAGAAATGTTGTCCATTATGACCATATTTTTGCAACTATTATGTGACTAATGTCCAAATCAACTGATTTTACAACTAATAGTGTGTTAGTCCTACGTGTCCATGTAGTTACAACTTGTTGTGACATATGGAACTACAAGAAGGGTTGAACCAAATTCTAATTGTAAATGCAGCTACAACTTATGACTAATATGATTTTCATTGAAAATGTAGATGAAAAATGAATAATGTCATCCAATTTTGATTACATTCATTGATGGTTGATAACATAGTTGTTTTTGCAACTACAAATGAAAGGTATTTCAACTACAGTAGTATATTCTACCACATGAACAAAGAAACATAGACCACATATGGCAAACTTTGCTATTTCAATTGAACTATTATCCCTTCAATGTACCCATCCATGGGTCTTCTTTGTAATTATCCATGGGTCTTCCATGATATAATATCTAATAGCTAATAGTTTGCTTGAAAAGGCTATTATAACCTAGTTGGTAAACTAAGCTAACTAATCTTAATAGGTTACATTAAATTAAGTAGGCCTATGTACATTGGTAGCCTAGCCTAGCTTACATACTTAATTAATTGGCCTAAGTTATCTATAAGTAATAATAGACTAGTTTATTAGGTGTAGTTAATAGGCTAGGCTATGAAGGTTAAACCTAGTTAGGCTAGGTAAGCTAGGTAGGTAGTTGGTAGGCTAGGTCATTAATTAATTGGTAAACTAGGTAGTAGGTAGTAAGTAGGAATATAGGTAGTAGGTAGGTAGGTAAGCTAAACAAAAGGTATTTTATCTTGTGGGTATGTCATAATTTTTTGTATTAATTGATTAATTAATTAGTTATATTAAACAACTTATTTATTAAATGTAAGTTAGGTAATTAATTTATTAGGTAGGCTAGGTAATAGATAGTAAGTATGTAACCTAGGTAGTATTTTATTTTGTGGATATGTCGTAGTGTTTTTGTATTAATTGATTAGTTATGTTAAACAATTGATTTATTAAATGTAGGTTAGGATATTAATTTATTAGGTAGGCTAAGTAGTACATAGTAAGTATGTAACCTAGGTAATATGTGATAAATAAGATAGGTAGTAGTAAGTAGTAATAGGTTAAATTGTAAATATTTTATTATGTGGATATATGATAATGTTTTTGTATGGGACAAAGGATGTGATAGTGTTATAATGTTTCTCTTCATTAAAATTGTCCCATATCTTTTGTCTATAACTTCAAACTTGTAAAGTATATGAATAGGTGAAGGAATGGACTAAATTCACGGTATGCACTATAAACATAGTGCATGTGCCAATTGGGATGAGCCAATCAAAAGGCTTGTCCCCAACAAAATAAATAGGATCCTACCTACCTACTTAGCCTATGCTAATTAACTTATTATACCCTACCCTAACCTAGAATAGGTTGCTTATTATAGTTTAGCCTGGGAGAGATTATAGTTAATTAATTAAAATAATTTATTATTGTAATTACTAGAATTATAATATATCTTTTTTTAACAAATGGAAAATTGCCATGTGTTTTATGGCCATTGGCTTTTTAAATTGCCATGTGGTTAAATCCTAACCACCCATCAATGGCACATTTGGTAGGATGCAACTATCCCAAATGTAGTTGCAAATGTAATCACAAATTGGGGTTCCATTGTAGCCGGACAATGGGTGACCGTGCATAAGAC
>Ga0209208_10007585_pt1 | contig 14648 bp, 6 predicted proteins | sample S1TSphfallax_3_FD_187694 | JGI IMG/M metagenome (GOLD analysis project Ga0209208, IMG submission 187694) | Host-associated microbial communities from peat moss isolated from Minnesota, USA - S1T2_Fd - Sphagnum fallax MG (SPAdes) (version 2) | ecosystem: Host-associated > Plants > Peat moss >...
GGTTCATGTTTTTCCCAAATTTCAAATTTTGATGGAAAAGCATTATCTTTCAATCTATTAAGATACCAAACACAATTTGAAAGGTGCGTAAATGACTAATCTCTCAAAATGTCCTTCCTGTACATTGTGCTATCTACTTTTAAATCTCTTCATATCTTGAAAAGTCTTGGAATCTCAAATATGGCACCCCTCCCAATAAGCACAAAATGGAAATACGGTGGTTAGAAAAAATATGAAGTTAGTGGCAATGAAATCAAGATGACATTGGAAGATTAAAATGCAATGTGACAATGGATGATATAAATGTGGAATGGTTCGATTAGAAATCACTTATAAACCACCTGTTTAAGGATTTTGGTCCCATCAATTTGCTGCTCCCACAACTTCTTTTCATATTCCCATCTTTAGACCTAAATTCCCAGAAGAAACAGGTTTCCCAAAGAGAAAGTCTCCATTCTTGAATGTAGTCTAATAATGTAGGCACATCTTTAAACTCCAAAAGTTGAATGGAAAGATCAGCAATAGTGGTAGAATATAATTTTTACACCTCCACCTCCAACTACAATATGTCGAATGTCAGTTTACAAATCGCTTGAAGGACAAGAAATTTAGAGCCTTGGATGGGTAAACATTTACCTGAGACTAGAGAGTTGCCTTGTGAAGTCACTTATCAAAAGTTCCATTCAAGAATCCATGTTCTGGAAATTTTGGTATTTTGCTCAACACATTGGATTGGTTCCAAAGTTTCAACCAAGATGTCTTTTGCTCATTCATGACCTATGTAGAAGCTAGCATCTATAACTTTTCGGTGAACATTTCTAGCTCCAAGTGCATATTGTAATGGACCTAAATCTATTTCAAAAACTCGGGACCAAGAGCAGGGTTGCAAATTGGCAAATGCTTTGTGAAGGTGGAAGTATGATCCTTTCAAACTTGATCCATCGTCTTGTCCATAAGTGCATGCAATCTAGAAGGTTACTTCAATTTTTCATTTGGAGTTTCCTCATAATAAAGCTTTACGGTGATGTCCATTATAATTGGAAACTCACACTACACCAAGAAGAAAAAACTTTTGTAAATTTCATGTCGTAATTAAAAAAAAATTAATAGATTCAATTGGAAAGATTGGGCAAGAATCAAACCTTGTACGTACAGTTAAGAAAATTTTCTTGTGTTAGAGAGTACCAAGTCTTCCTTATTTTGTTTTCAAATCTTTTGTCGACATTGAAATTGAACACATCCTTGAACTAGACCAATGGAATCATGCTAATGCTTTAGATGCAAAATAAATCATGCACCAGACTAGGCTTCACGTTATCAAATTTGACAGACCTGGGGGTTGAAATAAAATTGACTACAAATTTCAATTTCAATGCACAAAACAAGTAATTGAAAGAAAATAAATAGCAAGAAAGGACTAAAATTTTGAAATCCATAGTGTTTAGTTTCAATCTTACTGGTTCATATTTGTCATTACAGTGAGGAGGTGGACAAGGCCTTCTTTTGTATTTAGCATGATGGAATCCACTGTAATGTGCCAAGAGAGGTCATTCGGGTGAACCTCATATATATATGGCATCTAGGCTTCACTAGTACAAAACATGTCCCTATTCCATTTGACAATCCACCCAACATTGATTAGGAAAGACCTCATTCCACCCATGTGGATTCTTAATTAGTGGAAGTCATGAGTGATCTAGAACCCATGGGAAGGTGTCCATTATGATTCCACCATGCACCACTCCCACCCATTCAAGTCCACCAATTTCCACTGAGAATCCACTATGCACACAGTTAAGTGGGAATGGTCCATCGAACAACCATGGGTTAGTGGTTTGGATGAGCTCCTTTCCACTTGGCCTAACTTGGGTGGAAGTGCATAGTGGTTTAGGGATAGGTTCTATAGTAGTGCTTATAGCCAATGGTTGTTGTCCCACACATAAAACATTCTCCCATTGAACCTTTGTAGATCTTCATCCATGTTCAACCTTTCCTCAAATGATGCATTTGCAGCCTTCCAATGATCATCCCACTCATGGATGTGATTTACAATAAATGCCTCCTCCCAGGGTGCCAGTTTGTGGGAGAGACATAGAAAGCTTTGTTGCCTTTTTGATAGGCCATTTGGAACGCATGTTCCATTTTGAGCACATTGATCTTAAAGGCTAGCTTCACAATTGGCATGGATATCATGTGGTAGAGTGGTATGTTCATTTGAGCCTTGGCTTTGGCATGAATTTTATGCATCTCTAGCATTTCGATTGTCTTGACCCTATGCTCCATCCAGACTTGGAGGATTTCCTTGTCTCTATTTGTATTGATTGCCTCCAATTGCATAAAAGGCCCATAAGTCAAGCCAACCTCCTAAGTAAACAAGTTCATGATGGAGTTAAATTATGTTGCAAACAATTCACAACAATAAACAAGAGAGGAACAAGATGTAAATATTCTTTCAAAAGAACATTGGATAATAAGTACCTGTGTAGAGGTGGTTTCCGACACAAATTGAGATTCATGGACATCCATATATGCACCTTGTTGCGAGCAAGTCAAAGCTCTGCACTTGCAAACAAGTGGGGACAAAATTAACTCGAAGAATATTTTTTAAATATAAAACATGAATATCATGAAAAGTTGTGAAGAGTGAAAATCCTTAAAATTTTCTTTCAACAGCCTTTGTCCAATCAACTTAGCACCTTCCAAAAATGGAGGAACCTATAGGAGATAATTAAATGAGAGAGAAAGTAAGATGCGTAATTTGAAAACAAAATATGAAAAATAGAGAATCAAAAATACCTTTGTAGATTGACTCTTTGTTTCAATAGGGTTCTGTAAAATATAAAAAATGATGGAAAGAAAGTTAAATAAAAGTCAAAAATTGCATTGAAGAAATTGATTTGAGGAAATTTTTACACTTTTGAAAGCTCCAAGCTTGGGAGCTCTTGTTTTCAGGAAAGTTCGAAGCAAATGTTTTTGTTCGACCTCCAACTTTTGGTGTTGAAAGTTGGAGGTTGAGCAAAAAATATTTTGTGCTTAACCTCTTATGGAGCCCCCAAGCATGAAGCTTTCAAGAGCTCCATGAGAGGCCGAACAAAAAAATTTGCTTCGGCCTCTCATTGAGTTTTCAAACAAGATGTTCGAGGGATCCATGAAAGGCTAAGTGCAAAAAAATGTGTTTGGCCTCCAACTTTTGGTGCAAAAAGTTGGAGGCCAAGAACATTTTTTTTGCGCTTGGCCATTCCTTGAAACATCTTAAACATGCCAAGTGCAAATTTTTTTACATTCAGCCTCGAACTTTAAGCACCAAAAGTTAGAGGCCAAACACAAAAAAAATTACCTCGGCACTTCAAGCTCGGAAGCTCCAAGAAAGGCCGAAGCAAAAAAAATTGCACTTAGCCTCCAACTTTTGGCATTAAAAGTTGGAGGCCAAGCACAAGAAAATCTGCTTCGACCTTTCTTAAAACTCCCAAGCTTGGAGCTCAAGAGCTTTAAAAGAGGCCAAGGCAAATTTTTTTGTTTTCATCAAAATCCTATGCAACTTAAAAATCTATAAAACTTGAAATTGTACAAAAACTTAAAGTAAACAAACATAAAACAAAAAGCTTGAAAAAGAAAAAATGAAAACATGAAATTGAAAAAGTTTATAAGCTTACTTCAGGTTGTTGTGTTGTTTGTGTGTCCCCCACCTCCTACAAGAATAAGAACACAATGAATATATATCTGAAAATTTCAAGTAAGAAATTAGGGTTTGCAACACACCTTTTTCAAAAAACCAAGCTTGGAAGTGTGATTTCAAGCACAATTCCATCTCCTTTTCACTTAAGAAACATCTTTTCATTCATACTTATTGTAGGGCCAAATGGACACAACTTAGATCCCCTCAACTTGTTCTAGGAAGTTTTAATGTGCAATAGAGAACAAATTGTAGCACTTTTGGGCCTCCAAAACAAATTATCAATGGGTTTTTCTACTAAAAACCAACAAATTGCATTTTGTAATTTATTACATTCTTAAAATTTTGTTATTGCCTCTTCAACCTGATCACCCATTGTGAAAAAGAGGTGTGTTGCATATCCTTTGTCAACTGCAACTTTTTCTTGGCCGACATCTTGATATTGCATATTCATTGCTTAGGATCTGTCCACTGGAAACTCTACTTTTGTTTTCTTTGTTTTGGAATTCTGAATTACTCTTGAGCAACACCTTTTTCTTGCATCTAAAATTGTAATTTCTCTATATTGAACCCTAACATTTGACTAAAGACAATAGATGTTCCCTTTCTACAAACTTTAGCATGTGTTACAAGATATGTCATCTAGTATCTTCTTTTGTAGTTTCGAACACACATATTTATAGATATACAAATAAAAATATATATTATTTGGAAAAATAAAAAAGTAATTAAGATTTTATTAATAGTTATAAATCATAATTAGAACCAAATATTCAAAATTAGATGTTTATTCTTTTAATAACATTATTTTGAAATACATTGAATTTGCATATCTCTATTGCAACTATTATATTCATATTTATTCCATATATTTTTATATGTTGAGTCATCATTTAAAAGCCACTTTTGAAGTGAAATTTAACCTTGTTAATTTTATGTTTTTATAATTTTCAGTGTTTTGTTAATGAATTTCAAAATTTTTGTGGCATAATTCATTTTTCAATATATCTTTCTTTAACATAGTGGATCTCACCAACCTTGCTTATCACCATTTCTATGAATCATAACTCTGATAACTAACTATAATTGTAATTGTCCATCATGATAATGAATGCCACTAACATTGCACTGTTGTCCTTAATTTTGTTTTATGTGTAATAGAAAGTGATGTTAATGAATAAACATTTTCGTTTTGAATCTTGTACATTGTGAGGGTGAATATTTGATTTCCACAAAACTCACATCAAGATATTAATACACACATACACATTGGGCCAAAGGTTGGTAATTTCCCTCCCAGTATTGATTTGATCAATTTTTCAATATTTCAAACACGATGTTGCCATCATGTTTAAAGTTTATTAGTAACTTGTGGCCGAGTCAAAAGACTTTTCTTATGGCTATTAACCTAATTTGACCTCTTTGCTACAAATAAAATTTGCCACCAATGATGCATACCAAATTTCAAGGGATTTCTTCAAGGCCCATAAATGTTTGTGAAAAAATGTACACATTTTCAAGAGTACATATTTCAATTCTTTGCTTATAACAAGTTCCATTCCATAATACATATCTCCAACCTTTCTAAAATTCTTTTCACTACAAAAAAACGGAGCTTTTCAGAAACCCAACTTGATCGAAATGTCCACATTGACCAAAGGGTATGTTCATTTTGACTGAAGGTTTGTGGCATGAAAAACACATGTTACATTTGACTAATGTGATTTTTTTTACCAAGTGTCAATTGAAGATCTGGTCAAAATGGACAAATGTCCATCAAAATGGCCATGATGGCTTAGTCAAATTGACCATCCTGATTTGACCCTTACTCAAATTGATCATTATGATTTGACACTTAATCAAATGACTCATACTCATTTGATGATTTAGCTTACTTATTAAGCTTAGGCTACCTACATAACCTAACATAACTAGTAGGTTAAACTAGGCCTAGATTACCTATCTAATCTAGCATAATTAATAGGCTAGTAGGCTGTTTGTTAAGTAATAACCTAAATAGTAGCCTAGCTTAAACCAACATAGTAGGTTATCTAGGATGTAGTTTAAAACTAAGTAAGCTTACTAGGTAGACTTATTAGCCATGTACGTAGCTTACTAGCGGAGGCCTACTATAGGAATGTAGTTTAAGCCTATTAAATAAATAACATAGGCCATTTAGGCCTAGTAGGTAGGTAGTCTATTTTACTAGTTAGGTAAGTAGTTTAAACCACCTAAGCCTACTAGGTATAAGGTAGCTTAACCTAGGCATCAAGGTCTACTTGGTAGCTACATACACAACATAAGCCATTTAGGCCTACAAGGTAATTAGGTTAACCTATGTCACTTAAACCTACTAGGTATGTATGTAGCCTAGCTTAAGCCACTTAGGCCTACAAGGTAAGTAGTTTAACCTAAACCTACTAGGTAGGTAGTTTAACCTAGGCCTACTAGGTAGGTATGTAGCTTAACCTAGGCCTACTATGTAGGTACGTAGTTTCACTTAGGCTATTTAAGTAAATACATAACTTAAGTAGCCTAACCTAGGCCTACTAGGTAGGTATGTAACCTAACCTAAGCTACTTAGGCCACTTAGGCCTATTAGGCCTATTAGGTAGGTATGTAACCTAACCTAGGCTACCTAGGCCACTTAGGCCTATTAGGTAGGTATGTAGCTAACCTAAGCTAGGCCACCTAGGTTTACTAGGTAGGTATCCTAGTTTAATATTAGGTAGGTAGCTTAACCTTAGACCTACTTAATAGGCTAGGCTACCTACTTAGTATGCTTAGGGTAGATCTATTAATTATAGGCTAGTAGGTACCTACATAGGCATAGGTAATTACCTATAAGGCTTAATAGACTATAACCTACATGTTACTTAAGTACATGCATTGATTAATAGGTACCTTTTACTTACCTAGGCTAACCTATCTATAACCTACCTATTTATGTAAGTAATGTAAAACAATTTAAGTTCATTTAGTGCAATATGTTGATAAAAATTTATGGAAGTTGATTACAATATGTTAGTTCAAAATCATGTTTATTACAATATGTTATCAATAAAGAATCACCTTATGGGGTGGTGGTGCAATGGTTAAAGATTTGACTCCTTAATGTGGAGGTGAGGAGTTTAAGTCCCCACACTTACAACCTAAGTTACCTTGACTTGGGTGACCTAATTAGGTAGCCTATGTTGCAAAGCCTAGTAGACCACCTACCTTAGGCTATTTGGCCTAGCTTAGGGGCCTAACCTAGGGGGCTTGGCCTAGCCTAAGTGGCTAAGTTAGGTGGCCTAGCCTAGGCCTAAGACATAGGGTTGGTAGGTAAATAAATAAATAAAATTTAACATTAATTATTAGGTTTATTAATTAGGTCGGTGGGTAGGTGGTTTAGGGTAGGATAAGGTAGGTAGGGTAATTAATTAATTAGTATTTTCATATTAATTTTAATTAAAATAATATATATATGTTTGGTTGTTGCCCAAATTATATTATTGTCATGGTGGTTTACTAAAAATAACCTAGTAAAACAAACCCATTCAAAAAGACCAACCAAAAAAACCAAATCAAAATGGTCGGGTCTAAATTGACTTGTTCATACTCGACCATTTAGGTCTAAATTGGCATTTTGGTCAAGTTGGACATGGGGGCAAAAAAACCATATGGAGGGTTTTCTGGACCAAAATTCCTAGTCAAAAAAGTTGGGATTTCTTGTGGTGTTTTCCTTTCCACCAATTTAGAAATGACATTACAAATTCCAATGTTCTTTTACCTTTTCATGAATTTAATGTAAATTTTATTTAATTCTAACATTCACATGAATAATGATGAATTCTTATGTGTGCTATTCTGTTGATTTTTGTTGAAATATGAGAGTTGTTGGGAATGTCGCTTCCTCAAGATAATGTAGTTTGTTTTCTGGAAAACATTTCCCATAATTCCTGACACATGATGGAATCTAATATTACAAACATTAATTAAATCCTTTTTGCAACATGTTCCACTTGTGCCTAATAATTATTGCCTCTAGTTTCGTTTTTCCTATTAAGATCTTGTCACAAAAATATTTCACATGATTTGACTAATACATAATATGGACTACATATCTTATCATTGATCTAACATTTATTGCCATGTTCCAATGTGCTTCTTCTAACCTTGGATGTAATTGCTATCCTCCACCTATTTGCATGAGGCTATTACCTTATCACATTATGCCCTTTTCCATCCCTTCTTTTTGTAGCATTTTGTTTTTGGATTTCTGCACATTATATAGACATCAACCTTGTTTATGTTAACCCAACTACAAATTCCAATATGATATTCTTGTTCTCTTAATGTTTTATTGCCATTGATTTTTCAAAGTTTTTTGGTGTTTGCTCATTCCTTTTTCTCATTCATTTGTCCTTCCAAAAGTTGATTTTTCTTGAATGAAAGATAATTTTGTTTTCTAACAACTCTCTACATTTTCCCTCATTTTTCCATTTATTTCCAAGCATGCACCACATTTATGTAATTGACATAATGTATCACAATTTGTAGAAATTTTAGGTTGGGTCTCCATTTAACTTTCAAAGTGATATCCCCATCCCAAATATTATTCTTAGCACCATATTCCATCAACAAACATTATCTTTGGCTACAAGCACATGAGTTTTTACAATTTTAGTTGGACGCTTGTTACTACATTGCCTAACTTTCTTGTTTGTGGTTTTCATTACTATTGTGCTTTGTCCAATTTCATATTCATCTCGCTCCTTGCTTGGATTATATTTCCCCGGTTCCTCCTTCTCTTCCTCCAAACCCTTCAAATTTTTCCTTAGTGTTTGATTTTGCTTTTGTTAGTTCAAATCCCTTTGGGTTCTTTCACTATTATTTCTATGCCCTTTGTAACATGGCAACATTTCATGTTCCTAGACGTTTAGACCTCACCATCATGGTAGACGATTTAGGGATGATGGTTGTTTCTAAACATTGTCTGTGCACTATGTTTATTTTTCAGCCAAGTTTTTTACATATATCTAATGATGTTTCGTATGATTCTAATAACTTTGTTTCTGTTTCTTTGTACTAAATTCTTACAACCTCTTTGCAAAGGAGACAATGGGTGGTTGGTTGTGGCCATTATTGCATTGTTGGTGATAGCTTGGCTCATAATTCTTAAAAAAACCATCCTTACGGCAAGAACCGTAAGTTTTATGGTCAAGACTGTGAAGCAATAACTCAAAGTTGACGACACTTTCCTTCAATGTTTTGATGATCTTGCATTTTCTATACTCATTGAATTATTTGATTCCCCTTTGGGTGAGGACTTAACACCCCTTCTTTTGTCAACAAAATTGCCGAAAGGTATTTTTCAATTTGATGCCTTTGTGTCGTCAGAGCCATCCACCCTTGTGGGGAGTATTTAATCTATTGTCTCTTGCTTACACATGATGGTGTTGCTAGGACAAACTTCGAACGAATTGTGGACTTTGGATTATGACAAGATCCTTTTGCAAAAAGTCCAATTCTTATTAATTGCTTCTGATGCGGATGTCTTGTTTAAATTATCGCCAATACTTTTGACCACTCAAAACCCTTCCCAAATGATGTAAGGCATAGATAGAAAATACAATGGCCATGCTTGGTGTAAGCTGGTCACAGCCAATATAAAAACAATTATGGTAAATATGACCTATATCCTAAACTTTGTTGGTTCTATGAAATAGATGGGGTGTGTCCAAAGTTGTTGTTTTAAACAAAAAATTACAATTACAATTTTATTTATTTTTCAATGAACCATCTTGAATGACCCATCACCAAAAAAAGACTTGAAAATATCCCCATAATAAAAAGATTTATTTGAAGATCTAGTGTTTTTCCCTTTGGCCCAACTATACAAGTGAAAAGGGAAAAACTTTGGGCAAACTCTATGGGATAAAATTGAGATGACAACAAAAAATAGGGAGGATGAAAATGTATTAGTTTGTGTATATTTGTCGTTAAATACAAATCAAACACTTTGATTCTTGCATTGTTAAGCATTTCAAATTAAATAAAAAATAACATGGGTATATGAAAGGGGTTACTCAAATCCTAATTATCTACTAGAAAAATTTAATTTTTGTATAGCCAAACTCTAATTTGATGGAAATTTTTGACTTTCTTATTATACTCTTTACTTGATGGGTAAATAAACTGAAAAGTTATATATCCCCACTTGAGGATATATAAAAAAAAACATACCCCCACAACTCTAGTCCTAACCCCTAGTTGACGGAAGAGACGAAGTGCAACACTGGGGCATTCCACATATAAGGGGTATTTAAGTAGGAATTTTATGACCAGGGAAATAATCAAAAGATAAAATGAGTCCTAACTTAGAATCCATGTGGTTTTGATATAGTCATTGGGGCTTATCATTTGGCATCTAAATTTTATGTGTGGAAAAGAAAAGCTTCCCATCGAGGGGTATTTTATGGCAGGTTTAGCATGTTTGAATTCGATTCTTGGATTAAGTTCATAGTTTCAGTTTGAGAGTATGAGGTTTTGAAAACGAGCTAAATATTTGAGGTAGTTTATGTTGGCCATCATTGATTTGACGATAGATGTAGAGAATGTTATGTCCATTGTCTTAGTCAACTTGGTGTTGTCCTCACCTTTTGTTTGAGCATTCTATAAACACAATAATTTATGGTGTAGTTAACAGATTAAATGAACAACACAGCCCCAAATATTCTACCAAGATCCAACCTGGTCATAGTTTATGTTGTTGCCACTATCTTGTGAAAGATGTTAAATCGGCCTAAGATTGTTGTCAGTACAAAACGTGTCGTGTTTAGGTATCACAAGGTAAAAACAAACGGGGGCAGAGGGCAGACTGAGGAAAAAAATCGCAGCAGTACTTTTTGTACTGACAGCATTTACAATCTTAGGCGGAATTAACATTTTCCCTATCTTGCTTGGTTCTCTCAATTTAAGATAATTGTTTATTGGACCTGCCATAGATTATCAACCTGATTAATCTTGTCAGCCCTCCAGCTAGGTACCATGCAAGTGTTGCGCTCTTTTAGAGCTCCGGGTGTGAAATTTCGCTGAAATCCCCTGCCCCCCCCCGCCTTTACCCTGATCCTTCTTGCTTTTGTCAGATAACCTGATCAAGTGGAGTGATCACACAGAAAGTGTGCCGATCCAATTCAAGTAATGCTCTAGATCATTGAAGACTAATAACATATATGACAAAAGTATTCCAGTGCCCAATGCCCTTATGCACAACCAATGTAGACCTAGTACTCACATGAAACAGACCACAACTAGTGCAAGTCCTGATGTAGAACCTGGTTCCTTCATGTGTACTTTGCAATTTCCTCATTGTTTACTGCGGTGTTACCTATCCAGCCCTCGTGACAAACACAGGTGAATGAACATCTGAAAGGAATATATACAGTTTCACAATTTAGCCTGGACAATTTTCTGTATCACAACTACTGACATGCAGACACTTCCCAAGTTTTGACATGGCTCCACTCAGGAGAGGTTGTTTCAACCCTATCCTGAATTCAGCATCTGATACATTAATTGGAACCTCTGACGTTTACAGTTCAATCTGCACTTGGTAAAAAGCATGTCAGTGGAACAAGTTAGACCGATCCTATGCTATATATGGTAGCAAAGGCTGGGGTACACAAGATTGGTCAGATATTAGGTCTCTGAAACTGTAGTGGTTCTTCGACAAGATTACGATCAGGACCCGGTACCCAGTCAACCTATATGATGTTACTTTATCAAAGTACCTCCTCTCCTTTTGCAATATTATATGAACTAAAAGTTCATCAGCTTATTGTATGAGCCAGGAGACAATGGATGGAACCGACCACCACCGTGTGACACCCCTAACTAGTTGTTAGGAGTGTGTGGTGGAGGATGCTAAGTTCACATCCCCTACCAAGTTTGCAGTTTAGCTAGTTGTTAAGGGTGTTGGGGCGGAGGACATTAAACACTCCCCTACCAAGTTTCTGGGTGTCAATGCAGTCTTTATAGGACTGCACAGTTCATTGGGGGTGGGTAAAATGTTTTTCATTTTATTTTTCATGTTCGACCTTGCAGGCAGCTTAGAACTCATGACCACATACCTGAAGAACCAAGAACAAAGTAGGATAACTATATTCTAATTTTAATATAAGTATATTTCATTGAGTATTTTGTGTTGAATTTTTTTCATCCAATAATTTATTATGTAATACATAAGGATATTTTAAAATCTATTTTACCATGCTCACACCTAAAGAAAAAGTATAGTAAAAGATTTTTTTATGCTTCTTATGGTGGATTTGTTCAAGTTGTGGTAATAAATTATTGCATATGTTTCCATTTTGCTTTTATTGCATTATTTATTTTGAGCAAGTTTTCTATTTTATGCTCTTGGAATGTCTTCAGATTCTACTAGCAATTGCCATTATAAGAATGCATTTAATGTATTACTAAAGGTATTGAATCAACATTTTTTAAAAGCGTTTTCAGAGGAGGCCAAAGTGGCTAGGTTTTGCCAACCCATGGCTAACAAGTGGTAGCCTTTCAAATTTGAACCTAGATTGTTGAAGCTAGGTGTTAAAGTTTCTGTAAAAAACTTGGCTAGGCTACGTTTTTTTGTGTGTAAATGGTTGTTGGCTATTACAGATAATCAAATTTAGTATTATTGGCAACCAAATGCAAGATGTAGTAACAATGGGGCCACCAAAATATTTGATAACTCAAATAATTGCAAGTCGTGTCAAATTAAATTAATTACAAATAACACTTTTTAGGGGAATTGAACCTCCATCCAAATGGACCCTATCCATTACTTTTTTAAAAAGAAGATAATAGATTAGTTTTACACAAAAAAATACACCAATGCAAGCAAGGTCAAAACTTTAATGCGTAGAATCACTAAACAAATTCAAAAAATACTAAAACTATAAACATTAGCAAGTGCATTAAACCACAAAAACTAAAAAAATGCAAAGATGTGGCATAAACAAATGCATATGGAAAAACATGGTTTAGGGTTTAAGGCATTACTACAAAAGTGGGGTGCAGTTCATTAGCCTAAATCACTATGAGACTTTGAAAGTGAAATAAGTTCATTGCATTTTATTGATTTCACCCTAATGAAAGTTATTTCATTATAATATCACTATATAAACATCATGTTTCATTATTAATTAACATAATTCACTATTACAATTTACTACAGTAAATATGTTTATTTTTATGTTTTTAAAATATTATATATCTGCTATTTTATGATATACCCTATATTATTTTAAGTTATTTTAATTATTCAACTAACCTTATGTTATACCTTAAGTTATTTTATTATAAGTTAATATATGTTATTTCAAGTTATATTTTAAATTATTCAAGGTCATTCTACTTTATGTTATGATAAATTATTTAATCATAAGTATCATAACTTAAAATAATCTAAAATAAAATATAATGACTAAAGGTAAAATTAAACTAGAAAATAATAACCTATGGAAAATAATTTAAAATACCCTACAATATAACAACTACCAATAGCTTATTATATTATAACATAGAATATCCAACAATAATTTATAAACATAATCACCAATAGCCATTAATATAATAATCACCAATAACCACCAATAGCCACAATGGAATAACCATTAATAACTATCAATATCCACCAATAGAATAACCACCAATGTAAGAACCATTAATAACTACCAATATCCACCAATAAAATAATCACCAATAGCCACCAATAGCCACCAATGTAATAACCATTAATAACTACCAATATCCACTAATATAATAGCCACCAATAGCCATTAATGTAATAATCATTAATAACTACCAATATCCACCAATAGAATAATCATTAATAATCATTAATATAATAACCATTAATAAACACCAATATCTAATAATAGAATATCCATCAATAACCATTCATAGAATAATCATTTGTAGCCATTAATAATTAAAAACCATTAGTAACTATTAATAAATAACCATTAGTAGCCATTGATAAAATAACTATTAATAGCCATTAATATAATAACTACCAATAACCATTAATAGAATAGCTACTAATAGCCATTAATATAATAATTACCAATAGCCATTAATAAAATAACTATCAATAGCCATTAATAGAACAACCAGCAATAGCCATTAATATAATAATCATCAATAGGCACTAATAGAATAACCACCAATAACCATTAATAGAATAACCATCAATAGCCACCAATATAATAACTACTAATAGCCATTAATAAAATAGCCACTAATAACCATTAATAAAATAGCCACTGATAACCATTAATAAAATAACCATTAATAACCATTAATAAAATAACCACTAATAGCCAGCAATAAAATAATTATTAATAACCACCAAAAGAATAGGTACCAATAACCATTAATAACCACCGATAGCCTTAAGAAAAAAACAACTAATAGCCATATATTAAAATTGCTTAAGATTGCCAAAAAAATCTAAGGGAAAAAAATTTATAATAGACAAAAGTAACTTAAGGTGAAATAGCTTTCAATATCAAAAAATAACCAATAATAGCCTCACATAATTGAAAATAACCTAAAATGAAATAACTTAGAAAAGCCAAAAATAATGTATAATAGAAAAAAAACATAAAATAACCAAAAATAACTTAAGGTGAAATAAACTAAAATAATCAAAAGTAACTTAAAATAAAAAAAAATAACATAAGGTGAAATAGCCAAAAATAGCCAAAAATAATTGAGAATAACCATAAATAACTATAAATAATGTAGGGTGAAATAATTTAAATGAATGAAAAATAACCATATAATAATTGAAAGTAGTTTAGCATAGGTAGTATTATTATATTAACAAAAAAATTGTTCATTTATTAAACTTTTTTTTCCCAAAATAATGGTCATTGAAATGTTATTAAATAATGATATTAAACTTTTTTTTTTTTGATAAAATGATTTT
>Ga0209208_10007586_pt1 | contig 14648 bp, 11 predicted proteins | sample S1TSphfallax_3_FD_187694 | JGI IMG/M metagenome (GOLD analysis project Ga0209208, IMG submission 187694) | Host-associated microbial communities from peat moss isolated from Minnesota, USA - S1T2_Fd - Sphagnum fallax MG (SPAdes) (version 2) | ecosystem: Host-associated > Plants > Peat moss >...
TTAAACCTAAGCAATTAGGCCAAAACCTAAAGCTAGGCTACTAGATTAGGCCTAAATATAGGCCACCTAGGTAGGTAGGAATAGGTAGGTAGGTGGGCCTAAATAGGTAGGTAAATAACATCCTATTTAGTTTTTGGTCACAAACTATTTTTATTAGTTCATCGCAAATAATATTTGCACTTTGAGTATATTTAATGCATGTTTTGTGTGTAGACTACTATTTTTCATCTACTTATATAGTTTACAAAATTCAACTTGTTGACAAAGGATATGGGATAAATTTACAACATTATTTCGCATCATCCTTTGTCATACAAAAGTACCCAACTTTGACCATTATTATATTTTTCATAATTTGTCCAAATGAAAATAAATAAATAACATTCTTAAAGATTTTTCCAAGATGTACACATCTATGAAAAGTTATAAATCAAAATGTCAAGTAATTTGACTAAAAATGCATTTGAATCTTCACTATTTCATACATTTAAACAACAATGATATCTTGAAGATTTTTTTTTCTTTTTTTTCATAAAATGATTTGTAAATAAATATATTTAAAATCAGCATGGTTTTTTTGGTATATGTGTGTGTGTGTGTGTGTGTGTGTGTGTATTTCCCCACCTTTCAAAAATATAATGAGTCAATAAACATTGTATAAATGTTATGTTATATTTTTTTGTAGTTATATAAAATATATAAAAATAAAATATGTTTTCTATGAAACATATAATATTTTTTATAACATTTTTATTTTATTAATATAATTTCAATGTCATAGTCATTAATTTATACACATGCTTTTTTGTTTCATAATTTTTATCAAATGTTATTTTGAGTAGTAATTTTTAATCTTATTTTTAATGTTTTTTTCAGTTAATTAAATGTGATTTAATATAAACTATTAAAAATTTCAAGTTGTATGACCAAATACTTTGATAATTGAATAAAGATCAAATTTTATATTATTTTTCTACCCATCACATAGAAACATGAAAAACAATGCCATTTTGGGGCATGTGGAATTTTATAAAAAAAGGATATCATTAATGAGAATATATTTCATTATTTAATTTCAAAAAATTCAAAGAAGATATTCATTTAAATAAACCTTTGTGCAAGAATCCCAACTTGAATGTTTTAATTGTATTATAGGCATCAAAATTTTATTTTATTTTATGGTTTCAAAAAAAATTCATTATTTTCCATTTTTTTTAAATCTTTTGAAAAAATCAATTTCCCCCAAATTTGTTTTAAACCACAATCCATAGATTCACATTAAATAATTTGTGGCTTTAAGGTTTTTGTTTAGTTATAAAATATTAGTCATTTATTTGTGCACTAATTATGTGGCCATCTACAAACTTATAATATGTTTATTAAATATATACACATGTCTACCTTTTAGTTCTTTTCCCTTTTAATTCACAAGTTTTTAATGTTTCAAATTGTATATTATTAAATAATTATGTGGTGTTCATGAAAAAGATTTTTAGTCACATAGTCCTATCCATGAAGACTTTTAATCATGTAGTCATATCTAAGTTAGAAGAATACAACTAGGCACAAAAACACGGCATATATGAGTGTATAACTAAAAAATGGTCAATAGCCATATTTGTCCTAGTATAAATGTTAAAAATTGGCATAATGGTATATGTAAGGTATAAGCAAGGTAGGGTAAGGTATTTAAGTATAGTAGATTATATGTAGGGCTAGGTATGTATAGAATAGGTGTCTAGATGTTATGTACATATAAATTAAATAGCCTAAGTATGTATAGACTAGGTGTGTATAAGTTAGGATATATTTAGGCTAGCTACACGTAATTAAGTAGGCCTAACCTACCTTAACAAAAATATAAATCATTATACACCTAGGTAGGTACACAAAAAATCATATACTAGTATTTAGCCTTGGTACATAAGCTATAATATACTTACCCTATATGTATAAATTATGATATACCTAACCTCGCTATAGGTTATAATAGACATATTTTAAGTACAAATCATATTCTACCCAACTTAAATATAAATTGATTACCTTAACCTAGGTATAACTTAATTATATTACCTACCTATCTTGTAAGGTGGTTAACCTTGTGCATAATGCATGGAATGATCACTAGGAAAAACCACCCAAGTGGTTTGAAAAATTGGAATGGAAAATTTTCAACCATGCCCAAAGGCATTTTGGGCAAAAAAATTCTAAACCACCATTGCCTCCCACTACATGACCACTTAGGTGGATTTCTAGTGGGATTTGCCCACTCAACAAAATCATGAGTGGTTTGTGTCATGTGAAGACCACCCAAACTTGAATTGGGTCGTTGGTTGTAGTTGTTTGTCCACATGTTTTTTATTAATGTATCTTCATGGGTTAAGAAATTTAATGGTATTTCGAATATCCATCTAAAAATCAATAGGTTTCATACCTTGTTACAATGTTAAGTACTTCATTAAAAGGATAAGGATTTGTTTTGGTTGCCTTATTCAACTTCTTGAAATCTACATAGATTCTCAATTTTCAATTTTTTTTAGGTATTACTACTATAGGTGATAACCATGTAGCCTCCTTTACCAGTTGAATGAATCTTGTTGCTAATAGTTTATTAATATCTTGTTTAACAAGTGTAGCATAATTAGGGTTCAATTTATACCTTGCTTGATGTGCTGGTGGGATTGAGATGTCTAATTATGTGTTGAGCCAACTCTAGAGGTATGCCTTTTAAATCCTTATAAATTTAAGCAAACACATCTTTGAACTCCTTAAATAAAGTTCGAAGCTTTTCAATTTTCTTCTTCATTAATTATGCATTAACTTTGATGCATTGTGGATTTGCCTTTGTACGAAGATTTAACTTAACAAGTTGTTTTTTAATCAAAGTCCATCTTGCTATCTAAAGATTTTGTACCTAAATTTTGGTTGGTGTCTCATCCACTTCAATATCAGCTTGGCTATGATGATAATAGGTTTTTGGATAAACCTTATCTTCCAATGACATCTCTAGTTTGACATTAAATTCTATTATTTTTGTTCTTGTAGCCATTACTTTTTCTACTCCTTAATTTGTTATCCCTTGTTCTGGTTTAGATTTTCCATTGATTCTAATCTTTGAAACTCCAATAGTCAACAATGAAATTGTTTGATTTAAGATAGTAATTGTGCCAATTGAAAACAAGTTTGGTTTTATCTCAAAGATTAAATCTTCCTCTTCATCTATTAGACTTTCCATTAAGTCATAACAAACAAGTACTTGGGGCCTTTTGATTTCTGCCCCCAATTTCTTATTAACTGATATTGTTCTTACTGTTCCATTGCCTTGAACAGTAATCACATTATTCTCCTAGTTGTGTAACCTTTGCATCTATGAACCAAGGTCTTCCTATCAACATGTAATAGCTATAATCTACCACATTCTTTTGTAAAATAATAAATGTGGTTACATATGGTATGCCATGTATGTGAATTTTCAAAGTTTTTGATGATTCTTAAAGGTCAAGTCATATTCTAAATTGCCATTTTGAAGTGGTATGGGGCTAGTTTTAGTTTGGGTAAACGTAATTTTGTTATGAGGTTTTATATTATGATGTTTACACTTGTTCCTCCATCTAACAAAACATCCTCAACAATGTTCTTCCCAACTTGTACTTGGATAATGCCATTTGGTTATCTACTTTTATAGCTGCATTGTTAACTTTAGGGTGTGTGTAAATCATTGTGGGTACACTAAGCTATGATATCACTTTAATAATTATTTAGGTTTTTCCAACTTTATTTTTTGTCACATATATTTCTTAAAATTTGGTGTTATATTTAGTAATTGACATAACCTGAAAATATAAATGGTTTTAAACATTTGTTTATTGATATCTTGGAGTATCTATTGCATAGACATAACTTTGTTGTTAGTAATAGAAAATATATTTTCTGGCATAATTAGTTATTTGGATACCTTAGTCTTTAGTAATCTTGCCCAACTTGTACTCCATTGTGTTTTTTCCTTTTGATTCAGACTTTCTGATGGGTCTTCTGCTTATATTTCATGTATTATTTTGACAAAAGATTACCATAGTCTCTATTCCTCATCCCAATCAATAGTAGACTTCTTCTTTATTCGCCTTTTGTCTTTGAGCACTTGTTATTTAATAACCTTGCTCATGGTCATGGCCATGTTGACATCCATTATATGAACAAAAGGATTTAAAACCTTAGGCTCCACCGCATATGGTTTTTCTGTTGTCTTTACTCCTTTGTTCTTAAACATACTCCGCATGTCATTGTATTTAGGAAAGTCTATAATCTTATGTTCAATCTCACCACATATATGACAGGAATACCTCACAAGTCTTTATACTTTGATTTGCTAAGCAGTAGCTTCATAAACTATAGGAATAGATTTTCTTTACTTTACATGTTTCAACATTGTGATTTGTCCTATGACAATTTTACAATACATTCTTGTTCTCTTTATATCTATTTGATGTTTCTAACCTAATATTGTCTTACTATTATGTGGTACTAACATAGTGCTTATTACCTCAACTTCAAAAATTCCTTCTTCACAAACGAAAGCTACTTTCTTGTGTTGCTATAGGTTTTTTCTCTTCATGCTTGTTGCTGCTACACGCATATATGGTTGTAATCTAAATGTAAAGACAATAGTTAGGAAATTATCTATTATCCTATGTTGTAGACGTTTGGTTAACTTTAATAATCTTTCATAGTAATCTTTCACCCTTTCATTCTTCTCATGCTTCATGTTCTTCACCTACATATAAACTTGTTCGTCATTTTGAACTATTTTTGAACCATTTACAAAAAGCTAATTATAATTATGTAAAAGTACAATCTAGGTAGTTTCCCATGTAATTGTTACACTAATTAGATATATTGTCCCTAAGGGCAAAACTAAACATATTAATAATTTTCACATATTTTATTTCACCATTTGTTTTAATATCATCCTCAAAAACTTCTGACATGAACATCTTGGTCAAAATCCTTCACATATTCAAGGTAGTTAAGTAGTTGATGATAAGGCATGTTTGGTGGTAATGATGGTTTGCCTAGATTCACCATTGGTAATCCAAAATATCCTAAAGGTCTTGAAGGTCCTAGTGGTCCTAGTGGTCCTAATCCTCCTCCTCCTGGATTTGATGGTTGTCCAACAAAAAATTTGTCCACCTTTCTAGGCATCTATGTATGCATGCTCATAAGGTATGTTCCCCTTGAGTCTATGGTCTAGGCTTCATACCAAAAATGGGTTTAGCTAGTGCTATTACAAATGGACCTTCAATAATTATAACCATAGAGTGGGGCATTGCCATAGAATATAATTGTACAGATCTTACTAGTTCCACTCTGAAAATTGGAAATTCATGCATAGGTAGTTCCAACATTGTTGTGATGTAATAGATTTGGTGCAAGAGCTACATAAATTGGGACTACTTTACTACATCTTGAGCTCTCATTTCCATTATGTTGTTTCTCTAAATCTATTCTCTAAGTCTATATGGAATTTTGACCCTCTCATGGTATAGATCCTTTAGCTCAAAATCTCCATGGTCTCATGCTTTTGTAGGTTTTGGATTCAAATTGTGGAAATGTTTAACTAATCCTTGCTTCACATTATCTTCAATAAATGGAGATTTATTGATCTTATGTCCAATCTAATGGCAATATGTGCAGCATGGAGGGTTAGGTCTTGGAACTTTGCTCACACTATGAATTCCTCTACTCCAATCCCTTGGGACTCCTTTAAGAATGCTTCCACTATGTAGATTAAATTTGGGTTCACTATACCTTACTTTTATAGCCACAAGCACACCTTCTATTATTGTTGGTCTTACTTTTGGTAAGACTATAGTTTCTTCACTAATTGCAGATATTAGCTCAACTCCTTTAGACATTTTGATGCCTTTAATTACGGCTTTGTGCTCAACCACATAATGAATTTGAGGTTCAAAATTTTGAGTTCTTTCTTCAAGTTTTTCATCTTCATGTTCTTTTAAATGAAGTAGATATGTACCTTGGTACTATTTCCTCCCTTTTTGATATGTTGAACCTTCATTCTTCTTCATGAATTAAAGCATCATAATCATGTTGTTGCATTAGACTTGTTCACTTTAGTGCAACTCCCTATTGAGGTCTAGATTCCTGACTTTTTTGTCCAAACCCAACTTGTGAGTCTACATTTTCAATTTGACGTTCTTCTTTCCTAGAATTTCATTGCAAATTGCTAGTGCGCCTATGTGCTTCACTAGTTTGTACTTCACAAGAAATTGTCGGTGTTGCTTGAGGCGTTTTGTGGCCTACAAGTTTTTCTTTTGTCCACGGATGTCTGTATTTTGATTAAAAAACTCTTCTAGGTGTTATGAAGTGCTAATCTATTTAATCTACAATCAAAATTTTATTTAAGGAAACGCCATTTTCCACTTGTTCATGTATTATAACCTAATCTAATTGTCTCTTGAGACTCCTAGTTATAATTATATTTTCCATCTCTCCACATTTTAACTCAAATCTAAACAAACTTCTATATTATAATAAAATCCTCATAGTTAGCTACTCTACTTATATATGTTTCCTAAATTAAAAAAAATTATCAAGATTTGGAAAAAATGCAAGAAATGAAAAGTAAACTTCACTATCAATTTTCAAAAACAAAAATTATAGCAAGAAGACATAAACAACACTTTGGATTACATTTTGAATTCGGGCCTTGGGATGGACACCAAATGGTAAATATAGAATTCCTATTTTATATTTTGGTCTAATTTTGGACTAAAAAGATCATGAAACTAATATTAATTTTTTTAAATCATTCATATTTACTCATATCTAGGTTCAAAACTTTAATCTAGTCATGAAAGTATGATAAAAACATCAAAACAAAATACAAAATATGGATTGCATATCTTATCATTGATTTGACATTTATTGCCATGTTCCAATGTGCTTCTTCTAACCTTGGATGTAATTATTGTCCCCCATCTATTTGCATAAGGTTATTCCCCTATCACATTATGCCTTCTTCCACCCCTTCTTTATGCAACGTTTAAAAAAAATTCTACACATTGTATAAATAACAACCTTGTTTATGTTAACTTAACTACCAATTCCAATATGATATTCATGTTCTCTTAATGTCCTGCCGCCACTAATCTGTTAGAGTTTTTTGGTGTTTGCTCATTCCTTTTTATCATTCATCTATCCTTCAAAAAACCAATCTTTCTTGAATGAAACATACTTTTTTTTTCTAATGGCTCCCTACATTTCCCTCATTTTTTGGTTTATTTTCAAGCCTACACTACATTTATGTAATTGACATAATGTATTGTAGCTTATAGAAATTTTAAGTTGGATCTTCATTTAAACAACTTTCAAAGTGATAACCCCTTCCCAAAATTTATTATTTGCACCATATTCCATCAAAAAACATTATCTTTCGCTATAAGCACATGAGTTTTACAATTTTAGTCTGACGTATATTACTACACTGCCTTACTTTCTTGTTTGTGGTTTTCATTATCATTATGTTTTGTCCAATTTCATATTCGTCTCGCTCCTTGCTCGGATTATATTTCCTTGGTTCCTCCTCCTCTTCCTTTAAACCCTTCAAGTTTGTCCCTAATGTTTTATTATGCTCTTGTTAATTCAAATCCCTTTGAGTACCTTCGTTACTACTTTTGTGCCTTTTGTAACATGGCAACATTTCATGCTCCTAGATGCTCGGACCCCACCATGATGGTAGATGATTCAAAGACAACAACTGTCTTTGAACATTGTTTGTGTGCTATGTTTGTTATTCGGCTAGGTTTTTTACATATATTTAAAGATGTCTCATATGATTCTAATAACTTTGTCTCAAGTACTTTGTACTAAATTCCTATGACCTCCTCACAAGGGAGACAATGGGTGGTTAGTTATGGTCGTTATTGCATTGTTGGTGATAACTTGGCTCATAATTTTTAGGAACCCATCCTTATAGTAGGAAATGCAGGCTCTGTGGTCAACATTATGAACAAGAACTCAAAGTTGATGACACTCCCCCTCAAATTTATGATGTTTTTGCATCTATTTCTTTCATTGAATTGTGTGATTCCTCTTTGAGTGAGGACTGGACACCCCTTCCTTCATCGACGGAATTGCCAAAAGGCATTTTTCAATTTGATGCTTCTTTGTCATTAGAGCCATCCACCCCTATGGGGAGTATTAAGTTTGTTGTTTTTTATTTACACGCGATGGTGCTACCTGGACAAACCTTGAATGACTTATGGACTTTGGATTATGACAAGATCTTTTTACAAAAAGTCCAATTCTTGCCAATTGCTTTCAATGGGGATGTTTTGTTTGAATTATTGCCAATACTTTTGATCACTCAAGACCCTTCCCAAATGCAAGGTATGGACACAAAGTATGATGGCCATGCTTGGTGTAAGTTGGTCACAACCAATATAAAAAATTCGTTTGGCTTAACTTCAAGAAGGCTTGTTGCTTGGGTCACTTGCAATGTGTGCAAGATGATTGTGGAAACTTTGTGTGCTCTACATCTCGCAATGAAACATTATGGTGCAATGAATATGCTCATATTCTAGTCTTAGGTCAAATGACAATGATTTCGTCCATTTCCTTGTTTGGATGCAATTTTGGTCTTGCTCTTCCATTCTATGTCATGGATTGCAATGGGCAAATCTATTAGGTTGTACATAGACTCCAATCTATGTCAAGAGCAACAATTCATCTTGGTGTTCACAACCATCCTATTGCGGATGGAAAGTGTCGAAAGTTTTTCAAGGAAACTAGAAGATTAATCGCAAAGGAGGTGGATTGCATGCCTAATGAAAAGATCTTTTCGATTTCCTTCAGTGCTAACAAGACCTTCTTGGCGAGTTATGTGCTTGATGATTTTAGTGATGGCACATGGGAACTTTTCCAGGGTGAGTAGCTGGAACACATCCGAGACAAGTTTCATGAACTTAAATCTCCCAACGTTTGTAACCTTGTTGTTTCTTTCAAAAATCATCCAAGAGGTGTCTATATTGATAACATCCTTGAATTGAAGTCCAAGAGTTGGTATGATTACATCCAGGAATGTTGCTTCCCAGGACAAGTTCATGGACAAAAAATGTTTATTCAAAATGTTGATAAATGGTGTCGGGAGTGGAGTTAGCCTTGTCACATGAATGCAACTCATAGGGGATTTGCAAATTTCTTGGATCATGTTTGATCATGTAAAGCATGTTGCTAGTTGGACAATTATGGCTTGTCATGTGTGCGATCCTATGTATTGTAAAATGTTGACCATAGTGGTTTGTGATATTTAGTTAAAGGACACTGAAGTTTGACAACTTATGTGGAAAAAACTCAATGAAACAATGTTGAAGAACATATTTCCAATACCCAAATTCAAAGGATTCATGGTTGATAATGCACAAGCTAATTAGAACGTGGTCAAAATTATTTATAGTTCAAGGGACACCTCTATCAAGATGGTTGATAAGGAGTGCACTTGTTTATTCCATTGGACTCAATCACTCAATAAGCACATTAAACAACTAATCAAACTTGAGTTGCAACTTGAGCCCAAAGTTTTTTGCCATTAGTACAAGAATGCCACATCCCTTAGGGATGTTGAAAGTCATTATGTTCTAATTCGTTGTTGGTGGCTTTCATTTGGGGTTGCTTCTAAAACAAGTGTCCACAAGCTTAACAATTGGTTTAACTTTTGGCATTTTTGTGTCAGACAATGGGGAGGTTTCATGGTCTATGTGATACTTCTTTTATGAACTTCCTATGACTCCCCTTGTCTCCTATGCATTCAAAACTGTAAAATGTCCATTTTCATTGAACTTCCATTTGCAATCTATCTCCTTTTCCATTGTAACATTTCATATTTTTTGATGTTTCCTTTCCTTTGATTAACAAAAGTTTAACGATAAGGAACGAACAAACATGCCCACTTGCAATCCAACTAAAATTAGGCATAACATTTAGTTGTAATAATTGGGGAATTGTGACACTTATATGTACATAACAATGTCTAACCATTACGTTCAAGCTTTCAAAAAATCTACATTATATAAACAATACTTGCAAAAGGGTCTAGGTGGTCATGGACCTCGTAGGAATGAATTGTTGTTGAGGAGGGCCCAATAGTCTAATGATCCTATTAAATTAGTGGTTGTTGTGGTAAACTATGTGTCTGGATCTTCCTTCTCTTATCACGCTTTGCACCTTGAGGGGGAGGAGGTTTTTGGGTTTACCAAGCAACCAGTTCATTGTCCTCTTGCTGTAGACAATGATTATCATCATCTTGACTGTGTGAATTTTTCTCATCCACGAATAACAATTCTTACTACTTACAAACGGATATGACGTGGCAAAATATTCTACCACATCACATAATATTTTGTGATTTGGTAAAATATTATGTCAAATCATTTAATAATATCCACATGGTAGACGAATATACCATGACATGGCATGAAATATGCTATAAGATTCTTTCTTGCTCACCTAAACAAGCTCACCTACTCATGCTCGTTCATTAACATCATTGGTGTTGTTGGATGGAGGTTTTGGAGTTAATATCATCACAGAATAGTTGATATTGAGGTTGGGGCTTCCAAAGCCTAAACTTACACCATACAATTTAAAGGTGGCAAATCAAACAACCACAAAAGGGTAAAAGCATGCTAAAGGTGGACCACTTTTCACCAAAAGTGGCATAGTCCTAAATATACATAGAGTATTTCTTATATGATTAAAAACATGCATTTTGAAAGTTGGTGGCAATGTTTCAAGCATAATAGCCTTGGGATTTGTGTCTAAGACTTCTTAGTTTTTAAGGTTTGCAAAATCTAGGATGTAGGTGAAATTTAGACCTAATTGAGGCGAACTCAAACACACTTGTTTATGTTTGGCAATGGCATCATTAGGCTTGTAGCTTGTGGTGGTGATGCATTACCAAACATCATCACAAAAGCTTGTGGCGGCCCAACACTATCAAACTTTTGTTAATTTGCATCATCGCAAAAGCTTATGGTGGCATCCCATTGTCAATTTTTTTCTTACATCATTGTAGGAGCTTGTGGTGATGTTACATTATCATAGGTAAGGTTTTAGAATTTAAAGGCGAAGCTCGTGTTACATTGTCTTGGGGCAATGTAAAAGAAGGTCAGGTCTTCATTATTAATTTTGAAAGTTGGCAATGTCATAACAACTTTCAAATCTAATCATTGAGGTACAAATTATTTTTTGCATATCATTCATGCTTTGAATATTGCATTTTTTTATTTACATTTCATTTCATGAGTAGCTTTAGTTTTTTTTAAGCACCTAGGTTAGCAAAATCGTAGCCACAATTGTAATGGGCTTTGGGATGCAAATGTAAAGTTCAAAAACTACACATACCTCCAAAGGCCGAAAATTGCAATTGCAACTACAATTGGCTTTGGGATGCAAGTGTAAGCCTCACTCAATGGACACATGTACCTTCTGCAAGATTCAAGTCATCTTTCCTTTTTGCGTTTTAAGGGTCTTAATTGAAATTTTTTAACTTTACATTTGGTGTTTATAGGTTTGAGGGTAAAGGTTGAAGATGATGTGTTAAATGTGTTTGGGGGTTATATTAAATAGTGTAGTAAGAATAGGAATAGGTATTATGGATGTTGGGATTAAGTGGATGAACTTCCAAGAAGTTCAAGTTGCCAAAGTCTAGTCAGCTGACTACGAAGGTCATATGGGAAGCTCTAACTTTGTTTCTTGTTGATGGCAAGCATCGTTGAAGTGTTTGGCATAATGTTGTTTTCAACTCATGTATAACTTGTATCTAACATCATTCTTCACATTTTTTCACTTGTTGGTGCGAAGGAATTCAAGATTGAAAAGTATCAGATAGGCCATAGATCACACCGAATTAAACTTTACAGTTGCTAATAATGTCTTTGCACTTCATGAGGTAAGTACACCTAGAGACTATAATGTTTTTCTATGCATTTGAATGTTATTTGTTTGATGGGTTTTGTGTTCAATCATGATCAAGGTTCATGCAATTTAAGGTAGTAAATTGGGGTTTAGGACTCAAGGTAATATTTGATTTTGAAGGGTTAGTGTGCCTTTAGGTCAAGTTCTTTGAAACATGTCAACAATGTCGTATGGGAGATGTTGAGCAGGGCAAGAAATCCCAATGAGAAGTTGGTTTGGGAGGATGAGGTTCAAAGTGAAGATGATGTATTATGGGCAAAAGCACATTAAGGTGTCACAATTTTGGCGGGTTCAAGTCCTTTTTCAAAATCCTTTTCTAGTGTAATTGAAAATTGGCCTAAAATATGAATATTTAGATGATATTGAAAGATATATTTTTTTCCATTTTCAATTTCAAAACATGATGTTATAAGACATATATAAATTATCACAAAATATATATTTTAAATAATAATTTCTAAATGCTTAAAATGGCTTCTAAAATAGTTACAATTCTTGGGATTTAAAAAAGTCCATAACATAATAAATTAAAATCACATTCCATTCATTCAATAGATCTTTAGTTTTTAAAACATAATTCATCTAGTATCCCAAAATTTCAAACACATAAGACTACACATCGTAAGATAAAAGTCCATATCCATGAGTTTTGCAGTTGTGACAAAAAGTGTGCGCAAAATTCAAAAGTCCATTACTTATTGGATATCCACAATTTTGATTTTTTAAAAAAAATCTTAGAAGGTTGATTATGATACCTTTAGATAAATGAGTCCTTTTATATTTTATTTCAATGAATTTTATTTTATTTATTTTCTTATATATAAGGAATGCATGAAAAACTACCATTGTGACGTCCATATAAGGTCACCATATTGTGCAAACACCCTTTTTTATGCCACCGTAAAACCCTACAAAAGAAGATATTAGTGGTAGTGTAATGTCAAATAGCAAAACTCATTTTGGAAGTTAATGGTGTTGTGCATGCTTGTATTGTTAAAGAACTAACATGTTTAGATATTGTTAATCCTTTAATGTTTCTTGCACATGAGTTGTCCAAATCAAAACAATGGTGGAGGTGTACAAAAGTCATCAAAATTGGGGATAGGAAAGCCCCACCAAAACCTCCAAAAATTTGATTGTGTTCAAAGGAAGAGTCGTAATATCTCACACATTGAGGATAATGACCAAAATATATCTACTTTTGAGCCTTCAAGATCCACCTCTATGAACTTGAATTAGGGGATCAATAACAGGCCCTTTCACTTTTATAATCCTCAAACTTCAAATTCCATCGACTAAAAAACTTGTTTTCTACAACTAAGACAAGGTAGATGTTTCCATTATCTTGGATTTATTATATGATGTTATTTATGTAGTTCATGGTTCTTTAATCTTGACATGATGCATTTATGAAATTCCTTTGAAAACATACATGCCCATTGTTTCATATGTTGTTATGGCTAATTGAAAAAATGGCTTAAAAAGTTTGTTATTTCAACTTTTGACTTTTGCACTATGCAAGTTTTAGGTTTCAAGAAGATTTCATTGTCTATAGTATGTTTTAAACTTGTGTATAATACATTTTGAACTATTATATCTAGAAAAAATCCTTTATGTTTCTTTATATGACATGTTGTCATTAGTGTCCAAGCACAAAGAAGTTTAGTTGTTGCATCGAGGTTAGAGTTAAATCACAACATTACTTTTTTTATTTCCCTAATAGTAGATAGTTGCTAATTGGTTGGGATTTTGGGCATTTGTAGGGACAATTGGTGACTAATTGGCATTTTTAGTAATGCCTAAGTTTTGTAATCTACCCTGTCCATAATCGTGACATCGAGCATACCTTCAAAGTACCTTATGTCATGTTATTTTTCATTTTGCAAATCTATGACAATTTGTTGGTTTCCCATAAAGGATCCAGAGAGGCAATCAATTATTTGTGCAACAACAAAAATATCCTATTAAATCATGTTTGAAGAATGAGTGTCTTGCATCTTGAGCCATGAATATTGATGTCTAGCAAACAAGACTTGTGAAATAAGAGGAATGAATGCAACTTGTGTTTGTTAATCATTGAAAACAAATATTGAATTTCATGTTTTTAGTATTGTGAGCCATGGATTATAGCTCAACAAATAGTTAAGCTTTAGTTCCTTAAATTTCCTTAGTACTAATGATTTGAATGCTTATAAACCTTCAGGTAATGATTATTAATAGTTGAATTAGTTTTTGTGATATTTCTAGGCATAGAGTACTTCTGTATTTCAGTTGATGTAACGCTTAATTAGTTTAAGACCCAGTAAACCTTTTAAAGTACACTATCCTTTTTAGTTTGTAGAAAAGGGGAAGGGGATGTAGAATTAGATGTGATTTATTGATATATAGGGAATACAAGCCCATAATTAACAATAACATTTCGCATGACAAGGTTGAGTTAGTCTGTAGAAGAATCTTCGAGCACTAATGATGTACTTGTACGATTTTTAGGATGTAGTTCTAATACATTTTTATTTAGTTTCACTTATATCAGACTTTTGAATAGAATCAAAACCAAGCTTAAGTATTAACATTTCCGCCTGACTAGCCTCAGGTGAATTACAACTGAATAACTGACTAAAAGATAGATCACAGTTCTAAGAATTCTAGGATGC
>Ga0209208_10007587_pt1 | contig 14644 bp, 15 predicted proteins | sample S1TSphfallax_3_FD_187694 | JGI IMG/M metagenome (GOLD analysis project Ga0209208, IMG submission 187694) | Host-associated microbial communities from peat moss isolated from Minnesota, USA - S1T2_Fd - Sphagnum fallax MG (SPAdes) (version 2) | ecosystem: Host-associated > Plants > Peat moss >...
ATGAATCGAGAAGTTGTTAGTTGTTCATGGCATTTTTTTTTGAAAAAAAAAGGATGTATTGAAAATTTCGCAAAGCCTATCTATCTATGAAGGAAGGTAATTTGTTTGTTTTGTTTGTGATATTGAGATCTCCAAAACCATGGCACCTCTTTTTGTGGTCTTGGTGCCATTGGAAAGCCCTTGATGACTAGGGGTGCAATGAGTTGGTTTCATAATATTTCAATGAACAACGGAGGAGCAATTGAATATTGAAGAACTTTTTCACTTAAAATTTGTTTAAATAAAAATATTATAATTATAAAAGAATTTGGGTGCACTGTTGACATTGTTGGAAAGATCTCAATGAGTAGGATTTAATGAGGATAATTTGGAAATGTTTTGACCTAACATGCGGGAGAAATTGAAATTGAGTATTTTTGTCATTGAAAATTCAATTAAATTACCAAACAAATATTTTTGAAGAAAAAAATAGTTGGGTAACCAGTTCACACTTGGGCCAACAACATAGGCTACACTAGTTACACTGAACATACAATTTAAACCCGAATATTCTAACTTACCCCCAAAAGCATGTTTGTGAAGAGAAAGGCATTCCCTTGTGCTTGGTTAGTGTCTTGATATTCATGCCTATATCTTTTGTGAGTATGACCCCGGTGATTTCTTTGAAAATATTTCTCATTGTTGTTCATTTTCCTCACAAAATGTAGGAATTTTCCACAGGTTGAGGTTTTCTAAAAAAATTCCCAATGGGTTCCCATCAGGTTCCCAATGTGTTCCCCAAGGGTGCTCCCAATAGCACCTCGCTTTAATCCCATTTGTTTTGCCCAAAGTCATACTCCGGTGGTTTCTTTGAAAATATTCTCATTGTTGTCCATTTTCCTCACAAAATGTGGGAATTTTCCACAGGTTGAGGTTTTCTAAAAAAATTCCCAATGGGTTCCTATCAGGTTCCCAATGTGTTCCCCAAGGGTGCTCCCAATAGCACCTCACTTTAATCCCATTTGTTTTGCCCAAAGTCCTCCCCTTCTCACCTATATAGCTGGGCCAAAGGGAGAGGCACTCCATCTTTACATAGAATCTTCTATTTTGGGGAAGCTCCATAGTTTCAACTTTTTTTTTTGGCCATGGGCCAATGAAATTGGCTCATTGCACCAAAAGAAAAGTTGGACTTATGAGGCACCCCCAACCAATTGATATGAAGCAGAATATTGGACTCTTTTGGTAGTGTCATTTCACAAAGTCCCTTGAGAAATATCCTCTTATCATCTAAATACTAACCTTCTTCACATTAGAAGTTTCATGGCCACATCTCCAATCAATCATATCAGCCAAAATTGTGTTAGTGCCACAAAAAGAATTATCAATACAAAGCGAATTGGAATAAATCAACTTTAGATTAGTGGTGGGCTTGTAATGGCTTTTGTAAACAAGCTTCTTGATGACATGTGAGATCATTTGTGAACAAGACATATATGAATTCATTTTTATTGAAAAATAAAAAGAAAGCCAATGCAACTTTATTTCATGGTTACATGTGAGGGAAAAAAAAAACAACTATAAACCATTTGAAAAGAACTATGAAAGGACAAAACTAAGGAGACAAATTGATGAAAACAAAAGGGGATGAAAGTTGAAACAATAAGTAGCTTGTAGCAATAGCAGGTATTTATATAGGAATGTGTAGAACTCCTAAGAAAAGTTTTGACATTAGGGTAATTTGCAAAGAACCTTCCTTTCTTACATTCTATGGATTGCCCACTTTTTAGAAGTGGGCTTCACAAGCCCTTCACAACATTGCTATTTTGGATGGCCATGGATCAAAGACCATTTTCAACAAACACATAAGGTGCACAACACCTATACAAGCCTACCTACATGGTAGAATGGGTGTCATTCCAAAGCATTAGGTGAACATTGGAATTCATGGTTGTTTCATACTTGGTTGTGAGTTCAATTCACTAAAAGGCCATGCCACATGTTATATGCTAGGTAATTTTAGGAAGGGGTCACCAACTCACCAAGTCAATGATATATGTAGTCATCCAACTAACAATGTATGTGAGTACTTTTGGTCAAATTCTTGGGGAGGTAGGGTCAAGGGTCAAGGTTGAACATATTGCCCCTATTGTGGCTTTTAAAAAGAGTGTCCATCTTTGAAAAGAAGGGATAGCTTGATGAGTTGCTTCATGAAACAAACAAGAGTCACTTGGTCACTCATGGTTGGCAAACTAATTGAAGGTCCTTCCTTTTTGGCATGGTAAACTTAGTTGGATAATACTAAATTGTCATTTTTCTTCATTGCATTCATTTAGTAAACTATCAATGCACATTATACAATAACTACTTTTGTCAACTTTCATATAAATTTATGGTTATTATTGAAAAATCCAAAATTAGTTTCATTATGTTTCTTTTCAAACATAGTATACCATCCATGTCTAATGCAAATCCGTTTCTCCGACAATCACCTTGTCATAGCAAATAAAAATCAACCTCCAATTTTTTTTAAATGTAATAATTAGACTACGAGTATATTATGAAAACAAAAATAGAGATGGACCTTTTTAATGTCAAGTCAATGCATGTTAAGGTGGCTCACTTTTGATCTTACAATGTCAATTTATGTATTTTGACTCTAAATGCAATGGTTAATTAATATTTTGCATATAAAAATTTCAATAAATTTTGGTTTAAAATTATTAATTTGAGTACGTATATGGTGTGGGTGTGTTTTATGAATAATTTAGCATATTACAAAATTTATGAACTTTAAAAGTTAAAATCATGACCTTTCACACTTGAAAGCAATATTCATATATGGATTTCAAAATGATCAAATGATTGATATTAGGATTGTTAAGGACTTTGCTTTAGTTAAACAATATATCAATAAAGTGAAGTGTTAAAAATTTTGCACCATTTCAAATGTTGATTGTTATTAATAGATTTTTTAGGTTAATGTTAAAAACATGGGTCCATATCATATTTTTAAATATAAATTCACCCTACCTTGCAAAATGTCCACATGCATTTGAAATGTCCCAATATGCAATCCTATGACAAATGTAAAATTTCTTTACATTCTCATGGAAAAGAAAGATAGTCCCTTTGCTATTGAACACATAAGGTCATGAAGAAGGTGGTCAAAGTTGCTACTAACTAATACCTCCATTCCATCAAAAACATTGAAAAGTTACAATGTCTTTTAAATTTGAGTGTTACCTTTCAGTGGGAAAGTTGTATGGACCTCTTTTTAAATTGAAAGTAAACTATCCTTTGTATGATTGTATGTAGGATCATGAATCGACAAAGGTAGAACTTTGTAAGAAAAGGCCTAACTTGTGAAGGGGATGGGTTATGCTCTTGAACAAAAGTACCATTTAGGGTGTAAAAAAACGTTTGGATAAGATAAAATTGGTCATTGTCTATTGAAGAAATGTAGTTCTTGCATCCATGGCTTACAAAGATAACTATATTATAGTATTTTTTACATCTCCAATAAAATAAAAATTTGTGTTTGATAACAAAAGTATCTTAGTTTTGTTAAATTTGAAAGGGTTGTGTTATGTTTATATATTTTTAAACATTTTATTATCATACGTAAACATGGTTTAATAATTTATTTGACATAAATAAAGTATAAGGCTGAAATTGGCCATGAGAATGGTTTGGAAATTAAGGTGTGGAAGTTGATAGACAATATGCAAAGTGGTCAAATTCAAACAATTTTTTTAAACATGAATGAGAGCTCGTCTCAATGGGAACCTCTTCCTACAAGGTAGGTATTTATTCCTTACAAAAATGAGTTCTATAATCCTTGTGACATTGTCATTTAAGATGGTCACCCATGTGAAGATTATTTTTAGCCTTAAGGCAAATAACTTTTGAATGCATACGGCCTTTGGTGTTTTAGCCTAACTAGCTCACACATGATTAGAAAACTCATTTGGTTTAATCAACTTATTAGTTTTACAAATAATAATTACAATTTGAATTAAACTTGATGTACAATTTTGGTTGTTTTTTTTTTATAAATAATTTTGCATTGAAATTACCTAGAATTATGTTTCAAGGTGCCATCATGTTTCATGATTTTGTTTGAACTTTCCATAAAATGCAAAGTTGTTCTAGGAGAAGCCATTTGTTTTCTTGCTTAGAAACTTGGCAAAATAAAATGTATTATGTGTGAACAATAACAAATTTGAAAGTCTAGGTAACAAATCAATTGTCTAGTTATGAGTTTAAAGTCGCATAACTATGAGATTTTGTTGTTTAATAGATAGTTTGAAAGTGTTTACCTTCCAAAAAAAGAAGAAGACACAATATCCATTAAGGTGAAGAGATGATCCATCATGCTTGGTTAACAAACTTCATGTTGTTCAATGATTCTCCAAGCTCATCTATGCAACCCATTTACTAGGCATCATATCCCATATTTTGTACTAGTATTGAATTGAATTGACACATTGTTCCCAAAGTACGATTGTTGTGGGATGTTGTCCATAAGTTTTATGCACAACATATTGGCAAACATTACATATTTCATCAATAAGGTTTTTATGTGTCTACGAATAGATTGTTTACATGAGACAAATGACAACATGGTGCTAATTTGTAAAACCAAAATATTTTGAAACAATGTTTGAAGTGAAAATATTTTATTCATGGCAAAGGTCCCATATATATACAAATTGAAGATAGTTGAAGACTCCTTCAACATTGCTTCAAAAATAATGAGGCACCGAAATTGTTATCAACAATTGTATGACATCTATAACTTCTATTTTATAGCAAACTAGTTGTTAACCTTCTATAAAACCAAAAGTCACCACTTCTAGTAGTATCGATCAATGTCAATCACCATTTCCAAATGAGGTTAAGCATGTGGTGTGATTTTTTTTAGAAACTTCAATCGACACCTTCCCTCACACTTGACTTTTTAACTTCTACTTCCTAGTAATGACATTCTTCATTTTGCACATTAAAATTCTTTAAAATTCTTCATTTAGCACCTTGTCAAAACATTCTTCGGCATGAATTTTAACGAATTTTCGCGAATTTTAACGAATTTTAACGAATTTTCGTGCTTTTTTGGGCTTCCATAACATTCTCGCACCAAGAATGTCATAATTATGTTTTACTTTATCTTTCAAAACAAACTTTATTATGTATACAAAAAATCAATCCTAAATTTAAGATCATAACTCAAGAGTATATATAAATTAATTGTGAAATTTATCATATTGTAAAAATAAATAAATAGATTAATAGGTTTTTAAATGATCAATATATGTATACATTAATTGTTGGGACTATTTTTATATTTAAATTGATTGAACTGAGTACTTTCATGCATTCAATCTTATACTATTTATCAATAAGGCATATCTAATTTTACATAATAGCTTTTTGTTTGTTAATAAATGCATATTATATGTTAACTTCTTTAAACTATATTTTTTCATGAATAAAATGTTGTAATTCTATATGCTTAGTTCTAGCATGCAAAATAAGATTTTAAACAAGCTTTAAAGTGTTTTGGTTGTCACAAAGTAGATAGTAGGTTTATTATCTTGAACACCAAGTTTAGCCAATAAATTTCTTACCCACATAATCTCCTTGGTTGCTTCTATGAATGCATAATATTTCACTTCAATTGTTGGCATCATCATAGTTGATTAAAATTGACTCCTCCACAAAATTAGAAAGTTGTTGAACTTGAAAAATAACATAGTAGTGGACTTGCATCCAATTGGTATTTGGCCCAATTTGCATCCACATAGAACACCGTATCTTCTAATCCATTTCAAGGAAATAAGATGCCAATTTTTTTCATTCCTTGAACATATTTTAGTACTTGCTCTGAGGCCACCATATGTGTTTTTTATGGTGTGGATACAAATATGCTTAAGTAGTTCACATAAAAAAACAAGTTTGGTTGAATAATCGTGTAATAGATAAGACTATTTATTAGATTTTGGTATTCTACCACATCAGTCAAATTTGAATCCATATTAGTAGAAAGATGAACCCCTTCCTCCATTGGTGTGTTAAACATGACAATCTACCATTTGATATTTATCTACATTGAATCAACATTATGCCTTCAATGAAATATAAGAACCTTACTCCTATGTAAAATTTTGCTAGACCAAATCATGACATCTCATAATGATTTTCTAATTCTTCTTCTACCATGAGAAGTTTATGATCATCATATTTTCAAAAGCACATCATCAACATACAAAATCAAGATTATGCAATACCTTTATGCTAAAATGTTATAATAGAGATTGTGGTCTATGTGACCTCTTTTAAATCCATGTTGATGAAAAAAGGAGTTGATTTTTTAAAGTCGGACTTTTCATTAACTAAAAATTTGTCATTTGCATCCTCCAAAACAATGGGAATTGTTGTTACCAACTCTGGTCCTAACAGTTTCTTTTCTTTCAAAACCATTGTTGCATGACTTCTTCATTACACACTACATCCTTAGAAATCACAATTTGGCATGTATGAGGGTTATACACATGGTATGCCTGGGACATGTTATCATATCCCACAAATAGGTTTTTAGTAAATCTTGGCTCCATCTTGCCACCTATTAGTTTAATTACATGAATGTATGCCAAACAACCAAACATTTTCAAGTGATTGAGTTTAGGTGGTTGGCTTGTGGAAAAATGTATTGGAGTTAAGCTTCCATTAACACTTGTGGGATTTTGATTTGTGAAATAAATTGTCATGTTCACCACCTCACTCCACAAAAAATTCGGCAATTGTGCATTTATAACCATACTACAAGCTCAATTGAAAATGTTTGATTTTTTTGTTTTGCAACACCATTTTGATGTGGTGTCTCAACATTTGTTAAGTCCTTCCTTATTCCATTATCTTTGTAGAATATCTTCAAGTCATTAGAGAGAAATTCGCCCCCTTGATCATCCTTGAAAATTGTTATCAACTTCTCAATTGCTCTTTCAATTGTCTTGATTTCCTTTTGTAATTCAACAAAATTTTGAAACACACAATTTTGATAGGTAGAAAATAAATCCATGTATTTATAGAATAATTATTGGTCAATGCGAGGAAATACTATGACCCTCCCAATGACCTATGTTTGAAAGGTCCACAAAAATTAATGTGGAATAATTGATTTTGCTTGATTGCTTTTGTTGCGCTCTTTGTTGGTACAATCTCCTTGTGTTACTTCCCCAACACATGTTCATCACAAATAAAGCTAGTGACAAGTATGTATGGAAATCAAGTTAAATATCTTTCCTTAGACAACTCATGTAGACCATGAAAACCTATGTGACCTAATCATTTATGCCAAAGATTTATATTAAGATGATGTTCTGTTATTAATAATGTGGGTGAATTTTGTGAAACTTTTTGTAGAGTTGTGATTGTAAGTTTGTACAAACCAAGGTTAAATCTCTTTCACCTACAATTACTATCTTGTGAGGTGTAAAAACTATCACTATTCAACGACTAATTTTACCAAAAATCATTACACACCCTATGTTTGTTATAACACCTACTAAAACAACGTTTTTCTTTGCTCCAGGCATGTATAGAACATCATTCACAATCTTTATTTTTCCCTAGCAAGCAATTACATTATTTCCTTTGCCTTGCATTTTATGAATGTGGCCCATAATAGATTTGACATTGGCATGACCTATAACCTTTCTAACATTATGGAAAGACCCATTATCTCTTATGACATGAATGGCAACACTTGAATCAAGATACCAATTGGTATTTTTGTTTGCAATCATTTGCATGGACAACATAACAACTTCAAATTCATTTTCATTCAGCGGTTGCTGCACTTCATTGGTTGGAATTGTCTCTTCAACTTGGTCCTTGTGCATTACATTGATTATGTTAATAAAAAAATTTATTATACAAAAAAGCTCAAGAAATTGAAAAAAAATCTCCATATATTCTTTTATTTCATTACAGTGGTTTGACAAGTCAACAATGGCGACATCTCATGTGGCGGGTTTGGAAAAAATGGGCATTTTCTTCTCCAATGACCCAATTGGTTGGACTTGTTATAATTGCATGGTCACCAGAGTGTGTTCTAATGATAATTTTAAAGATTTTTTTTTCCATCTTGATTGCATGAGGCTTGTCCAACACCTTCACATCCATGTTTAGGAACATAGCCTCCCCATTAGTTGACAACTTGTCTTCCAAATTTGCGTCAGAAAATGGTGGAAAAAATTCTTCATTTGAACATTCCCATTCTTGTTAAATTTGATGCCTCTACTCCTCTACTCCTCCAACAAAAGCTTTCCAAACTACTTATCAAAAGTTGGCATTTCATATGATTGAACACTCTTTGGATAAATGACTTGTAGGAGTTTGCTAAGGTCCTCATAGTTATTTACACCAAACAATTGTCTTCCATCTTTTCTCTAATCACTTGCAACTGGGTAGTAGTCTATTTGATTTTTTTCCAAACCTCCAACATTGGTGTTGCTTCTTCCAGTTGAATGTGCAACACACTTTGAATTGCATTGTGATTCTTGAACATGTTTTGAAGAATGTCCCATGTTACATGTGGGTTTTTTTAATCAACAATATGTGGGATTAATGCATCCTTTATTGAGGTGATGATGATGGCTAACACCTTGTATATGTGTTTCATCAACATTGTTGCATTCATCACAACTAGGATTGATGTTGAATTAAAGTTGGATGTATTTCTGACTGCACTTCTAGCATCTCCCATATTGACCACCATTGCTTTTGCATCTTGTTCAGTCCTTGTGGGAAGACAAGTCGCCATAAGTCTTCCTTAAGGATAGTTTTGATTTTTACCTTCATAGTTCGTAGTTCGATGTTCCCTCCAATGTGTTGGCGATGTCAAAAAAAATTGAGTTGGTACCTTGTTCTAGATTCATGATTGTTAATAGACATTATTCAACAAACACCACTTTCTTTTGTAATAGTTGACCTCACTTAAGAAAATGAATGCACTCAAAATTTCAATCCTCTCACTAGCGTTCTAATATCATGTAAAATCAAAGTATATTGAGACAATGTTTAAAATGAGAACAATTTTCTCATGACAAAGGTCCCATATATATACAAAGTGAAGACAATTGAATTTTTTAAAAACATTGCTTTAGAAATGGTGACGCATGAAAATTGTTATTTACAAATGTATGACATCAGTAACTATTATTTTACAAGATATTAATTGTTAACCTTAATTATTACTAACATTCCATGAAGTTGAAGGTCATTTGCTTCTGAGTATAATTGATCATCGTCAATCATCGTTTTTGAATGAGGTTAAGCATGTGATGTGATTTCTTCTAGAAACTTTGCTCAACATAATTTGGTTATTGACAAGTACTTTTGAGACTTCCAAGTTAATGATGAAAGTAGACTCATTACAAAGTGCCCATCTTTGCAAGTAGGCAACCCAGGCATCAAATTTGTGCTTCATCCAAATGTACCAATTTGTATATTCATGCAAGAAGTGTGAAGAGGTGCTGACATATTTCAATTATGGCCCACAAAAGTTGACTTGTTTATTGGGAAGAGCACCAAGGAAGGGGTGGGGGGAGCCATTTTCTTTCTATTTTTTTGGGACTCCTTTCATTCAAATGGTAACATTTTTGCTACCTAATTATAAATGAGATGAATGTATATATATAAATTTATAAATATGGTATTTTCTGGAAATTAATAAGAACACAGATTTATTTATGAATAAATAAACATCTATAACTATATTTTGAATTGCCTTATTTATTTTATAAACATTTTCAAGAGTTTTTGCAGGCCTATTTGATTTTCCAAATGTCTATAACATTTACATCCAAAGTAATATTAGACAACTACGTTACTTTGAGCTGACATCGTTTTATATAAAATTGCAAGTGCTCACTTATTTGTACAATTATCTCAAGCCCATCAGAGTTTATTCCATCAGCACAAAAGCGAGCTCAATGCCACCAACTCCCGAATCCAAAAAAAGGCAATACAAAAGCTCAAAATGGTTATGCTTCAATTTTGATTATAGAGTGTAGGTTTGTAATTCAATCTACACTTGATGTGCAAAATTGAAATATGGTATTTTTATTTCTCTTTAGTGTAGTTATTTACAAAAGTCATGAGCTTTACCATTATAATTGGAATGTGGTTCCAGGTTTAAGACCTTCCCAACATCTTGATCTTCATTGTGGGTGTCTATAGTCGAATGTTCATGTGCAAAAGGAGTAGGGTATGGAGATCTGATTGAGATGAGTTCTGGTGTACAATAACATGGAAGGAAAGAGGCCCATGATCTCAATAGAAGTTTCTCAATACTGGACTACAAGATCCTGTTGTAGCTTCTTGAGTAATGTCTCTTCTTCACCTTTTAAGCAACTTTATTGGGACTGGGGAATACTGCATGTTGTTGTATTTGTTTCTGATCTTATTGTCAAGTTTACTGCTTACTGCCAGAACTGTTGGATCAAGAAGATGAGATTTGGGTGTTGCCTCATTGCCAATGCTGCAAAAGCATGGTGAATTGTGGACTATATAGCAAGCAATTGAGGCTCCAATTTTTACTGTTTGGAGCAATGCTATGAGTACTGTTAGTGCATGCTTTTATACTGGAAGAGATCTGCTGATAAGTCCAAATACTGCATATTGTCAAGTGCTCTACTAATGGCTTTGGTATGTCTAGTTATGGCGGGCAGAGTTTGCACCAGCACTAATTGGGAAGTTGTTGAGTACACCTGTGGACTCAACACCACTAACAGAAGATGGTAAACAATTGCCTACCCATCTCATTTGTGCTTGTCTTTCATGCTCTTACAATGAAACATGCTTCACATTTTTATATAGAATCAAAGTGGTGGGAATGACCTCAATGTGAATCAAGATCATATCCACCAATTGCTTCAGTAGTGACAGAAAAGGATTGCATGGAATACTGACTGGATTGGTGGTCTGAAAAATGGCATGACATACCTGTAGTTTCACTTGGAAGAATGTATACCAGAAATTACAGAAGCAGAACCCTCATCAAGTGCATCTGCTAATTCAGATGTATAATTATGCAGGAATTCATATGTAAAAGTTTAGTGATTGAATGCTCATCTGCTTATCCTGTCACCATGCTCAATTGAATTACATGACAGAGCCAAAAATCTAGGCAAAAAGAATCACCAAAATTGACTGAGTGATCTGGTGTACACTAAAAGCTTTGAAATGACCATAGTTTCCCTTGTTCAAACTTCAAAACTTTCTGACTTTTGACAGTTTACAGAGTTGTAGCTGGCACATCCACAACATCTGCATCGATGTCCATAGCTTGAGAACTTGTTTCCACAATTGGATCTGGGACAACTTGTTCCCCCTTCACAAGTTTTGGTGTTTCAACATCTTCAGGCATTCTATCAACTCCAGTCATTTCATCATCTTGAGTTCTTTGTACTGTCAGAATTGCCGCCCTTTTGGTATCCCCGTTTACAACCACTGCTGTTTCCCCCTCCCAGAACTCTGAAGCCACAGCCCCCTGGACAGTCTTGTCCACTGCAGTTGAAGGTAAGGTCTCATCATTGAGAGACAGGCGCTGGAGCATTTGACCTGCCTCTGCTTTTGTGATTAAAAGACTCACATTGGTCCTTCCACGCCAGCAGCCAACAGCTGTTGCAAGTGGTTGATCACTGCTAACCTTGTCAGCCCCATCAACTTCTTCTGCATTCCACCAAAAGAGTAGCACACAGTTGAAGTATGTCTTATAATCGGTCTGCAAGCAGAAGAGAAATCTAATACAGCAATTCAAGCAAACTGATTACGACTTACAAGTTTAAAATGGAGGACAATAATTTCCAATCTATGGAAACAAACCACAACAGCCATCTGGCATACCTATAAAAGAAAACATCAACTCCAAAAAACAGTCCTACAAACTTGCAAGAAAACAATTTAAAAACCAAAATGGAAAGCATGAAGCAAGCACACTGAATAGCTGTGGAGAAACATAGCAACCACATGATAAAGGAAGTGAAAGTTGCCACCAGTAGAACTAATAGTCTTCTTGAGAGAATAGTGGTCCCTTAATATCTATTCCACTAGAAAAGTGATATACACTACAGGATTGACCAGGAAAACAGAAAAAATCTTACTTGCAGGTAAGGCAACCACACAACAGCCATGCAAAAGATTCTGCAAGGCAACTGAAAAGTTGTCACTGAATGCAGAAAATGAAACAACTTTGTTGGAGAGCAAAAGCTTGAAGTCTCTTTTAGAAGCAAATACAATCTGTTTTGTCATGTAAGGTAGCAGCACTGGTAGGCCTTCAGAAGCAATCCGGAAAGCACAAGGAGAAGTCCCATCCTTTGGTTGCTGTCGCTCCTGCTCAACCCATCACCACAAAACACGTGATTAATGAAAGAACTCCTGTAATGGTGGTGATGTAATTCCAGGAAACACATGAGTCTCCTTCTGCTTGGTAATGAGACAAGAAAAGGTTTGGCATCAGCCTGCACTTTGGAATTGCACCTCTGTCCTTCCAATCCCCATTCCTTATTCCTTACTCAAAGGTGCTCTTTCCAATGCAAGAGAGTTGCCACAACCACCCATTGAACATAAAATCCATAAAGGAAGGCTCTCTGGAGTGCTTACAAACATCTTGAGACCAGCTGATGTCATTTTCAGATGTTCACCAGCACTGAAATTCAACCGTATAACATCGCTTACAGATTTGGAGACATAGTAAATCCGCTTCAGGCGAGAAGAATCTTCACTCCTTGTCACAAGATGGCCAGAAAGAGGGAATGTTTCCTTGATACCATAGAAAGCTACTAAGCTGCTTATCACTTTCTCATCTTCCAGGAAAAGAACTGGATCTACTCCCCTCCACCTTCCCTGTCGTTGAAACCGACTACCTGTTGCCCTCTGGTTGGCAGTGGTTGCCACACCCTCACCCTCCTCCTCCACTTCCTCTTCCTCCACTATTGCTGCAATCCTGTCAGTCACTTCTTCTTCGTCCTCATGGACTTCATCCTCCTCAAGTGCAGAAACTGGGATGTCCATAATTGGACCTTTTACACCATTTCCCAGTGAATGATCCTCCGGGTCCCTGTTGATTCCATTTTGATTTTCATGTTGGCTTCCCTCACTGACAAGTGAAGGTATACTCTCAGTAATGCTTGCTGACAACCCAACTTCCGGCAGTGCATTAGTGACCACCAAATCCTCATTGTCTGATGGAGTGGGTTCATTAACGAGAGACAGCATGTGATTGGTTTTTGTTTCTGATGTGAAAGGCTCTTTACCTGCACAAACGTGACATTCAGTTCACTTCAATTCTACAATGAAGCTCCTTAATGTCTACAAAGAACAAAACTACACACAGACACTTAGATTTCCGAAGATGAAAAAAGCTCACCTGAATGCCTTCCAGCAGGCCTGTATTTCTGATGCCCATCCTTGCTTTGTTGAACAACTGCATCCACATGTCCCATGAGATTCAATTAACCAAATTTGTAAATTTAGAACCTCTATTGTAGACTAAGCAAGAAAGCTGAACAGAGACAAAACAAGAATCAACTGTGCAGTCAAACAGAAAAAGATACCTTTGAGGGGAGAAATCTTCTGGAACACAGCAATGAAGAAACCACCAGTATCCTGGTCATGGGGCAGTATTCGCATGGAACGTTCGAGAGGAAGAGTTGCTATTTCAGGTGGGCCTTCCTCAGATTCTGTCTCATCTGGACCTTCATTTTTCTCATCAGCCTCAGCTGCCAGATCTGCTTGACAGACAGTCACAGAAAATCCAGCTTTCAAACATGACAGATCCTTGGAAAATGCCAAAAAAGGTTTACAACCCTGATTGTGATTGCTAGGTCCTTGCAATGGCAAACCTTAGAAAAATAATCATAAAATTGTCTCTAGCTCTGAACTTCAAGGAATCTCAGCAGCCAGAAAGATAACACATTGCAGAAAGTACAACTTGCCTGTAGGTGCAACTGATTCTTCAGCTGGTACATCAGATGAGTCCCATCCATTTCCAGAAGGGAACATACTAGGTACCACTACCCCAGCCCTGTGTCGATTAACTTGAGATGCAGAGCAAAGCCACCGTTTCCTATCTCGAATCTGGGGCATCGAATGACAAAATTAGTAGTCCAAACCTTGTGCAACTGTGTTCAGAATAAATGCGAAAGAGAATGTCCACTCACCTTCCAAGACATCATGCCAGGCCTGCGCTTGAGTTCTGGTAGTTCAGATGACACATCCAGAAGCTCCACAGATCCCCCACTAGCCCTCAATATCTGGAAGAACAGATCCTCAACAGTAGTTAATACAACTTTCTGAACAATCATTTTACAACTTGGATACATAGTAAAAAGATCCACTTGAGGAACTACAAGCCTTCAATGAAGTGAAATCTGGCAACCGTTATGCACCTCGCCCACAACAGCCTCATCCTCCACTGGATTCAAGGAGCACGTTGAGTAGACCAATCGCCCCCCAACTTTCAGTATAGCAACACCTGCATTTCCAACAGTCTAATATGTTCATATCCTCAAATGAAGAATGCTTGTATTCATCAGCACAATGTAAAGCAGAGCACATTGTATTCACTCTGCATGTTGCCTCTTAACATACCTCTCATTGC
>Ga0209208_10007588_pt1 | contig 14642 bp, 8 predicted proteins | sample S1TSphfallax_3_FD_187694 | JGI IMG/M metagenome (GOLD analysis project Ga0209208, IMG submission 187694) | Host-associated microbial communities from peat moss isolated from Minnesota, USA - S1T2_Fd - Sphagnum fallax MG (SPAdes) (version 2) | ecosystem: Host-associated > Plants > Peat moss >...
AAAAAAAAAAACAAAAACAAAATCTTCACACAAAATAAAATATCCAAACTCTTTCCGAATCAGAGTTTTATTTTTCTGGACAATGTTTTTGTCGTTTTCTACACCAAAAAAAATGGGATTTTTTTTTTTCAATTTTTTTTGTTTTTAGTGTAAATTGGACTTATTTTTCTGCTTTTTTGGATTTTTTTACCGAATTCTTTACATCAAAATACCCCCAAAAAAGAAAATCTTCTCACAAAATATCCAAACACTTTCCTGTCGGGAAAGCAAGAGAAGAAAAGTCTTTCTCAAAAAAATTATCCAGAACTACTTAACAAAGTGACCCTGTAATTGGACCCTCTAAAGCCTTGTTTAAGTGAGTGAAATTGGGTACCAGTTCATGGAACTGGGTATCAGTTCAGAAGATTTGCAGAATCCTATTTTGACAAAGGGCCTTTTGATTTCATGAAGAATATGAGCACAGCAGTCGAGGTGCACATAAGGCGAATCCAGAAACTGGGGGTGAAATTAGCCTGCGGATAAATTTAGGTGAGAAAACTAGTTTTGTCCCCTTTTTTTTTGGTGTGAAAAAGGCAGCTTGTCTGCATGCAAAAAATGTTGACTCCACAGGCAGCCACATCATAGATTAAGTATAAGGGAAGGCATTGCTGTTAGTACCCTCCTGCAAACCGAGGGTGAAGCCCAAGGTCCAGGGCAAAAGACACTGACAGCCCTTCCACCACAACAACCAAGGCATGATCAACGCTGCCGATTGCCTCAAGACCCCACCACCCTAGGGCGCGCTTACACAGAAGATCCTCACCCCAAGCTGGAGCAGGAAATTGCGCTGTGTAATGCACCATCAAATTGCACTGCGCTCCTTCGTCGAGGTTGTTATGTATAGGAGAAGGGCCTGAGAAGTACTGGCCCTTCCGTGATTTGAGATCTGTGCCGGAGGTCAGTAGGCCGAAGGAACAGGTCTCAAATCATGGAAGGGCCTGTACTCAGGTCCTTATCCCACGTAAAGCAGAGCTCGGATTTTTTGACTTTTTTGGAAATAGTGACAGGCTGGCTGGTACCTTCCGCTGGTCAGAAGATCCCAGTACAACCTGGCTGGTACCTTCCACCGCAGAAAGATCCCACTTGCTGAAAACAAGTTTCTTCAGGCAGGCAAGTAAGGGAGATGAAAATACAAAGGAAAAATCCAGGCAGTGCTTTACACATGTAAGGTCCTGGTCGCAGGGAGTTACCCGAAGTAATGCCCACAGCCCATTTGCAGGATGAAAAAAAAGTAACTGAACGGATGAAAGATGAAATGTCATGATGAAAAGGCAGGAGAGCCCGCCAAAGAGGATGATTCCCTGAGCAATTCATAATTTCACTCCCAGTTTGTGGGAGGGAAATTCCTGTTTGTAAAGCCCTCCATTATTAGTGTACTTATTTTGGGCCAGGACATTACAATCTTAAATCAGATGTTGAAACAAAATCTTTAAATGAGATTCCAAAAGGTTTTAGGATTTACAACATCGTTGTGCTTAGTCGCCACATTTGCATGTAGTACACAAGGAGAGACATTTGGTGGCAATAGAGTAATAGACATTTTCATATACAGTAAATACTTTTTATAATCACACTCATTTTAATCACATTCTTGTTTGTGTCACACTTTTTTTTTTTTTCGGTAACCATCTGTTTTGGTAAGAAATATCATTTTTTTGAGTCATTCTCACATTTCTTAGTAGCACAAAACATTTGCAAAGCTTTTTTACATATAATTGTGATTATAATGGGGAAATCTAGGGTAAATATTAAGGTTTTGTAAATTGTAGTTCCCTTTGGCAAGTTGTTAGTGTTGTTTTGTGTTCAAGTTGTGCAAACTAATGAATCCAATCGAAAATAAAATTTAAAAAACAACTTTTTATAACAAATAAGCAAAAAATATGCAAGCTTGCCAATTTTAATTAAAAAAACATAATTGACAAGATACACAAGGAGCTTAAACTCAATATAGATCATCACATTAAAATAAGAAAAAATCACAACATTTTCAAGTTTAATAATTTATAATAAAGCTTAGAATAACCTACATAAGAAATTTAGACAATTAACACTTTTATTCAAGCATAAAAGGACTATTTTGCAAAAAAAATTTCCTATAGTCCCACTCTTGTTAGGGTTTGTATGGAATGTGACTATAAATGTTTGAATCGTAATTTAGTAGTGTCATAAAAAAAAATGGTCACCAAAGGTGTGATTATAAAGGGGGTTTACTATAACAATTAAAGATGGGCAAAGAATTTTTTAGAACACAAAAAAAATATAGAATATGAACAAACCATTTCATCATTAGAATGTGAAAATATGTATGTTTTTTACTTATGTTGGTCAGTTATTGTTTATTTTTCATCATCGGTCAAGTAATTTTTTTATTAATATGAATTTGAACCACACAAGTACTCAATATTGAAATTTTTGAAAATAAAATAAAATGGAACCATTAGTTAAAAATTTCACAACCAAAATAAAAGCTTCAATTATGAATTTAGTTGATTATTTTGTCATAACCCTAACATTAGGTTCATGACTAAGTGTAAAATGCAAAGGCCCATGAGGCCAAGAAAATGTGTTTAGGTGTGAAACACACTTTCATAAATGGGAGAAAGTGCAAGGGATGAAGCCTAATGACTTCCAAGTGCACTTTCACTTTGGGAATTGCATTCATGCAGGAATTGCGAATGTTCAAAGCCTTGGTTGGAAAGGAAAACAAGCACCAAATTGGGCCCTTAGAACACCATTAAAAAGTTATTGAAGTGTAGATGCTTAGAATACCATTGCATTGTTCATTTAGACCTGACTTGCATGAATTATGATCAAAAGAAGGGGTAGGAGTCAAATTGGTAATTTGATTCCCAACCACAAACCCCTTAAAATAAAGGGTCAAATAAGCTTTGATTGGGGCGTGTTAAAAAGATTTTTCTGATGGCTATAAAACATTGCCCTTGTATTTTCAAAATAGACTCGATTTGAAGAAAATATGAACATCCAAAGTTTTAAAACAATAAGAATCCTAAAGAAAAGTGACATCTAGATGTAGTCCCCATAAAAAGGCACAAAGTATACTATAGGGAGGGGAGTGGTGCCTCTTCCCAAAGGTTACAAGTCATATAAAGCTTATGCTTAAGGTTGTCCCTATTAAGTCCATCACACCACTTCCATTCAACTTGCACTAATTGCCTTCTTTTCTTGGTTGTGCAAATTAATCTTATCTTGAACTCTCACTTGTGAGTTCATCCTAGTCCCATCCCAAAACTGTAACACACCCTCCTACCCCTGAAGTGCCATGAGTTAGGGAATGTGCCCCAATTTTTTTCTTTTTCCATTGTTTCATTTTAGGACCCACATTTGGGTCTCTTAAGGAATTTGCGGGCACATCATATTTTGTTTAATAATCACATGTTATGCATAAAGGTTGGTTATTAAATAACCAACTTGAGAATTATCTATTATTTTTCCAGTAAATGTAGGCTTTTGGGCTTTGGGAAGGTGGGAGGGTGGGTGATTTATTTTCACAAATCAAGTTACATAATGATGTGCATGTCACAACCTTAGCCTTGGGCTTGCGACCAAGTCAAGGGGGTTGCAAGGTTGCGAGCCAAGAGGGAAGCCCGAGAATCATGCCACATGCTCCCAAGAGTGTAAAAGAGTGTGAGGGAATAGACCTTCACACTCCCAAGGGAATTCCCACATTGGGAGTTAGAGTCCTGGTGGACTCTTGAATGTTCATAGAGCAATTGCAAAGGTCAAAACCCAATGGATTGAGGGGTTCTTTATATCATTGGAAAGTTATTGAAACTTAAATGTTTAAAATGGGCTCGCATCACCCATTTGGACATCTGAACACAAATTATGGCCAAAAGAAAGGCCGGGAATCGAATTGGCAATTGGACTCTCGACCATAAAAAAATCAGGAATTGATCGTATTTCCTTACGTGCAGGAGGCATGCGACACGTCATTGGAAAGATCTCAACAAGGGCTACAACTTTGCTTAAACCTCATCTCAATCTGAGGTCTACACCCAAAGTTATGGGCCCCTAAAGTTGGGACCAAAGTTGCGGGAGTCCCAACTTTGGCAATTTCAAGATTCCCATTCGAGAGTCCCGGGACAAAATGCCATTTGGATGTGGGCCTCATGGAGAGGCACAAAGTATATTATAAGGGGGAAGGTGGTGGCTTCCCCCAAGTCCAAGCCATGGTGAATCTTGTGAGTCCAAGTTGCATGTCGCTTGTCCTAACACTAAAAGTGCTCCATCTATGCACTAATCACTTTGTGTTGGTTTTGTGTAGGCCCATGTGAGTAAATGAAGCTTGTTAATTCTTCCTAGCCCCATCCCGAAGTTCCAGCCACGCCCCTCTACCCCTCCAAAGTGCTGTGAGCCAGGGAACGTGCCTCAACTCCTTGCTCTTCCGATGTTTTTTGTTTGGGACTCACATTTGAGTCCCTCAAGGAGTTGGGAGCGCATCAGTGCAAGTGGTATATATTTATAAATTACATCAAAAAATTATTGGACTATAATGTGTTTGTTGATCTCAAAATGTTTGTCTTTTGTATCCAAATATTTTCAACACATCTTGGAGTTCAACTATGCACATCAAATAATGAAGGGAATGAAACATGCTTTGTTATAGGAAATTGATCAAAGTTTCATTTTTATTCTTTCCATTTTTCACAACACAACAAAATAAAAAAAATTCAATTCAAATCTTCAAATGTAACATTACAAGTTTGGGTAGGGAAGCATGGTAAGACATGGAAACACACAAAATAAGAAAGGCTTACATTTCCCATTGCCAAAAGCCTTTTGTCAAAAAATACAACATCAAAAAATGAAAAAGAGGATTTCAAAACTTGTGATTCCAGTGTCCAATCATCCAATCTTGATCTCTATGTAATCCACTAATGTGAAATATGTCTTAGATTTTATATTTCCCTTCAAAAAACTAGAAAATAGGATTCCAAGAAAAAATACTCATGACAAAGAAAATGGTTTCATGCATAATGTTTCAGCCTTGAGAATTGTAAGAAACATTTTTGGTCATTATGACCTTGTGGAAAGCAACCTTCAAGGAATCAGGATGTAAAATAGTTTCATACATAATGAAATCCAATAAGGAAAAGAAGTAAGACCTCCCTCATTATAATTCCCATTTGTCCATTATTCTTAATGAAACAAACAACTTATTTTCAAGTAATTGCAATAAGTGTTGGCATGCATATTGATAAGCAAAGCAACCTCAAAAGGGTACTTTCTTATTTATGTCCATATTGGTGCAAAATGTAAATGAAAAAACAAAAGCCATGGCTACGCATATATGTTAAAACATCACTAAGAAAACATAAGATCAAATATTATTTAAATTGCACATTTGCATCAATAAAATAGTGTTGAATTTATTTGGTAAGATTTATCATATTCATATCATTGTTAATTTCCATCTCCTTTTCTCTAAATGCTAACATTTCAACCTCCACCATTAAATTGGAAAATTGCATTAATGGTTTTTAAGTTTTTGAGTTGTTATTAAGTTGTTTTCACATATTTATAAATTCTACTTGTAATGTTTCATTTCAAAAGGAAGTGGCAAATCCATGGCATGCAAAAGAATCAAAAGCGAGTGTTGGCATTCGGTCATTTATAAAGTATGCAACTTTAAAAGATTGGGATGAATTTCAATATGTCCGTATTCCATGCACCAACCTAGCTTGTATGTGTTGCAATGTGTTGTTTCACAAGCATCCGAAAATGAACTTAAATCAAGTGTTCATTAATTAAACCACCTTTTCTTTGCCTTAAACAACCAAATTAGGAAATGCAACCATTGCTATGCTTGTTAATGTAATGTTATTACTCTTTTTTTAAAGCAAAATATTGGATATTCATGTTGTTATTTTTCTTTTATTTATTTATTGTTTGCTTATATATAATATGTTACATTTCAAGAGGAAGTGGCACATCTATGGCACACAAAGGAATAAGAGGCAAATGTTGCCAACACCGTTTACAAGGTATGAAATTTTAAAAAATTAGGATTTTAACTTTAGTGTGTCCTTGCCCTACACTAGTGGAAGTGATCCCAATCACTAGCCATTCCACTCAAATTTTGAGTGGAATGCACCTATCCCAGTATAATGATTAATGGTAGTGGTTTTGGATGTTCCTAGTGATTGGGATTCTAGGGCAAAGGACATGTCATTGCACAACCACCATGCACGCCCAAACCACTAGCTACAAGGAACCATTCTTTAAAGTTTAAATGAGTGGAATGGTCAATTTGGCATTTCCATTCCCCCCTTATTGATATTTTGGTTTGATGTTTAACATATTACTACTTTCACATTTTAATTCCATAGATTGATTGACCTGTCATTTGTCATGGTAGGGTGCAGTAAGGACAATGTTCAATATTGAGTGGTTGAGATTAATGATGATTGTATCCTAGATATGACATTATTAGTGACTTTGGAGGTCACTCCTATAGAACTATTCCATGCACCAACCTAGTGTAATATGTGTTGCAAGGTGTTGTTAAACATATGGAAATGAATGCAAATCTTATTGTTTTGACACAAGTGACATACAAGTGATGCTAGGTGCATGTATGGAGAATTACCCCATACAGATGTGGGATGCAAATGTTCACTACCTCTAGATTCCAAATGCCAATTGAAAAAGTTCAAATATGTGTGTCATTCATGGAAAGGTATGGGATTTTGGAGCTTTAAAGTGAATGCCATTAGCATGTCTCATGGGATTACAATTGTAGATGATGCAACCAAATTGTTCAATGGGAATTGTTAACTTATTACAAATTTTGCACACTCACATGTACACATAACACTATAAAGTTTTGAGTTCATAAGACTTGGAATTTTATCCCAATATTCAATATATAGTGTCTTGTTGTGGGAAGTTCTAAAACATTGTGCTACATGTTGTGATTGATAAGGGTTCAAAGGAACAACACATGAGGCAGAGGAAAAGGTGAAATGTGCAAGCATGAATATCAGAGGTACCATCTGATTTGAAAGGTCCATGGTGCATGTTTGAACATATTTTTAACAAATTTCATAATACAGGGTTAACATATATGACAAATAAAGTTTATGGCATTAAAACTAGGTGTAAGTGATTTGGCCTTAATGATACAAACCGAAATGATGCACAAACCTTAAACCCTAGTGAAATAAACTTGGTTTAAGTGGCATAAACCTCAAATAAACTTAGAGAAACATGTCTGATTAACACAAGCCCTAATGACATAGACATGAATGACATATTTTAAGTGACATATGTGAGGTTTTATTGGCATATGCCCTAGTCACATATAACATTGCTCAAACCCAAGTGAAAATATAAACTTGAATGACATAGGTGGAGTGAAATGGGCCTTATTGGCATAGGCCATAATGACATATTACACTAAGCCCAAGTGTAGTAGGAAACCCATGTGGCATAGGCACCAATGATGTATTACACTTTAGGGACATAGGTTGAATGACACATGTCATAGTGATATAGACCTATGTCTTAGTGATAGAAGATGAGTGAAAGAGGACTTAATGATATAGACCTAGGTCCTAATGACAAAGGTATTGTATTACATGTCTTAGTGTTATGGAATGCCTTTTCATATTGTACTTTTCAATATTGTAGATGTTTTTGACTACTCAAAGCTTACTATTTTGAAATGTGATGTACTTTTTAGGTCTGATTTTTCACCACATACAAATGTGTGAAATCCAACTTTCTTGCTACCATGGAGGTGTTGAATGCAGTGTCAGCTTAAATGCACTTGAAGATCAAGGCGTGTATGTTTGAATAGCTTTCCAAACCATTGAAAATGGATGGGATTCAAATTTCTTTGTTAGATGTAGCTTGTTTGATTTTTATGCAAGATGTGGCTGCAAGAAATTGTGGCAAAATGATTACCCATTATTTTTGGATAAAAAAATAATCTTTGGATGAGGAAATATATAAACAATTGTTTTCATTATTTTTAGTTTTAATTTTGAAGGCAAATGAATTATTTGATTCCATTATGTGTACATGAAAGATAATGTGCTTCAAAGATATATGAAACAAAAATCTTGCAAAGTTTTCAACCTTTTGCAAGTTAATTACAGATCATTAAACATAATTGTTTTCCCACATTTCTTGAGGTGCCAAGTTTTGTTCCTTTGAGTTTTGATGTGATTTTTAGGTTTGGTTTATCACCACATACAAATATATGCAACCCAACATTTTTGTTGTTATGGAAAATAATGTTGAATACATGTCTTTGCATAAATGCATTAGTTCAAGATCAAGACAAGTATGTTTGTGAACAAACCATTAGTAATTTTGGATAGGATTCATGTGTCTTTGTTGCAAGTAGCATGGTTGACCTATATGCAAATTTTCATTATGGAGGACTCCAAATGCCAATAGAGAAAGTGAACATGTATGTGGGCTACTCATGCCTAATTATGGGAATTGATAGCTTTGGGATGCACACCATTAACTACTTCATGGAGCTACAAATATTATCCAACTTAGGTGTTGTATGTTGCAAATCATTATTTTATTGTTGTACTCTCACAAATAATACAAAGTTGTTAGGACAAGAGGTGAATTTTCATCCCAAGTAACTGGGTATGACTTGTTTTGTTGTGGGTAATCATGAAACATCATTATATTGTGATTGATAGGAGCTTGAAGGAGTTGTACATGAGGTGGAAAAGTAGGACAAGGATATGTAAAAGCCAACAACATGGGTACTCTCTCTCAAACTTTCATGTGCATGTTTTATGGTTTCAACAAACTTTAAAATACAATCATTATGGTAGATGACTTAGGCATAAAATAATAACAAGTCCAAGTGATGTAAGCCCTAATGACCATGAACACATTTTAAATGACATAAAACTAAATGAAATAGGCTCAACTCACATAAACCCTAATGACATATAAAAGCCCTAATGAGATTTACATCAAATCGAAATGAAAATAACCTTAATAATATTATAAACTTGAGCAACATAAGTTAAGTGACACAAGCCTTAGTGGCACATGTTGTAAGGATAGACCCAATAATAGTTTTGGAGAGATTAAGCCTGTTGTTTTTATAGTTCATTAAAAAATGAACAAAATGGTTTAAATGATGGTTATATAAACAATCAATATTTAGATTTATAAGTGGTCAAGTTTTGTACATGTTTTTTGGGCTGTAATTAAATTAAAAAAATACTTATCGAATTTCATTTGTTGAATGTATTAAATAAAGATTTTTCCTTGTTTTTGTTCACTTTTTTTTCCTGCTTTGGCATATGTGACTACATTATTTCTTACATTCATTTCAATTTCTCTTGCAAATGTATTGATATTGATATTGTTGTTTTTTTGCTTCTATTATAAGACTAAAATGTTCACACAATTTCATTATTTAATACATGAATGTTGGACAAATTCAAGTTATCAGATGAATTATTGATGGGTTAAGGTTTCAACCCTAAACCTAAACCATTTGATGGCAATATATTCTTCATTATCTATGCACAATGGGTTCCATCTACCAAATTTGTGCATGCAATTAATGAATTAAAATATAGTCTCAACATGTAATTACATGATACCAAATGTGGATGATTAACATGCAATTGGATGGTCCCAAGTATGATTAGTTATAAATAAACCCTAAACTTCAATGGGTTTGATTAATGGTAACTTATAGTGTTTGATTAACAATATATGGATGATCAATTAATTGTTGGTACCTCTCATTAAGGAGTGAATGAATAATGGGGGTGCTAGTTGGAACAATTATAAATATTAGCAATTTAATTATTCAAGATGACATTTGAACTAAACAACAAAGTAACCTAGGATTGCTTAACTCAAATTATTTCAGTTAGTTGTGCTCCAAAATCTGATCCTTTTTATGTCTCTAGCATTAATGTTCTTGTCTTATTGTTTAATTCTTCTTGTCTTACATGCAAGTTTTAGTTCTATCAAGAGTGTGAGTGCAAGATGGCAAATAGAAAGACTCAAAAGTTAAGTGTTGAATATTTCAATACAATGGTGGGATTATAAAATAAGGGACTTAATCCTAAACAAATGGATGCTAAATATGTTAGTGAGCAAAATTGTGAAGTTATTTGGGGAAAAAGTACAACAATAATGGATTCAAGTATAAGGAAAACATCACATATGTGGAGTTGATTAGACTCAATAAAAATCTATGGGTTTACGGTTTAGGGTTACGTAGTATCCAAAGGATGTGATCAGGGGGGCATACACAAATAAAAATTAACAACTTATCCATTGTGCAAATATAGGGAAAATTAGGTTTAAGTTCAATACACTAAAAAGCAAAAATATTTAGTAGGTTAAGAGAAAAATGACCATAATAATAAAAGGACAAAAAATGTTTGTTGAAAATGTGGTGAAACAATAAAAGCAATTGGTCCCCCAATGTGGAAGTCAAGGGTTCAAGTCTTCAACTTTGTAACCTATCCATATGCTAAGGCTAGTGGGTACAGACATGTAATTAAGACCCACACACCATAAGTCTCAATGGTGTTTTGATTAAAAAATAGTGAATTATCCGGTCAAAGTCATGTGATAGAATTAGATTGGCTATTCAAAATTTTTTTTTATCAAAATCATTTTCATAAGTTAAAATACAATTAATATTACTAAAAAAATAAAATAAAAAATATTGCATACATGTGCATATAAAATAATAAAAATCTCAAATGAATATAAATGACAAAAAATCATTTATAAAAAATTAAATAAGAGAAGATTAACGACATTCCTTTAAAAATTCTTTTGGATAATTTAAATTAGAATCATTTCAAATTTAAATACACATGTTCTCATAATATATTTGAAAGATTATTGTAAAAGTAAATAATTGTTTTTCAGCATAAACTTTATTTATCATTTAAATCTATGAAAAAATAAATAGTTGTTACACCTTCCATGGGTCCTAATTGCATGTTTGGACCTTAATCTCAGGTTGTTGGCTAGCTTACATAGGCCTAGTCCTAGGTTGCCTAAGTTAGGCTACCTACCTACTCTTTTAAAACTTACATAAAAATATATGCACATGTGTCCAATCATGCATTGGCCGCATGTCATGATATGTTTATATATTTGGTCATAGGGTAGTCGCAAATATAGTCACAAATGTAATTGCAACCTTAGTTTGATTCAACCTATGACCATCTAAGAAACCCTAGGAGAGTTCCATGGAGGATGCAATTACACTTGCAACTAGGTGAAACGTAATGTGTGATGCATTGTCTTTTGCAATTAATGTGTTTTGTGACTTGTGCACTCTAATAATCTCATTTGATATTTGTGATCTAGAAAGTAATAGAATGTAAAGTCCAATTGTTAATATGCAAATTTCATGTAATAACTTGATTTGGTTTGATGGATGATTTCACATGGCCCCTACAAAAATGCTATTTTATTATTATTTTTCAACAATTTTGTGATGTAGCATGAGTGGTGATCATCTATAAGAGGATTTAGACAAATCCGGGTATTAAAAAAATATTAACCTTGCAAAAAATAATTTCTCAAATCCAACTTTTAGTTATTTTCTTTTTTCAAACCTCATGTATTAAAGTGAAACTGGGACTGTAAATAGGTACCATAGTAGTAGTAGTACCTTGGCCATTTCAACACATGTCTGTCAAATAATTAATTAATTTTGAAACATTGGTTTCAAGAAATGAAATATTTTTAAATATTCATTATTTTCCTTCACAATATTTTTTGATTTGGAAGAAATAATTTTTTGAAAATTTCAACATTTCTGAAAATAATGTAAATTTAGTGTCCAACTGGCCCAAGGTACTAAGGTAGGTGGGAGACTACTAATAGCAACCCAACTGGACCAATTAAAAAAACTATCTAGCCAATCAGAAACAGGGAACAACAGTCAATAATTCCATTTGGTTGTGTTTATTAAACTCTTCCAGAGTTCCCTCAAGGGCTTTGAAACCTGTGCACTTTTCAGACTCACCAGCACTGAGCAGTCTTCCAGTGAACTAGTTCACTGGATGGGACTCCTGCATCCAAATCTTGATGATCTCATCCAAGATGTCATGGGCAGGGCCACATATATAATGAGCGCTGGTGGATGTACTACGTGGTCAATAGTCAACACTGGTCTCTAATTGACCCATCCAATTGCACTCAATCTTTGTCTGATGTTTAGTGATTACAATTTTTTTATTTTTTTTTTCCTGGCGAATTTTGGCCAAATGGCGCTTTGCTTTCAAAATAGCATAAATTATGTGTTTTAGTATATTTTTAGGAACCAAATTTAGAAAAAATAAAAAAATAAATGCCATGTTCTATCCTAAGTTCCAATAAGTAGCAAACTATATAGAAGGATGCTATAGTAGTTTTATTTTCATATTTTTAATCACCAAATCTAGCTAAATCATCTTATGGATGATTGCCACTTTAGCTTGGTCACATAATTTGAATTAAAACACACACACACACACACACACCCTGGTGAGGTTATGTGTTGCAAATCATTCACAAGAGGAATGAGCCAAATTTGGCTAAATGTCAAAAAGAAAGTAATTTTTAAAAAGAAGCCTGCTATGTTTTGGTGACCTCTAGGAACCGATTGTCTAAATATGGCAACATCAGAATTTTTTTTCTTCAAAATGTGGTGACTTTGATGCATTTTTTTCCCACAAAAGTCCTCCCTACCTTGTGGCACTATATTTTTTTGGGGGTCACTATGGTGCCTAATGTCGCCCACCAAAAAACCACTAGGTAATTAGGAGGAGTTGTGAGGCTTGAAGTGGCCTTTGACCCTAGCTTTGGACATGGGTAAGGGTGGACCTTGGGGGAGGTTGGAGGTATTTCAGATTGGAAATGTATTTTTGGACATTGATTCAAGAGAAGTCTCACAAGTATATACCGCACCTTAGGGTCAATTTTCACTTTGACAAAATAAATAACTATTATTTTTCAAAGAATGAATTCTTTTTAAAAATTTGAAATTATGTATTTTTCCATAATTTATTATAATATTTTGATATGAGTAGTGAAATTATTCAGAGTATAGCCTATGATAATTTTTTTGATTTTCAACATGTCAACTTCATAGTCTCACAAAAATTTCATTTCACTATTTTGAGGATTATTTAATGACAAAACTGACCTTAGGGTAAGGTAGACTACAACAACTTGGGTATTGCTCACCTAAGTCCCCCAACTTTGGGGGATTACACAAACTTCTCCAAATTGAACCTTCTTTTAAATTAAAAAAAATACTCATTAGAAATGGTTGCCACACTAGACATGCATAACTCTAATGTACAAATCCAATTGTAGACCATAATCGACGATTCATTCCCCATGGATGAATGTTGGGAATGCAATGTCAAGTTCCATAATCATCATTCATTCCCCTTAATATATCACCAAATATGACATTAGTAGACTTTTTTTTGCATTTATTCATTGATATTCCTTTTGAAAATGAAAATGCCAAACAAACGGTTAGATGTGGAAATGAACTTAAAAAATTCATCAATAACACATCCAAATTCAAAAAAAAGAAGATGAATGGAGCTAATACCCATATCAAATTGGGGCAAGATAAGATCACAATGAATAGGGATACCAAAATGTAACAGAAATCATCCAAAGTGCATTTTAGTTGGACTGGGACATTAATCCAATTTTAACTGCTTCTTCCTTCTCACCTTCTCCAATACATTTCCATAAGATCCTTCCAATAAAAACATTTAAACATCAATCCATGGATTTCAATATCTTTGCCCAACATGTGCAATGTGCATTTAGCTATTTTTCTTTGCCTATTTAGAGCTTTCAAATAAAATCGTGAAGGAATTTTACTCTTAATCATGTGAAATTATATAACATCCCTTGTACAAGAATGAAAAACCCTTGTTTGAGAAAAAAGTCTCATAAACATTTAATTGGATTTCATCTATGTTAATTTATGGAAATCTTCAATTTTTAAGAATATCCTTCAATGTACTACTTCCAATGTTGGAAATTTAATTGTCATTTGCAAAATGATTTGATTTGTGCCACAATGTTCATTTGCTTTTGCCAAAGAAACCTCTTTTCTTTGGCAACCTGATACTAGTCCTTGCCACCAAATTTTTGAAAAGAGATCGAGGTGTAATTACACAAACAATTCAAGTGATTTGAGCCCAAATTGCTCTAACATCGATGAATCTTTCTTTAAAATGATTCAATTAATATGAAGCTAATGATTTGTGACACAAGCTTATGAATATTCCATCTTTTGTCATAAGTTTTGCTTATGATCCTTGTTGTAAAAAAAATTAAAGAAGATGGCTGGACTTTCGGGATCTTCCCCATTTGCAACAATTGGTACAAAACCGTTCTCAAGAAGGCGACATTATGACATGGAAGATAGAAAACAACGAATTCTTGGTGACCCAAAATACGTCATCTCGGTAATTTGCCTAACAATATCACAAGTGTTTTTTTATCATCAACATAAAATTACATTGGGATTTTGGAAATAGGTATGTTTTTTAAGGTGGGGGGAGAGGGGGGGGCCGGGGTTACAATAAATTTAATAGTCA
>Ga0209208_10007589_pt1 | contig 14638 bp, 4 predicted proteins | sample S1TSphfallax_3_FD_187694 | JGI IMG/M metagenome (GOLD analysis project Ga0209208, IMG submission 187694) | Host-associated microbial communities from peat moss isolated from Minnesota, USA - S1T2_Fd - Sphagnum fallax MG (SPAdes) (version 2) | ecosystem: Host-associated > Plants > Peat moss >...
GTTGCACAATGTTAGACGAGATGCTAAATGGCCAGGGTTTTTAATGCCAATAGTACAAAAAGTATTGTCACATGTTTTCCTCCATGTTTACCATTTGCCAATTTAAGATGTAGACTAAAAAAAAACCATGTTCATAGCTCGCTTGCTCAAGTATATATAGTATGTTCCCTAGCATGCAATATACAGATTAGTACCCATAAATGGCATGCTAAGGGGTTCAAAAGGTGCTTGGGCATCACCTGATTGTTTTCGAAGAAGATTAAATTGATCAAGGGCAAACATGGTAAAAAAGGATGTGGTAGTATTTTTGTAGTGCGCATTTAAGGACCCTTGCTAATTTGACATTTCCCGTGCTGCACAGTTTTCTTGGTTTGATGTGTTCAATTGTGTGCATTATAATACCACATGCTTCCTGTCAACAAGCCCAATATATTTCTTGCTAAGGCCATTTTGCCATTATTAGAGCCAAGGCAATGGAAATCATTTGGAACTCCCTGGGACCTAGCAGCATTTAATTAAGCAAGTAACCATATTACTTGTTTCCCTTAAAAATCTAAAATCTATGTAAAAATGGATCGTATTAATTTTGTGATGTGCCTTCAAAGGTTTGACCCAAGGTGTTGAGATAAAGTTTTTGATACAATGCATTGTAAAAAACTTGAAAGATTTGGGCATGATTTGTTATTCTTTGTAGTGTGACAGGAGAGGCATGTGAGAGCTTTGGGATGGGATTAGGTTGAGTTTTTAAAAGTTGAGTTCATGTGTACATCAAGATGCACAAAAGAAAGAAAAAGGCAATTAATGCATTTGGAGCCAAATTGGTGCATGGACAAGCCATAGACTCACAAAGTTCATCACGACTTGGATTTGGTAAGAATCATCACCTTTCTAATGATATTTATGTAACTCCTCACAAAGATTACATTAAAATAGTTAAAATTTCAAATCTACTAAATGGGAGTTCCAAAACTACCAAATTATGGGTTTCATTATTTTTTAGGCTCATATTATCTTCTTCATATGAATTCCAAATCAAAAAAATTTAAGGGAAATAATGCAATCCCTACAAAAACATTTTCAATTAAATATCAAGTTTTTCAATTTGATTTGATCCCTAAAAAGTTTGAAGAAGATGTTGGTGACAACACAATATGGTGAACCAAAATGGCTAGTTAAATGTTTATTTTGAAACTCCATATCTAATGTATTTTGACCCTAGTGACATTGTGCTTCAAATAAAAACATGATTATATAGTATTAAGATTTATTTATTTTTTTCCCTCACCATGCCTTAACCTTCTTTAATGTGGTGCCATTCACTACATTTTTGGTACTATTGAAAAGGTAGGGTGTAAGGTGGTCATTTTGTAATTTTTTGACCAATTGAACAAAAGTATTGAATTTTGAGTGATTTTTTTCATTGTAAATTAATTAAAATTTTGGTTTTTCAACCAATCCATGCCTTTTCATCTATGACTAATACTTGAATTCACATTTTTTTTTTCACATCATGAGGAAATGCATATATGGGGAATCACCAATTGGTCATTTTTTTTGCATTTAGCCATTTCAACCAATCAATGTTTCTTCATGTGACATGAAGAAATGCATTTATTTATTCATGCCGTGGGAAAATGCATGGGGAATGTCTCATTGGCCATCATATTCTATTACTGTAAAAACATGTTATTTTGATTAGAAAATTCAATCAAGAAAGACTTCATTTTGGACAAATGTCAATTTAAAAACCATTTTGTTCTAAACAAGTCAATTTGGACCTATCCTACATGATTGGGGTGGTTTTTTTTACAAGTAAACTATTGGATTACTTGATGAATCATTTTGATTATTGGATATTAGACCATTTGATTGGTCAAACTTTGACCCCCCCTTTTTATTATTATTACCTTAAAGACAAATTGTGGAGGTAGGTTTAAGTAGGTAGGTAAATTGCATATAGGTTTAAGTTAGGTCATAAAAAGGCATGTACATAGGTGGTAGCCTAGCCTACCTAATTTAACCTAATTTACTTAACTTTTATAACTTAACCTAATCTAACATAACCTATCTACCTTAAACCTTTATGCATGTATATAGGTTACAAGTATTAGGAATTGAACCCCTCACCTCCCCAATGATAAACCAAGTCTTTACCAATGGACTACACCTTTCAAAGTTGACAAAACCTATCAAGTTTTTAATTTCACTTGTTTATTTCACATCATTAATTAATATGTAAATAAATAAGGAAATTAGATAATTAATAGCTAGGTTGCATGATGCTTGTTAGGTAGAAGGGTAGGTGAGTAGGTAACTTGTAGTTCGTAAGAAGTAAATAATTAGGTAGGTTAATGGCTAAGTAGGTAAGGATTTCAAATGGTAGGTAGGAAGGTAAATAAATAGGTAAGTAAGGTTGTAGGATGGTAGGTGGGAAGTAAAAGGTAGATAAATATGTAGGTAAGTAGGTTGTAGTAAAGATGTAAGATGATAGGTGGGAAATGGGTAGGTGCAAGTTAAGGTGGCTCAAAAGCAATAAGAGTTCCATTCCCAAAAGTCCATATATTAATAGTAGAAGGGAAAACATAGTTAAAAACCAATGTGGAATGGGCTTTATGTGGTGATTAATCAACTAATAAAGTCCATAGGAAAGGTAATCCATCTAAACAAGTCTTTGACATACATGTTAAGGGGAAAAAAATATCAATCCAACAAAAAATGTCCAAGAAAGGGACTTTTGAAAATGAGGTCCAAATCTTGTCATTTAAAGGTTTATAGTTATTTATTGGTTAAAATTTTTGTCATTGTAAAAAATTGCAATTTTTCAAAAGGTTCAACTTGACTAAAGTGTCCACATTAACCAAAAAAAATGTTCATTTTGACTAAAGGCATGGGGCATGAAACACATATAGTTCTTTTGGTTGGTTGTTATGATTCAAATGACCAAATGTTAAATTGTACATCTAATAAAAAGGACAAACTTTTAAAATGGTCCATCCAGATGGCTTAGTCAAATTAGCCATATTGAATGGCCATGTTTAGTCAAATTGGCCATATTCATTAGGTTAGTTAACCTACTTATTATGCTTTTTAAGTTACCTACCTACCTATTTACCTAAATATGACATGTACACCTACTTACCTAAATATGTCTTACTTACCTACTTATCTACTTATGGTAAAACTACTTAGGTATTTACTAATTTACTTATGCAAAACATTGAAATTAAAATGTTGTTCTATACATTGACAAAAGATTTCACGGAAGTTCAAGGAAACATGTTAAATGTATTTGATATTTTATTGTTTTGCAAAGTGGTGGGGTGGTTTGATGGTCAAGACATTGGTGTGGAGCTAAAGAAACAAAGGTTTAATCCCCTTTATCAATATATACTATGTGGAGTATGTATATTTGTATATGTATTTTGTACATGTGTGTAAATGTATAGTACCTAAGTGGGTTGTAAATAGGTAGGTATGTCATGGGTGGGTGGGTGGGTGGGTAGGTAGGTAGGTATTTATTATTTAAACTTTTATATTTACAAATTGAGTTATTTTTTGACTGCCCAATTTTTTGTTCAATTTGACTAATCAAAAATACCATTTTATAGTAAAAGTGAAAGCATAGTAAATTATACAAATTGGTGATCCTTACCAACAAGTAAAAGTAGATTTGGAATCTTTTGCATTTTAGGCATTTTAATCATGCCATAATGTTTTGGGTGTACTTATCTTATTAAATAAACCACATATGATCATTCTTAACATATATTATTACTCTAACTAGTTTATTTATTTATTGAAAGTTTATTACTTTTGTTGATATTACACATTTTCCAAATCAAACAATTCAAATGATGTGTTACTAATGTTTGAGCCATTATACACCTTGATACACATTTTTTGGAATTTGAATTTTTGGATTATGACAATGCAAAGCCCTTCAAAAGTAAGTTTGCCCTAAACTCAAATTTGGCATCCAAAACATGTTTTTTGATATGATACTAAAGTGCATTACATGTGTTTGATTCATTAAATCATGCCTCAAACCCTTTCAAAATGCAACATATGAATGAAAATTTCAAATTACTGTTTTGTGACCTACTTTCAATCTATTTTCTCACAATAGGATAAATTGGCAAATTTTGCAAAGTAGATTGAAAGTAGGTAATTTAAAAAGTTGATACAACTTTTGAAACTTTCAAAAACTTCAACATATCACATTTGATGTTTTCATGTAGTTGAAAAGGACAATCTCCTAAGGCATCACTTATTTTCTAATCTACTTGTTATGAATTTGTGTTTTTTTACTTGGGAGGACTATTTTTTCTTTAATACTTTAGCATGCTTTCACCTATTAGTAAAAAAGACTAGTAGTCAAGTTGCACATCTTCAAATCAACTTGTCTAGTATAACTAAGTGGTCAAATTGACCAAATGTCAAAATGATTGGTTTTTGGTTTAGTTTTCTAGTCAAATAAACTGTGACTTCTTGTAGATTGCATGTTGGAATTTTTTTCAATCCATATTTTTTTTCCATCATGTATCATATATTGAGTCCCTATAATAAATATCTGAGATGAAATCATAATGAAAAATGTATTTGAATGTTAATGTAGAACCCAAAATATAATCCATTTAAAAAATATATTACAATATGAATGGTGTATGTTTATTATATTTCATTCTTTAATAAATATTTTTATTCAAGTTGGCAATCTTAATCCATAAATTTTTTATGATTTTACAACATTTTTGTGGCATTTGAATAGAATACACTTAAAACTACTCAACTTTGACTATTTATTATCTTTTTCATATTTTGTCCAAATGAAAATAAATAAAATTCATTGTCAAATTTTCTTCCAATATCAACACATCTATAAAAAAATTTAAATCAACATATCAAGTAATTTGACCAAAAATACATTTGAATCTTCACTATTTCATACATTTGATCAACAATGATATTTTGAAGTTGGTTTTTTTTTTCTCCTTCCATACAATGATTTGTAAATAAACATATTTAAAATCAACATGGGTTGTTTGGTTATTATATATACATATATATATATATATATATATATATTTCCCCACCTTTAAAAAAAAAATGAATCAATAAAAATTGTATAAATGTTCTGTTATGTTTATTTATAATTATAAAAAATATTTAAATAAAAAATATGTTATCTATGAAACATATTAAAATTTTTATGCAAAGTATTAAAATGATTAAAATTTCATAATTATTTATTAATACACATAGAATTTATAATTTCATAATTTTTATCAAATTTTAATCTTATTTGTAAAAACATTTCAGTTCATTAAATGTGATGTAATATAAAATATTTAAAAATTTCAAGTTGTATGACCAAATGGCAAATACTTTCATACATTATTAAAGATCAAATTTTATATTTTTTGCTACCCCATCACATGGAAACATGAAAAAAAATGCCATTTTGGGGCATATGGATTTCTTTTGAATTTTTTTGGATATCATTAATAATATTATATTTCATTATTGAATGCAAAAAAATTAATTTAAATATTTAAATAAAAATTTTAGCGAAAGTTTGAAATTAAAAATTTTAATCATATTTTAGGCATCAATTTTTTATTTAATTTTATGGGTTCAAAAAAATTGCAATTTTTTTTCCATTTTTTTAAGAATTTCAAAAATGAAATTTTTTCCCCGAAAGTTGTTTATAATCATTATACAGAAATTCACATTAAATAATGAACAAATTTAAGGCAAAAGTTTAGAAAATTATGAGGTATTAATGCATTAATTATGTGTTTGATCATCTACAAGCTTTTAATATACTTTCTAGGTACATATGTTTACTTTCTAATTATTTTTCCTTTTAATTCACAAGATTTTAAATAATTATATGGTGTTCATGAAGAAGATTTTTAGTCGTGTAATTATGTCCATAGTTACAAGAATATGACTAGGCACAAAAACATGGCATACATGACTATGATTAGAAAATAACCATTAGTCATATTTGTCAACCTAATCATAAATGTCAAGTTTTGATCCCCCTTCCAAATTAATGAATAAAAAAGTGTCAAATATTTCATAAATATCATATTTTAGATTCCATGATAATCGTCCATAAATGTGTTTTTACATGGTAAAAAAGGACTAAGTAATGAATACAAAAAAAGGTGATGATGTGTCATGATTATGGTACATTTTAAAGAATTTGGACCAAGGGGGTACCTTTCCATACTTGATTTTCTTTTTTAAGTGTTTCAATCTATCAATATGTAGTGTTCTAACTTGTTGTAGGCATGTTCTCCAACTCCTCTAAAAGCAAAAGAATCATAACCATATTTTTTAAAAATATGATCTTGATGTATCTTACATTGCAAAATCCACATGTTTGGTCAAGAATATTGATGTTTTCCATATTTTTTTTTTCAAAATTCAAAAGATTGAAATAAAAGTTTTTGTTTCTTAGGAATATTCATTGTTTAATGTCTCATTTCAAATACATTAATTTTAAAGTTTCATTACCCATTAAAATAATCAATTTTAATGAAAATTTTAAAATGGCCCATCTAGTTATGTTTCTGATCCTCTATGTGAATGTGATTATTTGTCAAATTTTCTATTTACCACACATTTATTGCATCTTTGTTGAAAAAACTCATTTTTTGAGATGAAAATTTTCAAATTAATCACATGATATGGTTCAATATACCTTCAACTTTCATAGAAATTAAAAATCATTTAAATTGTTTTTGAGTACAAAAGTACACTACATTTGTTTCCACAAATACATTCCAATCTCCCCCTTTATAAAATGAAATGAAATAGTTATATATTTTTAATATCTTGCCTCTAGGTTATATTCTAACATATTATGCAAAAATATTGTGAAATTCTTTCAAAAGTTTGAAGTGGGATAGATTCAAACATGCACACCCTTAAAAAGTAATATAATGTGACATCCCAAAGGGGGTCACTGTAGTGTGCTTTCACCCTACATTATTTCCAAAACAATTGTGTAAATATTTTCATAATCAAGTTGTCAATTTAAAATGAGTCATCATTTAATGTATTTAAAATTAAATTATCCACCATAAGCATTTAAACATAAATCGCCTTATAAAAATTGCTACCTTGACACCAAAATTGAGCCATCATACCTTGCATTCACCCTCTCGTTTCATTTTTGCTAAACATCTCAAATTCATTTGAGTTGTATATAACAAGACTGGATCAAATAAGAAAAAACTACCACTTTGATTTCCATTAAAGTCTATTGTAAATGTGTTTTCACCTTAGTTAGGATTGCATTAAGCAATTTAATTTTGAACCTTTAAATGGCCATAACCTCCATTTGGTTTTGCAATGCACACCTCTAAATAGAATATTTTATTCTCAAAGACCAAGTTTCCAATAATGTAATGAAAACTTAATTTGGACAACTAGCTTAGATCCTTGAACCTTCTAAGTAAATCCATGGTATAGTGGTTCACAAATGGTGAATTATAGTGCGCATTGATCCATACAAGTCTGTATATAAAAAATGTTCATATGGACATGGTTGTTACTTTCTAAAAGTCTCATTAAAATTGTAATCTTTGATTAATAAATGTTCACCCACTTACAAACCCTCCCAAACCTAGGTAAAAACTTGCATAAAAATATAATGATGTCATTTTGTAGTTTGAAAGTCTTAAAAGGAGAACCTACAAAGTCCACATGAACAAAACCACATGTAAAGTTTTGAAAAACATAAGTTATTGGGGAAAAATTTGAAAAACAAACAAAAATTGTAACTCATATGGACTTATGGGATGGTTGCAAGGTACAATGGCTAACTTTTTACATCACAATTTAGATTTTTGTAGAGTGGTATGCATTTACATGCTATTAACATGGTATAAAACACTAATTTTTCAAATTTGTGACTAGATTTAAATTGTGAACTTGAAGAAAAAGACATTTATAAAAAAAAAATTGCAACATATATACACCAAATATATAGCAATGGACTTTTGAAGTTGAAAAAATATGGATTAATTTGCTATTTGTGCCTTTATATACATACATTTTTGTGTATGAATTTGATTTTGGAGATATTACAGGGACTCAATATATGATATGTTTTTAAAAAAAGGAACATATATGCAAAATGATTCTTAGAAAAAAGTTAACCAAAAAAAAGTTATGGAGTTTTGAATGGCCTAAAATGAGTCATATTTATGGCATAATTTGGGTGGATTTCAATTTCTATTTTTTTAGCATGTACATTAAAAAATTGTTTAGAATGACTTATTTTCATATGGACATTTTAGTTCATTAACCACCATGTAATTCCTACTAAAATAATGACATCAAAATAGACAATCATTTTAACACTATAGTATGGAATTTTAGGGAGTGGAGCATCCACCAAAAAAGAGCCACCTTAGAGTGCATACACCCTATGAAAATATTGTTCAATTTTGACCATTCAAAACCTCAAAACTATCAAACATTATGAAAAATGATGTTCATGACAACAAAATTGCCTTACAATTAAAGTTACAAAGCATGTAATATGTAAATATGCTAAAATTATCCGATAGGGCAACAATTTTTTTTGGTAAATAATTTTATTTATTTACCTACGTACCCACCTACCCACCTAAGAACATCTTAGCTAGTTAGCTACCCTACCTAATAACCTACCTACCTACCCTAATAATTAATGAATAATTTTAGTTTAAATTATTTTATATTATAAAAAAACCCACCTAGTTATCAACTTAACTACCTAGGCTAGGTAAGTTAGGTAGCTAGGCCACTTAGTTAAGGTAGTGGCTTAGATTGCACGTGTGGGGACTTGAATTCTTCACCTCCATTTTAAGGAGTCAAGTCGTTACCATTGCACCACCACCTTCATAAGGTGAAAATATTTGTGAACATGTAATAAACATGTTCAATTTCTCTTACACTGCTTACAAAGGTAGATAGGAAAATATATAGGGACATAGGAAGGTAGGAAGGTCAAACATATATACTAACTAGGATACTTGAGCTAGGTTACCTATGCTATGTACTATATACTATGGTACAAACATGATACACAAGCCACACCCACTTGTTTTTTTATTGTTTTTGTGATTATTTTGTGGGAAATTCTTAGAATATTCTTGGAATTTCTTTGAATTTTTTTATAAAAAAATCTTTAAATTTTTTAATAAATTCCATACTATCTCATTAAGGTTTATGATAAAAATTTGGCAAAAAAATAATTTTCAAAAAAATTCAAATCCATTTATAAGTCTTTTTATTGTTTAAAATCATGCTTAATGAGTGATTTTTGTTAAGTTTTTATTCATTGGATTAATTTCAAATTAATCCACATGTTCCCATGATATATTAAAAATTGAACTACATAAACAAATCTTACAATGTCAACATCAAATTAATTATGACTTTAAAACATGAAAAAACCAAGGAAACGTTACACTTGGTATGGTACATGTTATTGTGGTTGCACCCATTAACTAGCCTAGGTTATAACCTATACCAATAGGAGCTATTTAATATATTAGCTTATGTGTAAGTACTAACCTAGGCTATGTTATATATTAGGCTATTATTTGAAGCTATGTACTAGTTAGATGTAGAGTTAACTAAAGGTTATGTTAGGCTATGTAAGGCTATGTAGGCTTAGGTAAGAGGTATATCTAGGCTACTTAAACCTAGGCATAAGCAAATGTTATGTAGGGTTATGTAAAGATATATAGGGGTGACGTATAGGCATAAGTAAGGGATATATATGTAGGGTTATTTAGGGGTTACATATATATGTAGGCTATACATAAGCTTAGGTGGGTGGTTGCAAGGTAGGGTGGTTCACTTTTTGTGTCGCAATCTAGTATTTTGGAGAGTGGCATGCGTTTACATGTTATTAACACAACATAATATCAATAATTTTCCAAATTTGTGGCTAGATTTAGATTTTCAACTTGAAGAAAACATGTAGAAAATAAGATTGTAACATATATATATACACCAAACATATAGTAATGGACTTTTGAAGTTGAAAAAATGGACTGATTTGTTATTTTATTTGGGTTATATTATAGGGTGTAAATATATGATATGTTTTTTTAAAAAATTAAATTGCAAAAACATTGTTAAAAAAATTTTAACCAAAAAAAAGCTATGGATTCTTGAGTGGCCTAAAATGAAAAATATTTTCATAAGTCCATATCATAATCATTTTTGGGTGGATTTCAATTTTTATTTTCTTAACATGTACATTAAATAATTTTTTAAAATGGCTATTTGTCATATGGGCATTTTAATGCATTAACCACCATGTAATTCCCCATTAAATTTATGATATCATAATAAATTATCATCTTAACATTACCATATGGATTTTTAAGGAGTTGTGTATCCGTCGAAAATGAGTCATTTTAAAATGCATACACCCATGTAAGGTTTAAGTAAGGGTTATTTTAGGCTATGTAGGGCTAGGTAAGAAATATTTAGGGGTTATGTAAGGCTATGTAGGGTTGTGTCTAGGCATAGGTAAAAGCTATGTAGGGTTATATAAGGGTTATGCACACTATGGAGGCCTAGGTAAAGTTTATGTAATAGTTACCTAATTAGGCTTACATAGGGACCTATATAGGGGCTAACTATGGCATCACTATTCAGATTATTCAAGGGTTATGTAGGCCTATGTAAGAGCTATATATCTAGTTAGGGGGTACATAAGGGGTACCTAGGCATACATAGGGGCCAATATTATTGGGGTTATATTGTAGAGGCTATGTGGGCCTATACATGTAAGGGCTATGTAGGCCTAGATAAGCCCTAATGTATATAGCATACACCATAACCTCTACATTACCAAGCTGCCAAATCTATGCAAACCAAGGCCTACTTAGGCTAGCATGAACTCACTTAATATATAACTTAGATTCATGTAGGAGGCTCACATAGATGTACCTATGCTAATCTAGGCCTATTATTTATTTGCTTACTGTTTTATAATTACCTTCCCTACCTTAATTTCCTACCTACCTACCTACCCTACTTTAATTTCCTACTTCCTAATTACCTATTTATATGTGACTTACCTACAACTTGTAAATAGTTATATGTAATATTTTATTTTCCAAAACTTATGGTTGTACATCTCCCACTTAGCTCCATGTTTCATTTGACTACACCCATGTCCATTTTGACAAAAAGGCTCACTTTTGGTCATTGAATAAATGTCACATTGACCAAGTAGCCAAAAAGGTCATTTTAATCAAATGAACCAATCAAAATAAACATGTCACTTTAACCACTAGGGACTTTTAGTCAAATTGACCAAATTCTTAGTCAAAATGGACATGGTAATCAAGGTGGACCACTTGAAAAGCCATGAATTCTTGTAGTGGATCTTGTAGGATGCAAAAAGAAATTATACCTCCTACAGGTATAAATTGACACTATAGTAAAGTCATTTATATTAAAAACCACTATTGTAATTTGATATAATATTTATAGATATTACATGAGAGTCATCTTAATTTTGAATACCTTGTTGGCCAATTTATATATATTGATGGACCCCTAGGAGGTTATAAAAACATTCTGAATTATCACATTTTTGTCTCTTTAACAAAACATCTTGACTTTTGTGTGAATTAAAAGGAATCACCTCTTAATGTATTTAAGATGATGCATTCTAGTGTTATGTTATTTTATGTTTCAAATAAGTTTTTAAACTACTCCTTTACATTAAAACATGAAAGCCCATGACCATCAAAATTGAAAATCTTTAATTAGAAAAAAAGACATGTTAAGGTACATTGAATTCATTTTACACAAAAGTTGAAGGCCTAAGGGACCAACTTGCAAGGTGAATGGTTGAAATGTTTTTTGAAAAATATTTTAAGGAAATTTTTCCAAAAGAAATCCTTAAAATAGTTAAGCACATTTCATGTTATCCCATTTGCACCTTTTTGCCATATGCTTATTGGTCACCCCCAACCTGATTTTACACCAATACAAATCCTATCATTTGCAAATGTCATAAGCAATTGGTTTTTAATTATATGTGACATATGCAACTACTAGATCCCATAGTTGCATAAAACAAGTTGCACATGACATGTAATTGCATGCGATAATATGTATGAGGATAATATATATTGACGCACTCCCAACTTTTTGAAAGACTCAAAAGTGAACCCAAGTAGAAGACAATGGAAGGGGGAGGAGTCGGGGCACGTTCCTTAGCTCACAATATTTTGAGGGGTAGAGGGGCATGTTGGAGCTCTAGGATGGGAATAGGAAGAGTTGACAAGCTTCACTTACTCACACGGGCCTGCACACAACCCACACAAGGTGGTTAGTACATAGTTGGAGCACCTTAGGTGCTAAGACGAACCACAAGTAACATGGATAGATAAGACTCACCATGGCCTGAGCTTGGGGGAAGTCACCACCTTCCCCCTTATAGTATACTCTGCACCTCTCCATGGGGCCCACATCCAAATGGCTTTTCTCTCTTGCCATTTGGGACTCTCGTGATTTTGGAGCCCCATAACTTTGCGAAAAAACCTCGGATTTAAGTGTGGTTTGAAGCAAAGTTGTAGCCCTTGTCAAGAGCTTTCCAACGATATGTCATCATCTACAACTAAGTAAATTGGGTCGACTCCCGACTTTTTCTGGTCGGGAGTCAAATTGGTAGTTTGACTCCCGACCTTTTTTTTGGTCATAACTTGTCTTTTAGATGTCCAAATGAGAAATACAAGCCCATTTTAGACATCTACGTTCCAAGAGATTTCCAATGATATAAAGAACGACACAAGCCATTGAGTTTTGACCCTTAAAATCGCTCTCTAAAGTTTTGGAAGTTCACCGGGATTCCATCTCCCAAAGTGGGAATTGCCTTGGGAGTGTGAGGGTTCATTCCCTCACACTTTCTTACACTCCAGGGAGTATGTGATGTGACTCCTAAACTTCCTTTTGGCCCACAACCTTGCAACCCCTTTGCCTTGGTTGCAAGCCCAAGGCTAGGGTTGCAACATATATAATATTGATTCAAACTTCATCCATTTATATATTCTATGAAGGTTGCACATGTAACTAATTAAGTGTAGCTACCATGATGGTGGCCATTTGAATTTTAAGTGACCAAATATATGGTAACATGTGGCGTTTAACAATTTGCTTTCTTTCAACCTCATATTTCATTTACTTTTATTCCCAATTAAATTTGAACACAACATCTCCCAAGTAGAAAGGTATGTGGGTTAGACCAACAAGCCAATTTTTAAAAAAAAATTTTAAATTTTTTTTACAATGTTTTATTTTTTGTAAAATGGAATTTGTTTTACAATTATTGGTCAAAAACTATGTTTATAGATTATTTAGTTATTGGTGAATCATGTGTATGCATTTTATATTCATATAATGCATTTTATATTATTTTGAAAGGTGTATGGGTTAGGCATCTTGGTTTAAACTCCAAGGGCCAAAACAAAACAAAGTATATAAAAAAAGTAAATGTCTCCACTTCAACCTTACACCATACATATAACTACCACAAAGTACCATCAAATTAGGTGAAAATATGTGTCATATAACATTGATTTGCTTAATTCTAAAAAATTAATGAAGTAAAAAAATAGATTAAAAATACATTTGAAATTGATTAGAAAATATGTGTTCAAATCTACTTTTTGGTTTTAAAAATGTCATATCAATTTCAATGACCGTTTGAAGATTGAAAATTTGGAGAGAAATTTTGATTTGGGGACCACCATTTGATAGAACAATAGATATTAATAATGTTCTACCTTAAAAAAAAATTCCAATGTTTTATTAAAAAAACTTGATTTTAATCACCAAATTTGAAAAGTCCAAAATTAACATTTTAGTCTAGAATTAATTAAATACATGTTAATGTAAGAAGTTAGAAAATGAAAATCAACATATGTTTTAAAACATTATAAAAAAGAATTCTATTTCTTTTTTGTAAGAACCTACTTGACAACTACTTGAAACCAAAAGCTCACATTGAAAAATAAATGTCAAAAACTACTTGTATTTTGAAAAACCTAATCAAAACTTATTTTTACAATTTGAGATATAAAAGTCAATGCACATTAGTGTAAATATATATTATTTTAATGATTGAAATGAATACATTCCATGTTCCACAATTTTATAATGAGCTTTGTTGATATTTTAAATCTACTTATTTTAGTTTTAATAAGGTAATAGGTTGTTCACTTTATCTTGCTTACACCCCCCAGCACACATAGTTTATCTTGCAAGAAAAAATATGATACTTTCTTATAAAATACAAGAATGACAAAATATTAAGTGAAATTTTTGGCAACATTGATAGACTCAATATTTTGAGTAGATCGATTGGCACGAAAATAAGTATGATGAATTACATGCTAGCAAGTGCCATCAAGGGAAAATAAGAGCAAGGTAGTCCAAAATCACATCAAATTTCTCATGAATCAGATGCAATTGTGCACCCCAAATTGCATTAATGTAAAATAGGTTTTTTTTCAAAACTAATTGGAATTGTTTCTGAAACAAGTGATAAGATAAGCAAAGTATCAAATTTAATTGCAACATTTCAATCAACCACAACTTCATT
>Ga0209208_10007590_pt1 | contig 14637 bp, 7 predicted proteins | sample S1TSphfallax_3_FD_187694 | JGI IMG/M metagenome (GOLD analysis project Ga0209208, IMG submission 187694) | Host-associated microbial communities from peat moss isolated from Minnesota, USA - S1T2_Fd - Sphagnum fallax MG (SPAdes) (version 2) | ecosystem: Host-associated > Plants > Peat moss >...
GGGGGGGGGGGGGGGGGATTTTGAACATGAACATTTTTCAAAAAATTGTACTTTTTTTTCAAGGGCATGGGTTCCCATGTGAGAACACGTGTTCCCAATGCATTCTTGAGCATCCTGTCAACACCATGTTAGTGCCGCATCAATGCCATATAAGCATGATTCCATTGGCTATTACCGTGGGTGCTTATAAATGTGTGACTGCATCAGGTTCTTGTGTAAATGCACTCAAAACTTGGAAATTTTTGAGGTGCATGTAGTACCTTGTCCAGACTTAACCCAGGTGCCGGACAACCCAGATTTGAACAAGAAACCCTAAAAAGTTAGTAACTGCAGTGCAGATATCTGGACATGGGATTGTGTTTGATAGTACTGGATTCCTTTGCATGCAGTTGTATCTATATTTTGTGTGTGTGAGTGTGTGTGTTATGTCGACATGCAGTTGTAATCTGTGTGAAACGCTCGTGAAAATTATAATGGATATATTATTGCACAAAGGATATCCAAAACCAGGACAGGTAAACCTGCCCATCCCAAATATTCAAGGTACCAATTGTTCATTTCACACTTTCTTCATGGATTAATCATAAGCAAAAGCCAATTGAGCCAACGCTGAATTAATTCTAGGATGGCCTTCATGTAAAGATTCTTGGAATGTGAACATGAAAGAATTGCAACATGCCCAGCAATACGGTCAGAAATCATCAAAACCCTGCAAAACCTTATTTATAAACACATCGCTGATTCGAAAAATGCACAAAAGTATTAGAAAAAAAAGGGGGGAGAATTTAAAGGACTTCAAGTTCACACAAACTAGATGTCAAAATCTCTCAACAATCAACCGCTGGTACTAGGTTGGCTGTGGTGATGGGGGGGAGTTGTGTTCTGAAGAGGTGAAAGTTGGGAAGCAGCTATGCCTACTGCTACCACCTGACTTAAGATGGAGGATGGTTGCATCTTTTGCAATGTAATTGAAATTTTTTGGCAAATAAAAGTAACAAAGACAGAAAGGGGAGGCCGCTTCGGGACTTTGAAAACTTTGGACTGTATACACGGTACCTTATTCTCTCGTATGTGCAATTGGTCAGACAGGTTCCAAACAGAAAAAGCTTTAGGTAACTGCAACTTTCTACTGGGTCGCCATTAAGTCCCAACCAGTGTTGGACGGTTCTTTGATTTTGTGAAGAACCTTTTTTTAGTTCCAGTTTTACGAAAATTTGGAAATCAAATTGCACACATAGTTACTAGTCTTTGGGAATGCATACCGCTAGAAATGTTGTCCAGTTCTGTGCTTGGAAAAGAACCATCTGTTCCAGTTTTCATGCTTTTTGTAATTGGATAGAACCTCTGGTTCTAATTCTGACTAATTTTTGAAATTTGGATCAAACTTCTGGATGAGTTCTAAGAGCATCTCCACCCCAAAACTGTAAACAACCCCTTTACGTTAAAATAGAATAGTGTTTAATGATCACTGTCCCCACCACAAACATCATAAAAGTTCCTTTGAACACTCAAAGATCATTTATATCTTTACATCTGGATGAGTAATAGTCATAGTCAATGTCCAAATCCATAGTAGAAAAAAGATTTTAAAGGGGTTAAAATAACCACTGCAAAATGGACATCAATACAGGAGAGCAGCAAGATTTAATGAAAATGGGTGTTTGCAGGTGTGGGATGGAGATGCTCCAAGTAGGATTCTTCAAACTCTTAAGTCTCCAATTCTCGTGTTCTAGTTCAAGAAAAGACCCAAACTAGTCTGGTTCTGAAAGTGGTCTAGGTCCGCATAACACAACACACAACCTGAGATCGGAGATTGTGTACTCTCAAAGTTGTACACACCAATAAAACAAGGGGGTGTGTCACAGTGTGGCCTTGCCATTTACATTACAAAGTATCTTAAGGCAAAAGAAGAATTATGGAAACTCAAATATGTACCATGCAAAAAAATATAATCTTCAAAAAATTCTCTAAAAGAAACCAAAATTGTTCAAGGTACTCTATAACTAATCTCAAGTTTCAACACAAGCCAAAATACCATCTTTCAAAAATCCTCATATAAAAATAGACCTATTATTACCCAGGGGCCAAAATCCGTTAAGCTACTATATACTCTATAATGAATCTAAATGCAATATCGCAAAAAAACTGGGCACATGACAAAAAAATACAACCTAGGGTGCAAAAATCACCAAAATCGTATATTTTGGTTTTCATCATGTAATTTTGTTTACAGAAGTATGATTAAAGATTTTTTACTTTATTTCTGGTTTATAGCCAGATTTGGCTAAATTTGCTTAGGGTTTATCATCCTCTTTCTACATCTTCCTATGGATGATCCCAACTTTGGCGACAGATAATAATTCCAGAAAAAAACTCTGATCCTGGGGGGAGGAGGGCAGGCAGGGCCAAAAGGTTACCTTAATAATTATTATTACAACATAAATTTTTACACGGATCATTAATATTTTTACAGTAATAAAAAGTAATATTACTTTTTACTACTGTAAAATTTTAATGATTTGTGTAAAATGTTATATGTTGTAATAGCAATTAATTGCATTAATTACTCTAATTATAGTAAAACTACTATAATTTCTAGAAATAATAATTATAAGTTATAAATTATGCAACTACTATATAAATATATTAATTGTAGTGATTTTACAATAATTATCCATTAATCAAAGTAATTAAATTCTTGAAATTAAAATAATTTCGTCAATTTTCTAATTACAGTGATTTAATAGTAATTATACATTAATTACACTAATGTTACTGTAATTTATGTAATTTATTTTATTACTGGAATAATAGTAATATAATTTGGGGAAAATTAGCAATAATAATGATAACAATAATAACAAAAAAATTATTAGTTTTTGTACAAACTAATTCACAAATATTCTCCCTTGGTCTGTAAAATTCAAAACAATTTTCAAGTTTGATTTTCAACTTTTGCTTACATGATAAAAACCCTAAACCCTAGGTACCATTCATATTATTTCATGATAAAATAATTTACCTTGTCACTTTTCTTTGTTAAAAAAAGACCCATAGTTTTTGTGATTTATCATCTTCCAAGGTCATGAAATAATATGGATTTGACCAATAACATGACTAGAAAGGGGTTGCATACATTAATATGTACCAACTCAATCAATCTTGTTACTTGGGTTTTGGCTATTAGGAAAATGTTTCTTAGTTTGCTTCTCGAGTTGGTAGCCACGACACACATCATCAATGATAGGTAAGTTCATTAGTATCCCCATTGTCATTTCATTTTCAAATAGAGAGCTCAAGTCTTTGTAGTTCAAATGGCCTAGCTTGTGGTGCCACAACCTCACATTGGATGGGTGATTGATTACATTGGATGATTGATTAACTACATCAGATGAATGATTGATTATAGTCAATGGTGTCGTAAGAAAAATGCAAAGAAATGAAAAGTTTAGGACTGACATCCCTAGTAGTGGGGCCACCATGTTGCAAACTCTCTTTCTTAAGATCATTCATGACACACATATTTTAATTATGTTAGCTGATTGACCCAACAAGCTTGCTAGAATTTGGAAAGACCATATCCATTGTCATTGACAATTTGAACTTGTTTTGATAGGTTCATAGACTGATATACTACTTGGAGTTTTGCTCCCCATAAACAACTACTTACCCAATTCTAGAACTATGTTAGATAGACAAGAAAATGAATTGGACTAATGAATCACTGATCAATCACTACAGAGATGAATTCACACATGCAATTATCAATGGTTAGCAACATCCCTTCTCTAATACCATGAAGATTTATAGAAACATGCAACTTAAACTTATGGTCATTTAAAAACAGCAATCCTTGTTGCTCACTCCCAATCTAAATATTTCTAAGAGTTAAATAATATGGTTATCTAAATTGCATGTAAGTCCAAAACGTAAAACATTAATAGAATCAAAGTAGAAGCACTTCATTTTTATTCAATGGGCTTAAGTCTCACATCATTTGTAAAGATTGAACACAAAGAAAACATGAAATTTGAGTTCAAGAACCTTCACATTGCTCTCCATATGAATTCCAAAACAAACTGTAGGTCCTCTAATTTGAAAGGTCACCTATTGGGCTTCAAAGGGCCACCAAAAATTTAAAAAGAAGAAAAAAGAAATTGACCACTTTTTTTACTTAAGTAGCTTGGGGGGGGGGGGAATGCAACTGTGTGAAGTCCTAAATTTATGGGCAATGCCTTGAAATTGCAATAGAATTTTGGGCATTAAAAGAATAACATTTCATATAGAGGGTAGTTTCTAATTATTTCAAATTTTGGGTACCTCAAAGCACATTTGGGCAATCCAATGACACAGTTGCATTGGCAAGTTTGCAATGTGGTATTGGAAACATGGAGGTGGCAATTTAGTGGTGGACTTGACAATGGTGCACTTTGGCAAAGTGGACTTGGCCAACATATAAATTCAACTCACAAAATAACTAATTGAACGGTATTCCATATATTCCATAGAAAGTAATCAAAGTAGTTACTTCAATATGGAAAGCCCTCACCTCAGCCCCTAGCATAAAATGATCATGCCAGGTTTTGATGGTAGGTGCCTACATTAGTACTTTTTTGAAGTCAAAGAGATCCTGCCCCAGAGTGAAAATGTGTGGAGTGAAAATAGGATAATGGTAAGTAAAATCATTTTTCACCCAACAGTAAATATTGCAAGGAGTATTGATTTGTTTATTTTTATTTTGTTGTGTATCAAAATGGCAATGTATCAATGCTTCATATTTTATCATGCATTACGTCATCATGCATCATGTTAAATCATCAATAGAAATCCTATCTTACATATGTATTGTGTAAGGAAATGTGGGGAAATTTTCAAAATGAGTACATGGATAAAAAGTTTTATAGATAAACATCTAAATTTTTGTTTACTATACTAGAATTGTTAATGTATCAAAAAATATCAATAGATTCAAATTTCAAAATACATGGATAAGATATTATCACATTTCCAAGTTTATGGGTAAAGCAAAATAATCGTTAATTTAGTACCAAACCACTAATTTATTGTTGACACATGGTTTGAACAATACATTGAATGTATTACTAATATTTCACACTTGAAAAATAAATGGATACATATGAAAACTTGACACTTCATATATATTTAACACCACTTTTTTATCATAACTAACTATAATTTACCATATGTTTTTCATACACTGAGGATTTATTGATACATTAAGGATTTGTTGAAACGCTAATGATTTTTCAGCCCATCTAAACATAAAATAAGTAATTTCTATAAAAAAAGGATGGAAAAGAGGTTGCCACATTTCCAAATTTATAAGTAAGGCAAAACAACTATTAATTTAGTAAAAAACCATTAATATATTATCAACACATGATGTTTACATTGAGTGTATTATAAACATATTTTTACCCTTGAAAAATAAACCTTACATACGAAAATTTGACACCCAATGTAAATTTACCATTAAATTTTTATGATAAATTATTATTATTAATGATATGAACTATTGATACACTAAGAATTTATTGATGCATTAATAATTTGTTGATACACTAAAGATCTTTTGATATGCTAAGGTTTTTTCAACCTATCTAAACATAAATTGAATTTTTTTCAAAATAGGCGGACAAGAGGTTGCCACATTTCCAAATTTATGGGTAAGGTAAAAAAATTGTTAATTTAGTAAAAACCCATTAATCTATTATCAAGATGTGATGTGAGCGATGTATTGAATGTATTATAAACCTATTTTCACACTTGAAAAATTAGCCTTACATATGAAAATTTGACACCTAGTATACATTTACCATCAAATTTTAAATTATAACTAATTATTATTAACCATATGAACTATTGAAACAAAAAACATTATTGATACATTAATGATTTGTTGATATACTTAAGATCTTTTGATACATTTAGGCTTTTCCAACCCATCTAAATATAATAAGAATGGGAAAATTTTCAAATAGATGAACAAGAGGTTGCCACATTTCCAGGTTGATGGGTAAGGTAAAATAATTGTTAATTTAGTTAAAAACCATTAATCTATTGTCAAGATGCGATGTTAGCAATAAATTGAATGTATTAAAAACATATTTTCACATTTGAAAAATAAACCTCACATGAAATTTTGATACCTAGTATACATTTACCATCAATTATTTTATTATAACGAATTATTATTAACCATATGTTATTGATACACTAAAGATTTATTGATACATTAATGATCTATCGATACGTTGAAGATCTCTTGATACATTAAGGATTTTCAAAATGTCTAAACATAGAAAGAATGAGAATTTTTTCAAAATAAATGGACAAGAGGTTGCCACATTCAAAATGTATGGGTAAAGTAAAAAATAAATAAATATAATGGAAATGCACCACTGTGCTACTAACACATGGTGTGAACAATACATTGAGTAAATTATTAATACTTGACACTTTAAAATATGGGGAAAATTTGACACATGTTACACATTTCCTACTGCTTTTCGACTTTATATAGTTGATATTTGAATTTTTCAATTTATTATAAATACATGTTGAACTTTCAAATGAAGATTATTTTGTAGATTAGGGTTTAAGGTCACATTTTTCAAGCTTTTGCATATCAAGTGAACTTCCTTTTCAAATGATGTTTTTGTGTTATTCCAAGGGTGTTTTGGAGCACATTTTTTAATTTTATAAAATTTTCACATGTCGTTGTGACCTACTTCTATGTAAATGAAAGATTTATCATATTTTAAACATGTATGTTAATTATCACAAAGTTAAATGTAAGGTGCATAGAAACTAATATCTTCTACAATGGTTTTTGCAAGCATGAAGGGGAAATTGTTACATTTGTATGAACATAACTATCAAGTTAAAATGAAAACATTAGAACTTGTAGTTCAAACCCCACCAAATGGGTCTTTTGATCATGAAATTCTTGTTTCAAAAATTCTCATTTGACACATTGGGATGCAACAAGGCCCTCACCTTATGAAGGTTGCATTCATCCCCACAATTTGGATGCTTGATTTCATAATTAGTGAATAATGTCAAGATGGTGGACAATGTCAATTTCTTTGCAAAAAGCGCATCATCCACCTTGACAATGATTTGCAACAATTGTGAATAGATAGTGTTTCCAAGTTTTCAAGGTTCAAATTTAAAATAACATTTATGACATTCATGCCCCAAGATTTTCATGAGTTTTATACATGTATAGATATGATGTTTATCATTTTATGAATTTATTTTATTATTTTGTAAACATGTGACTAATTTATTCTTTTGTGATGCAATTTATGCCCATAGGTAGCATTAAATTGGTTTACATGGTTGTCTATAAGTATCAATGTCAATATGGTCCCAATGATCTCACAAATGTTGCCAAATATGTTACACAAAATCACATTGTAACTTTGAAAAAATTGGACATCAATGGAAAAGGAATCCCATCAAATACTAGCCATAAAGAGACATGAAATTCCAGTAAAAAAATGGGGTGGTTTTATAAAGAAATGATGTAGAGTTGAATTCATGATTAAGACATTGTATTTGCTCAAACATGTATCGAGTTATGTTTCATTCAATAGAATGATGTTAGTTAAGATGGTCTACATGCGCATGGGGATTTAAAGATGAATGATAAATATGCATTTGTTGCCCATTTATCATAAGATACAAGGAATTTTGTGATGGAACAAGTAAGTCTTGGATTCATAGTGTCTCAAATTATGACAAACCTTAAGCAACATGTGAAAAAATCATACAAAGGACATGTGAGTTAAATAAAAATACGTTCTTCATTAAGCAAGATGCTAGGGTGTTGTTTGGGAAATTGGTTCAAGAAACATATCGATTACAAGACTATGATGTGAAGAATGTGTGTACATGGGTTCAACAAAACATTAATTTGATGTTTTACTATCAAGAAACTAGGGTATAGGTGGATGGTGGTCTCACTAAGCAAAACATGCCTTTCATTTTGGGTATCCAAACACCATGGCAAAAGGAGATGATGATTGAAAATGGGTACCAAAGGTGTTTGTAGTTGATGCAACCTTCGGGAAAAGTGAAAAAAAGATAATACATTATGTTTAATGCATAATACATGTATGTGCTCTAATACATTAGTATATATGTAGTCTAATGTCATTGAAACATTAATAGGACAATTCACTTTATATAAATAAATACATATAAAACTTTGTAAATGCTAATAGATCATTCATTATATTTCTTGTCAATGTTCAACAAACATACCAGAATACGTTGATATATTGTGAATTGTGGCAATCCCATTTTATACCACGATGGTTTTGACTAATGGCATAATGGCATTCATGTATCATATTGCATCATATTACAATGTAAGAAAGAGGACTTGACACCATGAATGCACGTTTTGAATGAAATTATTCACAAAACTCACCCATCATGGCATCCCAACACTTTCATAGTTGATTTTGCCTAAGGGGAAATCAACTACACCAAGTAAAGTATCTTCCCCTTGCCCCCTTCCATCCAACTAATTGTCAACTATGTATTATTCATGTCATTTGCCCCACTGGATGTAACACGCATTGACATTGAATGTATATAAGTCCACCGAGTGTCATGTTACATTTACCAAATTTCCCATGCTTAAAGATGAGTGGTTTGAACTTATGTGAACAACCATAATACATCATCCAAAGGCATTGGAATTTGAAGCCCAACAACTTTTTCAAATGCATTATGTCGTACTTTCTCATCTTCAACTACCAATATCCACCTTAGATTTCATTTTTTCAATAGTTCCAAGTATGTTATCATGGAACATAGCAAAGCAATCTATAAAATCACAAACCATTGTTAGTATTTTTGAAAACCATAAATGTAATGAATCAAACAATAATATTTACATATGCACATTGGAAAAGACTCACCAATAGCTAGGGGGACCCATTGGATGTCCAACATTTCATAATAATGCAAAAATTAATAAAAGGCATTGTATTTGCATTCCTCCCATCTATCATTACCTTTAATATGCCATAAAACATAGAAAGAATTCAAGTTGAAGAAGGCCACGTCCTTTAAGGCAAACACTTGATAAGCAACTAACCAATCATAAATTTCATTTTTAATATCTTCTTCTTTCACATTCACAAGATTAGATAATTATTGATGTAGATGATGGATATCCTGATCGGTAATGGATTACCCAAAAACTTATTAACCTTCCCTTTGGAAAACATCCAAGGTAAGTTTTTGTTTTCTTGCATGGGGGACACACAACTCTAATACATCAATACATTGCCACATTAACACTTTACAACATTAAACCATTGACACACTACAACATTGACACAATGCAACATTCAAACATTGACACATTTTTAAAAATACATTAAAACATTAATTACCTAAATACATTGACACATAGACACATTGATATACTAACACATTATAATAACAATAAAAGGTGAAACATTTAGTTACATGTGTGGGGTCAACACTACATCCATTTTTGTAGATTCTCCTCTTTCAAACCACCAAAGGGGCATATAAGGAGACTTCCTGCCCTCCCATAATGAAAAAAAACATAAAAATGTAATAATTGCATAAGCATTGGTGGTGGGATTTTTGGAATTTGAAACTCAACCTATAATTTTTGTACAATTTGTGCCTTTGCAATTACATAAACAAGTAAACATGATTAGTATTAGGGGATGGGATGCAATATTTAATTAAAATAATGTAAGCATACATAATTTCATTTATAATTTGCCACCAAAGTAGTTTTGGCATTTTTTTCAATATGTGTTAATTGGATGAGAACATGTGTTAGAAAGTATATTAGGTTCCAATCCCAAGATGTTTTTTCAAACTATTGAGCGTTGTGATTTTCCCATTGAAATATTGTGTTTTACAAAACTTCAATGCACATCAGAGCCACCTCCATCTCTCAGGAAAACAATTCAACTTCAAAAGATTTCAAATGCATGTTGATATGAAACATACAATATCAACATGTTTACTTTGTCACATTGGGTTGCATCTTGTTGATAATGGGCTAAATTGTGTAAAATATTGCTAATAAGGTTGCACATAGAATCATAAGAAGTTTGGAATTGTCCTAGAACATCCACATTGTAAGGTTACACAAAATGCCTTCACAATACATGATACATGTTGTAATTTAATATAGTAATACATTCATGTAACCTAATAGATTGATAAAAATAATAATGAACCTTTTCATACATAGATGCAAAATGTTTAATACAATATTACAATATGTCATGTAAAAAAACTAAAGATAATTAAATTTTGGGGTGCATTGTACATTAATGCATTACTAATATAAATTGGTAATGTATTAGAGTTAACCACTCCAATACACCACATTTTGATACATAGATGCAAGTTATTTGATATAATATACTAGTGTACGATGCAATTGAAACTAAAAATAATTTAAAAAATAGAACCATGGAAATAAATTTACACCATGTTTGTTACTACTTGAAAAGGATTTATAATTTCTCATATGGTTTCAAAATGTAAATTCAAAATTCTTATCATGGAATGCAATGAAAAAAATGAATTTAAAATAAAAAGTAAAAGGTGAAGTACATTAATTAATAAGATGTGTGTTTAAGCAACATGGAATTAAACATGATGATAATTGAAAAATTGTAGGCAATTATGTAATATGCATGTAAATAGTATTATCTATATGGTAGTACCCACCTACATCAAACTAGGATTACTAGGTCTTGGTTTCACCAAAATTGGAGACAAAATGAAAAGTTATGACAACAACAATACAAAATATAAAAAGAAGGGATCAAACTAGTTTTGAACTTATCCCATGCCCCTTTGAATCAAGTACGACCAATCATGACCAAATGTTATCATTGGACACAAACAACACATGGAAATTGTTGGTTCACACATTCACACATCTTGATTCTCCTACATTTTTTGCATGACATTATTTACAATATGCAATTTCCTTAACATGTTCGATGCTTTGAAAGTTTTTATGTTGACAAGTGTAAACCAAGGAAAATGAATTTAAACTTTGGTCAAAACATGTTTCATGATAAGTACATTGGAGTTAAAACATGTATGAAAGAATGTAACATTCAAAAAAAGATGTTTAAGAGCATGATTAGAGTGAACTTGATCTTAATCCTCATATCATCATACCAAATGTAATCTTGATTAGGTAAAAAAATGAATATGAACATGGATTAAAAAGAATGATTTAATTCTTAATAGTAAATCTCATTGCAAGGCTAATTCACATTTTCCACAACCAAAATGATTAATCTATCAACCATGATTAATTGGTTAAAATTTTCACAATCAAGTTTCAAAAATTTGACCAATAAAACTAAAGTGAATTTAAGCCATTTCTATTATAAAATCAAGTTATATAGACCAAACTTGTTTATGACACACCCTCAAATTCTTTAAGAAACCCAAATGTGGGTCCCAAAATGAAATAATGGAAAATAAATAAAATTGAAGCACATTATTAACTCGTAGCATTTCGAGGGTAGGAAGGCGTGCTGGAACTCTAGAATGGGACTAGAATGATCTCACAAGCAAGAGTTCAAGATGAAATCAACCAACACAATGAAAGAAAGAAGGTGATTAATGTAAATTGAATGTAAGTGGTGCAGCAAATTTAAGGACAAGCTCAAGCACAAGCTTTACATGACTCACAACCTTTGGGAGGAGGCACCACTCTTCTCTTTATAATATATTTTGTGACTCTCCATGAGGGTTACATCCAAATGCCATTTTTTCTTAAGACTCCCAAGTGGGAGTCCTCAAAACTAAGACTCCTCAAAAGTAGGATTCTTGTTGTTTCGAAACTTGGGACATTCATATTTTTCTCAAATCAAGTTTTTTTTAGCATGCAAAGGCAATAACTTCTAACTCTTGAAAAGATATTTCCAATGGTGTATTGCACACCCCAATCAAAGATGATGTGACCCATTTTACAATGGGATTTGTGGTCAAGAATCAAATTCCCAATTTGATTCCCAATTTGACTCCCGATCCTTCTTTTGATCATAATTTATGCATTTTAGATTTAAATGGACAATGTAAGGACACTTTAAGCATCTATGCTTCAAGACCTTTATAATGATATCTTTGGGGCCCCATTTACCTTTTCAACTAAGGTTGTAAACATTCGGGATTCCAACACGAGTGCAACTCCCAAAGTGGGAGTGCGCTTGGGAGTCATTGGGTTTAGTCTTTTGAACTCTCCCCCACTTGTAAGAGTTTGTTTCACTCCCGAACACACTCTCTTAGCCTCATGTGCCTTCACATTTTACACTTAGTTGCGAACATGATGTTACGATTATGATAGTTTTAAAAACCAAAACAAACAAGGTGGTAGGGGAAAAGGAATGCTTATCAAATCTTATTACCTAAATTTTAATGCTTATCAAGTCTAAGTATTTAAACCCTACTATCAATTACAAACATGTAGAAGACATTTGAAATGGAGCTAAAACATTTTTCATTGACATATGTAGCAATATTTCCTATTGATTTAATAGATGGGCTATATTTTGAAATTGTGAATTTTAGGGTTTTGTTTATGAGTACCCCCATACATGGTTCATTATTCATAATCACCCACAAATGGGCAAGTTTTTAAAAAATTAATTTAAAAAAATCTTTCCATCTTTACAATCAATTTTTTTTCGAGCCTTCACATTGGGTGAAACAACACCTTGCAAGTCTTGACTTTCCAAGACTTAAATATTATCATATTCAAGAACATAAAAAATTGTAGATGAAATGAAACATGTGCAAACCAATGAAATCAAATGCACAATAAGGGGAGGAAATATGTATCAACAAAACACGTTGAAAATGCATTGATTAAAACATGTTATATCCCACTTCCAAAAATTTACATATTATTGACAGTTAAGTGTTAATTAAATAATTATGCATGTGGTTGAGTTTACCATTGGGTTTGATTCATTTTTTTGGGGAAAACATGTGCTTAGTATGCACATTCTTAGTGTTTGAATAGCTTCCCCCCGTTGCCCTTGCTTAATGCTCTAGGACTTAACCCCTGACCATAGGAAATTGTTCCCTGACCTAGCTTGTTGATAATTCCACGACATAACTTAATTGACCTCTTAAACCTTGAATAGTTCATCCCACCTTGAAGCTTCTCGCTCCCAACCTTTGATTGATTTCACACCTTGAACCTCCTTGATGCCCAACTAATTCAACTAGCTTGAGCTTTAGTCTTGACCAATTTTTCAACACCCTAAAACCTATTGACACTCAAATTCTTTGTTCTTCATTTGACATCAGACATGTGGGTGTCTTTTCATTTTTCACCTAACACACGATTGGGTCGTGAAAACATCAACAAGAGAGGGGAGAGAAAAAGGGGCTAGTGTAGCAGTGTGCCTTGTGTGTTAACATGCAGATGTGAAAAAGATATAGAGGAAAAGAAACGAAGGGGAAATAGAGTGGTGGAAAAAAACAAGAGAACATAAAGAAAGATAGTAGAAGAAAAAACTTAGAAAGGTATATGTGTTAGCCACTGTCCTAAACCTTAATTTGAATCATGCCAACCATTTTTTCCCCAAAATTAGTCAAATTTACATTTCTAAACTAAAAATTCCCTAGTTAAAAGCCATATTTGGGGTAGAAAATTGGTGGGTTTTTGCTAGAAAAAAAACACCAATGCCAAATCTTTTTTTCTTGGCTACATATAGCCAAAAAGATGTATTAAAAACAAAAGTGACAAAGTAATGTGGTTTTTGAAATTTCCAGTAGCCATAATTTGATCAAAATTTAAGACCATTTTTCATATTTTTATACATGGTTCAAACATGTTAGCCAAAATATAGAAGGATTTTTTAAAAAAGCATATTTAACTTGTTTCAAAAATTGGCTAAATATTTTTTGTATCATTGTCACTTTGACTACAACACAAATTTAGCCAAAAAAAAAACATTGCATTATCATGGTCACATAAAGACCCCCATATGCCATGTCATGTGATAATATCATGTTGTAAGTCACTAATGAAAATAATATGCTACCATATATCCTATATATAAATTCACTACGTCTATCTGTCTGTTTGTGACGGAGGTTTTGGGGGGTGGGGGAAGGGAGAGCAGCGGGCGACCCGTGTCAGTCTGTGACAGGATGAGGTTTTTGTGTTACGATGCAAGCGCCGATTTTGTGATCCTCCAAAGTGATTTTTCAGGACGCTTTCTGTATGTGTTTTCACGGTGCGATTTGGAGTATGTTGCGCATGATAATGGCGTCTTAAGAGAGTGCGATTCAATGCGCTGTGGTCGTAGAGAGAGAGAGAGAGAGAGAGAGAGAGAGAGAGAGAGAGAGAGAGAGAGAGAGAGAGAGTTCTTGCTGGAATTGTTGCAGGTTAGGTTGCGTGATCTCCTATTTCAGGTTTTTTTCTTGCTATCTCATTGAATTTCGCCCACTGAGTTCTTGCTGGAATTGCTGCAAGTTAGGTTGCGTGATCTCCTGTTTCAGGTTTTTTTCTTGTTGTCTCATTGAATTTCGCCCACTGAGTTCTTGCTGGAATTGTTGCAAGTT
>Ga0209208_10007591_pt1 | contig 14636 bp, 10 predicted proteins | sample S1TSphfallax_3_FD_187694 | JGI IMG/M metagenome (GOLD analysis project Ga0209208, IMG submission 187694) | Host-associated microbial communities from peat moss isolated from Minnesota, USA - S1T2_Fd - Sphagnum fallax MG (SPAdes) (version 2) | ecosystem: Host-associated > Plants > Peat moss >...
TGGTTCCAGCCTCTAACCTAGAGTTGGTGGGTTCACCTGGGTATTCAGGATATTTTCTGGTAAGGTCCATGTCCAGTTTTAGGGTATCAAGATTGGATGGAGGTTCACAACTTTGTTGGAACCAGAATTGGATCTAGATCCTGGAACTGGCCTCTTGCAGAAACTGAGATAGTGACCTGCACAGTGCTGCTCTTCTCTTTTAAAGTTGTTCATGTTCTTTAGCTATTTGTTTGTAATTTTTAAAAACGTACCAAAGGAGAAGCCCTTACTTTTAATTTTAATTGAGTGCACATGTTAATAATGATATGATTTTTTTGGTTTTGGGCTTTGTGTACTAGTTGAATGAAACAAATAATGCCCATAACTTTTAGTTTTAGTGATGTTTTAATGAAGATAGAACCTGACCTGGTCTTAAACCAGACTGGCCTCCAAAATGTTTTGAAAAATCTCCGGTATCAGAGTTTTTTACAAAACCAAAAATCTTTTTAGAACTGCACCGAAGGTCCTATCTAAATTTTATTTAAAAATACGAAAACTGAAGGTTCCTTTCAAAATCAAGAACTGGTGCACAACACTACTCTAAACACAGAACCAGCCAACAATGCTCTATACTCTGTATTACACAATCCCTATCTGTGTGTCGGTTACATTATGTAGACTAATGGTATTGGTTTTGGTCAAGGCTGTGCCAATAGGGCTCAACAGTGGGAGGAGGACACAGGAACTAGTCATACTTACAATCAACTTGTACTTACTGAAAGATTCAGGCCTGGAGTTCTCAAATTTGGATTACCAGGCTGTTGATACTAGGACTCTCTGACAGCCTTGGTTGGGCCCATGATAGGGGCCCATAAACTTGATCCGTGCACCAAGAGCTTTTAGTGTCTCAATATGAGTTGAGACTCAGTAGACTAGAACGTTCACAACCAGCTTTTTGCTTTTATATCATGGTTTGTTCAAACTTGAAAGAATTGATGAAAATTCAAAGCTGTATGTTGATTGCCAGGAAAAAGAAGAATGGGGGGACAACAAGTAGCAGAGTGTGGACAATCACACTTAGGGTCTCTTTCCATTATACTGCTCTCATCACAACTACAAAGAGTATGTGCATAGACAACAACCCAATGGAAAGCCATTGAAATAGCGGCCTGTTAGCAATGACTTTTGACTGTAGAGTTGGAATTTCAATCCTAAAATGATTTATTAGGTCTACATGTGTGGAAAAGTTTATTCCCTTATAACTCACATTTGAATGTGAGCCTCCAACTCCATTCTAATTCCACAAATTTAATTTTCACAATAAGGTATACGAAAAATGATAAAAATAATATAACAATCAACATGTGGTCTGTCTAAACATGTATCAATGTTTAGGAGGCATAACACCCCTCCTCTTTTCTAGGAGAGATACCTAGGAGATTTCTGTGAGTGCTTTTAGTGTGGGAAAGATTGTGGGAAGCATTTGGGTTCCAAAATGTGAAGGGAATCTGAGCACAAATTTTTTGATGTGTGAGTATGGATCACGTGGGGGCCTTTGTGAAGGCTTTCCTGACAAATTCTAGTCAGGCTTATTGTGCAGCCCAGAGGTCTGTAAATTCCCCTGTCCGAACAGAGATCCCACTGCAATGTAGCATGTTGTTTGTACGTCTGCATGGGTCCAAAATTACCCTCAGATGGGACGTCATTAGGGGAAAAAAAAGGGAGGGAAAGGGTCGTGGAAAGGTGTGAGTGACGGTTTTTTCTTTGCTGCAACTTTTGAAGCTGACAAATCCATGTTGATTTTACCTATGGAGATTGTTGTTGTTGCTAATTATAGTACATTTTCTCCTCCAAATTCCCAAGCACTTTCTTGCATGAACTGTTGAAGTCAGAATTTTGCAAAACAGTAAGTAGCAGGCTGCACAGACAAATCTTCATTGGACAAAGAAATGAGCACAGAAATAAACAGGAAGAACCCCTGCAAAAAACTAGTGCACACAGCAAGAGAGAAGAATGTAAAATTGTCATTTGCCCCCATTCATTCTTCTTCTTCTTCTTCTTCTGGGTGTCAAGTCTGCAATTTCCTCCTCTTTTTCTGATGAGGTCTGCAATAATAGGTCAGTGCTGCATTGCAACATGTCCTTCAAAGTTCAGCAACTTGGGTGGTTGTTTCTACAGGAATATTTGAATCTGCCCCCCAACGGGTAGATGAAATGCATTCATTCATTCATTCATTCCTTGGCTTTTATTAAAAATGGTGCTGTTCTGTCGCTGACCAGTTTGGATCCTAGTGTTTTTTTTGTTTTCTTGTTTTTCAATTTTGTGATGTAGGAGTCGTTGAGTGTCCCAAGGTAGATTTGGGATTTACTTGTGACAGTTTTTAAAAAAGTGTTCAAAGTTTTCTCCAAACATCAGCAAAATGGCAATAGACTTCTGAGGCAATTGAAAAGTGACAACATTTCTTCACGAAAATTTCCCCATTTCAAAAGTTTTTCCATGAAAAAAACCAGGACTCTACAACAGAACATTCCAATTGGCGCTTGGGGGCCTTGGGGGGGGGGGAGGGTGGTTTCTCAGCAATGTGAAAATTCGCTAAAAGAACAGAGTTGTATATTACAGTAAGTTCTCTGAAGCCAATATCCACCCCTAACCTTTGCTTGGTGGCGGGGCATTCAAAGGGCAAATACTTGTTACCAGATAAAAGATGCAAAAGGAAGAAACTTTGTGGTGTGTATCACTGTCAGATGGAGGCAGTGTTTGTTTTTTTGGGTGAAATCGCCAAATTTTTCCCAAAAAAATGGGCTGGCCACTTGTAAGCTTAGATTTTAAAGGTGAGATCTGGCACTTTTTGTCTAAAAGAGCATCATGACACCCTGCAAGGTTGCTTAAAAATCTACTCATTTGGAAAACTTTTCATTGGTCTAACGATGGAACAATGCCGGCAAATTGTCAAATCACCTTATAAAAAAACCCTAAGTCGCCTAACTAGCTATGTTGACTATTGGATTTTTGCCATTTTTTCTCTTTGCATTTTGGCCCTTCACCAAACCCTCCCTCTCCCAATACGAAACCCTTCGCCATTCTTCCTCCTCGTTCATTTGCATCGCCAATGGCCAATGGATGGATTCTTGTATGGATTCTAGAATGAAGAGTCTAGAGTTTGGACACTAGAATCTAGAAACTTGGAGTTGGAAACTTGAAAGGCCTTGAGCTTGCAAGTCAATTACAAATTACAACTTACAACTTACATTTTATTTTTATTAGTTATTTGTGATCTTTTGGCTACATGTACCTTAAAAGTAGGTAACATGTTGCTTGATTTTTATTCTTTCAAATTTTAGGGTTCACTATTCGATTTTTCAAAGCTAAATGTGGTATTAGAGTTTGTTGATTTTGAATCATAACATGTATGTGCATTGATTTCCTTTGGCCAGTGAACATTAAACATGGCAATTTGTTTTAAGTTTCAAGATCTATGTGCTAGAGTGAACTACATTGGAAGTGAATCAAAATGAATTTGTAATTTGCGTTGTAACTTGAAATCAAATCAAAATACCGATCCCTAAGTTTCATTGACATCATTATGGTTGTAAGCATTTTGCAACATTTTTGTTTAAGTATGTATACTACAACAATCCATTGCAATTCCAAGTTTCCAACCTTTATGTATGGTGTAAGTTGCATTCATGATTATACACAGTGCATGCCACTAGTCCCAATCTACATTTTGTTGTGTGCTTGAACATATTTCAAAGTTTTTTGAGTTTGTTTCACATTGGCCACCTATAGATCATTGTGTGTCATCAACTTGTTAGTTATAGTTCTATAGGGTTTCTTTTTGCTTTCATGGGTTTGTTGTGCACATTTGTGTTTGTGCAAAACTTGTGTTTAGTTTTAGTTTTTTTTTCTTTCAACTTTGTTTGAAGATGTCGAACTTTAAACCGCCCCCAAATTTCAAATTCAAATACTTTTACAACTCCCATAACCCTAACAATGGCACCCTTCTTACTACACGTGATATGGCTTCTAGTAGTAAGAATCAACATTAATCTTTCTATGAACTTGCTACCTTGAAAGATAAGCAACCTACTAATAAAATTCTTGTGATATGATTAAGTGCATCAAATTTTCCTACATTTGATTTTAACATTGATTCTCTAGAGTCGAAAAAAGGTTCAATCAAAGTTCAATGTCACCATTAGAGGTTAATAAAACACAAGCTTATGAATCAAAAAGGAGATTTCAAGTTTCATGGGTAACCAAGTTGCATTGGGCTGAGTTGCAATAGGGGTTTAATGGCTATGTGCATATAGTGAAGTACAAAATTTGTTCAAACATTGAACATAAAGATAAGTTATTGGCTCCCAAATGGAATTCACCCCAAAAACATCTCAACAAAAGGAGGGCTAATAAACCTATGAAACGGGTGAAAAAAGGTGAGTGGTATGTTAATAAGGAGTGTAAGCATAAAAAAATTGAAATTGTTTATGCTTCCAAAGGTAAGGAATTTATTTTGCAACAAGTGACTAATGGGCTAGCTGGTGAGAAACATAAAAAATTGGTTCAATTTGCCACATTGTTTCACACATTAAAGCATGCTAAGCCGATGCTTGAATATGAGGTTCATAAGGACTTATTTGATCATCTGAATCTTGAAAAGAACTCCAAAATGTATTAGATAAACAAAGTAGACTTGGTTATGGCTCAACACATGCATGGCGTTATTCTGGAGGCCACAAAATTTGTTGTTGGAACAATTAATTACTTGCAACTTACTTGTGATGAGGTCAATACCATTGGAAACTAAAACTAGTTGTTAGTTCATGCATATGTGATTTAAAATTTGTTGAGAATACCGATCCTCCTTTCCCTTGAATGTGTGGTGGTGGGATCAACTGCTAATAATTTAATTCAAGTATTGATTGGAACCCTAATGCATGAAGGAGGTCTTGCAAAAAGATTTGACTAGTAAAAGGTTGATGACCTTTGGTGCAATGGGGTTTTTGTTTTCCAAGTCACTAGGCCAGGTTGTAGAAAACAAATTGCTAATGGTTAGGCTCAACATTCCATGGGGGTGCATTATATGGCTCATAGAACCAACCTTGTGGTTTAGACTCTATTACATTTGCAATGGTGAGCAAAATTGAATGTTTGTTTCAAACCTTGTATGATCATTTTTCCAAAAGCCCCAAAAGGCATTTGAAATTTATGAAACTAACAAAGCTTATGGAAACAAAGGGGGCAAAGATTTTGAGAATGTGAAAACCCATCAGACATCTATGTTGTCCCTTACACATGTTATGGTAGAATACAAAACATTGTTGATGAAGATGGCCCTTGACGATCCTACCAATGAAAAGGTAAAGGTGAATTTTGATCTTTTTTGTGATGTGCAAATTTTATTATGGCTTGTTGCCATTCATCCATTGTTGTAATCTATCCATTACCTGATCAAATTTAGTCCATTGTGAAATGTTTTCATCTATGATTTTGTGGCAACAAGCAAAGTGTGCTAAAGAGAAATATATGAATTGTACATGGACTTGAACACAAAGTTCAAGTTTGATGCATTTGAAGTTTATAAATCTTTGTTGTGTACTAAACATGATTCAATAATCATGCATTGGATGACAAATTTGAACACTTGAGTGGAACATTTGGCATTTGATATTACCAACAACACATTTGGGCTGCTCATTTTAATATGTAGACCCATGAAGTCTCTTATGTGATAAGGGAAGTCTATGCTATATAGTTGTCATTCAAATGGAGGCAAAATGTTTAAATTAAAACCCTAAACCCTAACCCACTTTGTATTTTACTTCATGAATTGTGATTTTATCCATTTTTTTTCAATTGAATTGAATTAACAAATTGGATGTGGGTTGTAACAACTACCAAATCCTTGTTGAAGTGGTAGATTCTATTCATGGTGTCATGGATAGTTTGGGTGTGGTGTACCCACAATATTGGCTATAGTTTAACACAAAAGAAATCTTTGACAAACATTTGGAAGGGATTAAAGTTGCCTTTTGCCACCCTAAAAACTTGGGCAGTAATGATGTATGGGTCCTTGAAATGTTGTCAATAACTTCCCTTGACATTCAACAATCTTTGCTCAAATTGGCCATGAAATCAAATGCATGTGTTGCCATGGCTAAGCCACTCGATGTGAATCCATTGACACATCGTTGGCTAACTCTTTCAACATCTATAATGTTTACCTATTTTCTTCCAAAAAAATTCAAGTTGGTTGAAATTGCCATGGTATAAATCTTTGGTAGTGTGGAGGATGAATGGTGCTTTAGCTCTTTGGCATTTTGCAAATCCAAGTTGCGCAATCAACCTATTACAAACTTGGGTTTAGTGGTTAGAATGTTTTTCCCATAAATTCTACACCTTGCATGATTTTCCATATGTAGAAACATATGAATAATAATGTGCAGAATATCCAAGTGATATGGTGTGGGAGCTTAGGTTTAAAGTTCTTGAGTCTTAGTTTAATTCATCAAATTTTTATGCAAAAGTTGGTATTGTCCTTGGGTTTTACTAGCCTTGCAAGGTGTAGTTGTTTGTTGGTTTTTTATGTAAGTGAAGTTGGTGAATCCCACATGGATACCACTTCTTATTTGCAATTCACCCTTCTTTTTCCAAGTTTATGTTCTATTATTATGTCTTCATGAGATGATTTTAACGTGTAGTTGTGTTTAATATTTAACCTTGTTTTGTAGGCCATTTATGTTATAATGGGCAATTTAAAAGGATCAATCCCCTCTTAAGTGATTTTTTTTTTGTTTCCAATTTGTGTTATGACTTATGTGTATGTGGTCAGTGGGTCACTAGTTTGTTATAGTGAATTTTGACCAATGTGGTTCTATTCAAAATTCACAGTGTTATGTTTTATGAATTTTCTACATGGTCCTTATTTTTGTTGTCCATTTGGTTTATTGTTGAAGTTTGAACCTATGGAAATTGAAGTTGGACTTTGAAATTTCCACAGTTCACTAAAAGGTTGTTTAAATTTCTTTTTTTTAGAATTGATATGAGCCACAAAATTTTAAACAATTTGACCCTTGTAGCCAAAAATAGCCACCTTGGAAAAAAATCAATTGCCCAATTAAATTCCATGTCCCCTTAATATTTTGCCAAAAGTTTACCTTAAAAAGAACCTTCTAGCCAACTAAATCTTTAAAGCTTATTCCAACAAGTGGTTAATCTAGCACCACAAGGGCTAAATTAATAACCAAATGTCATTATTTTTTGAAACAAAAAAAACATTGGTTGGAGGTAAAAGAACCTTCACCCACACTCCTTGTTTGGGTCTCTATCTGTCTTGACCACATATAACATCTAGTGTTAATGTTTCCCCCCATCCCATCCATATACATGAAAAAGTGGAGATGATATAACGAGAAATGGTTTAAAAATCACCACCAAGGCCAATCATAATGGTTTGCCAACCAAAAATCCTCATTTCATTTTACTAGTCTTTTTAGAGTTATGATCTTTTATCAATGAATTAACTTTCCCAATTGTTTGACAATTTATGTGTGCCCATCCCCATTATATTTCTTGTAGGCATGAAATTTCATAATCATATTGATTGAATTTAATACATGATTCGGTGATCCTTTGGGCAAAACATTGTTTGCTTTAACACATCATCGCATTCTTTGCCCTACTACAACAACCCACCTTGCTTGTGCTTTTCTCTCACTTACTAACGGTTCGCATATTGTTGGTCTTGTCTCAAATGTGGTACCCACCTTTTCATGGTTACAAGCAGAGTTTGTAACATCAAGATTTTCCACTTGGTTGGTGAAGTGTGCAGCTTGGTCTCCACATGGATTAAACCTATTCATTTCACTTTTTCCAAGCTTTTTTACACCCAACACATGGTTTTTTTATTATAGGTGCATTAGTAGGTTTTATGATGTTTATGGAGTCTTTTATCATAAAGGCACTTCAAAAGGATCTCAACACCATAACTAGCCTCCTTAATGCTTGTAGATCCATAAGTGGCTTTTGTGATGCTTTTGTTTTGTTACACCTAGTGCCCATGTTATTTAATGTGTATCGTATTTTCATCTCTAAGTATCTTGCAATATTATGTTGAGTTGGATTTGTATACCATAGTTATGTTAGAAAACTTATTAGGCACGGGATCTTTTGACACTATGGAAGGTCATTTGGTTCATCATTAGGTCATTTTACCTACTTCTTCAAGGGAGCTCAACATGCCTTTAGTGGTTCAAATTGTTGCCCTTGCCTTCTTGGGATGTTGGGCTCTCATGATTCATGCACTTGTCACTCATTTCCAATAACATGAACATTCTATTCTTCTTGATGTTGTGGCACATGTTGAAACCGACATTTTTCCCTTCTAATTGGCATTATATGATACCCAAGCTTTGTTACCCCACGTCATCCCCTTTAAGAATCTTGTGGTACAATAATATCCACATTTACAAGTTTTTTTTACAAATTGCCTACACGAGCAAAAATTTGCCACACTTCTAATAAATATTCCTTCACATTTGCCACACTTACATTAAGTTTGTCCTTGATCACTCCCTTACACATTACATACCCACCTTGGCTTATGACATCCTACAATTGCACATCTTTCACATTATCAATGTGGACATACCATTGATGATTTGGGTATTCACTTGTTTTATTGTTCGTGTGGGAACAAACGCACTTGAACCCATAATACCCTTTGGGATACTACTAGAACTATTACTTTGGAGAGTGGAACACATGTATAAAGAGGTTTCCCACCTTTTCCCTTGCCACACTAAGTGGAAGATCAATATTCTTATCACTAGAGAAGGCTTTTAGACCTTAATGGATGTTGCGATAATTGATTTGACTTACCCATATATGGTATAACTTGCATTGTCCATGACAATCCATTTACCACTAATTGCCATTCAAAAGAACATATAATCATTTACAAAATGGGTAGTAGGAAATGATTTCAATCCCCTTGCCATATAAACTTATGGTTATTTTCAATTTTGTTTTGATTCCTTTTATATTTCTTATGTTCAAGTCATTATAGCTTGTCATTAGTAGCCCTCTTTAGTTCCCATGATGATTATGTTTTACTACTAATAATGTGTATCCATAGTTCTCCAACATGCACAGCCCATTGTGATTTTTCAACATTATGTTGTTGCACTTAAAAAACATTACTCATATCTTCCACACATCATAGTTAATGCATTTTTATCACTAGCTGGGGGGGGGGGAGGTGTCACCACATCTGTGCGTTTGTCACAATGTGACGAATGAATTTAGATGTAGACACACCCATGTGTCATGTCAAAACAGTGTCCTAGGTCAAATGCACTCTGAAGTTGCTTGGGGTAGGCTTATGGGCAACCATCGACCCATTTCAATTGTTGAAATCCCTATGATGATTAAACAAAATTTGTTCTCATACCTTGTGTTAATTGAAAAAAATTTCAATTGCCACATGGTACGGTAACCAAATCTTTACGATCATCAAACCTTGTGGCAACAAAAAAATTCAATTGTCCAACCTTGTGGCAATCAAAAAGATTCAATCACCTAATGCTAGATGACCAAAACAATTTGATCACCCTCCCTATGGTGATCGAAATTTTTTCAATCACCATAGAAAGCTAGTTTGTGGCATATTTTTGTAAAACCGTTCCAAAACAATGTGACATGGCCCTATTTCCTAGCAACTGAAAAAATTCAATCACCATCGGATAGTGCAAATGTGTCAAATTGTGATTGACTTTTTTCGACCACCATTTCACACACCCCCACTATCTAATGGTGATTGAAGTTTTTTGGTCACCCAAAACGGCATGGGGGAACAGCATGAAATGGCAATACAAACAAGGGGAAGGCAAAAAAAATTAAAAAAATAGTGGAAAAAAAGGAAAAGAGGGCAATAAAAACAAGGGGAAAATATTAGCAAGATTAAGTAAAGAGGAAAAACAAGGTAAGAAGAAGAAAGAGGGAAAAAGTGGGTGGGAACAAAAGAATAAGGGAAAACAACACATGAAGAAAAGGAAAAAGAAAGGAAAACAAAACAAAAAGGGAGTGGCCATGAAAGAAGCAAGAAAAGCAAAATAAGGGGGGCAAAAAACCAAAAAACAGGGGGAAAAAACCCGAATGGTAGGGAAGGAAGAAGAAAAAAAAAGGGGGGTTTTCACCAAATGCAACTAAATTCACTTGCCCTTGTCACATTCCCTTGCCCCTATAGCCAAAGTGGCAATCATCCATAGGAAGATTTAACCAAATGTGGCTACAAGCTAAATATGAAAGCAATTTTTTTTGGATTTGGTCACCATTGTTGGAGGGTGACCAAAATGAAGACCAAAAAGGGGGGAATATGACAAGCCCCCCTTTTTTTGGCAACTGAAAATTTTCAATTGCCACATAGTAGGGTGACCAAAAAATCTTGATCACCCACAAAGATGGGCAATTGAAAAAATACAGTCACCATCTAATTGTCATAATTTTTCAAATGGCGATTGAAGGTTTTTAGTCACCAAAAAAGGGGGCATGCAAAATGTTTTTGAAAAACTTTCAACAAAAGCTTTCCAAAAACATTTGGCAATTGCCCTTTTTGTGGCAATTGAAAAAATTCAATCGCCATTCGAAAAGTAGTGACAGTTGGATGGCGATTAAAGTTTTTTGGTCACCATAAGATGGGCGACTAAATTTTTTTGTTCACCCCAAAGGTGGGCACCATAAGATGGGCGACTAAATTTTTTTGGTCACCCCAAAGGTGGGACAAGGTATGGCAACCAAAAGATTTTGGTCTCCTCCCTTTATGGCAATCGAAATTTTGGTCGCCATTGGACTATGAAGGTGTGTTAGATGGCAATGGAAGATTTTGGTTGCCATCCCTTGTCCCACCTTCAGGGTGACCAAAAACTTTTGGTTGCCATCTGACACACCCACACCATTGAATGGAAATCGAAATTCTTTGGTTGCCCAACAGGGAAAGTATGGATGATTTTTTTTTCCCCCAAAATGATAGCTATGATTGAAAAATTTCAATCGTCATTCAATAATGGGGGTATGTCAAATGGTGACTGAAATGTTTTTGGTCCCCAATAAGGGGGGGGGTGTATGTAATATCATTCTTGAAAAAAAAAAGATCCCCCCCTCCCCCCCCCCTTCCCATGCTTTCTTAGACAATTAAAAGATTTTAGTCACCATCTAATGGTGAGGGTGTGTTACATGGTGATTAAAAATTTTCAATCGTCGCAAGGTTAGTAATCAAACATTTTTTATCGCCATAGGTTTAGTGATTGAAAATTTTCAATTATTGTGGGATTAGCGATGGAAATCCATTTTTTATCACCATTTGTAATAGGGGTAACCCAAGTGTCAACAAATATTTTCTTGCTTTTGTTTTGATGGATTGACAAACATGTGAAGACAGACATCAATGTGACTCTGAATGCAAAATGACCATGTCACGTTGGTTTTGACAACCTTGGTTTGTAGCAAATGACATCTTTTTAGTTTATGGTATTTTATTTATTAATGTATTTGTAATGCCCTTTTTTTGGTCCTTTCATGATTTGTGTTCTCATGATTTTATTTGCCATGTACCTCTGGTGAATGGATCCCCATCCCTAGTTTTTAATTTATAGGTTATTTTGAGCATCTCTAAAGGCCCAAATTAACTTTCACAATATTTGATTGCATACTTCATCCAAAATATTGTGTATGTCATTTTACTTATGCAAATGGAAATTAATTTTTTTTCAATAAATTGTCATTAAAAACAAAAAAAATTGAAAAATCTTGTTTAAATGTAAATTTTAACAAATGTGCTATTGTTTTAAAATATCCAAAAAGATTTATGGAAATGTTCTAATCTTTTGTCTTCATATACCACTGGGTCAATAAAGTTATCCCTAAAATGTTCATAAGTGGGCATCAAAACTTTTTAATCATGCCAAACTAGGGACAAAACATGTAAGAAGGGAGTTGGGCATCTCCAAATGAAAGAAATGGGGAACAAACTTGTTTTTGCATGAAGGCTTGGCATTCATTAGAAAAAAACTTGTTCATTTTAACTTTGTTAAAAAACAACTTGTGTGCTTATGCAAGAGGGAATTGTGTGCATGAAAGATCAGGAGAGAGCGATAAGTTTGTTTTTTGGCAAGAAATCGATAAATAAATTTAAAAACATTAGGTGAAATCTTGAAGCTAAGACTATTGAAACCCAAAAAGTTTTCGAAAATTTCACAAAAGGAATCTAAAGGAGCTAAAAGGTAATGAAGTTTGTGTGAAAGGGAGTGTGGATGTCGTCATTTTCTAAAGCCTTGGATTTTTTGACAAAATTGTTATATCATGGAATTATCATCATGACTTGAGTGTGGAGAATTAAAATAATTCAACAATTGCATAGTGGAATGACTAGAGTTGCAAAGTTGATTGGAGTGCCTCAAAAATAATAATGCAAAACAGTTTGTGCAAAAATTTATTAGCCCATCACATTTCATTAAAAGGACCTCTTGAGTTTTGGAGGTGAGGATTAAAGTTTAGAATTATGCTTTTGAATTCCCAATTTCCAAGTATCATTAAACAACATGGTGTTAATGGATGCCTTTTGGGAAAAAAATCCTCCACAATTGATGCACCAAAAAATTCAACATTCGGGCCCAAGTTTCTTGTTGTCAATGTGGTCTATTTCCATCCCTAAGATTTGTAAGTTTGTGGAATCAATGGCTATGGCATGGTTATAATCACTCAACAATAATCTTGCTATTTAAACATTCCATTCTAGCCAAAACTTAAAGCACATTTTACCCAAAAACGAAAAAACTTCCAATTCAACCCAATGACAACTTATTGCATGCTCTCCTTAATGCTTTAATAATAGATCACATCCTACCATGGTTGCCTATGGGCCCCTCCATGTTTTGGCATCTTCATCAAATAAACAAGGCACACAATTTAGGATTGGAGGTGAGAATGTGCAATGGAATGCACTAGAAATTGTTAGGATTGATCATAGATTGTAATTTCAATAATTATAATCCATCACATTGCTAGGTGGTTTCTTCAAAAGTGCATGGAGTTTGAACTTGAATGCTTGAATCCTACATGCAAGTGGCATCTTCCTTGAATATGATTTAGATATTGAATCATATGACAACCCTATAATAGCGTTAGATTCCTTAGTAGGCTTGCATATGTGATACTATTATTTGTCCAATCCACATGTACTCCTAGGCGTAGTCAGATATAAAGGCTAATGGTATTTGAATATGTAGTGAAAAACTATTCAAATTGATGAATGCCCCATTTGTAGACTTGTGTAAGTGTCAAGTGGCTCCTGGATTTGTATTTGTGGTGAAACAAACATAATTTCATTCATACTCCATTTGTGAGCCTAGTTAGATGTTTGATGCTTCTTGGATTTATATGTTTAGTGGAAATGGTGTTTAATTTCACTTATGCCCTAAATTTGCAAACCTCTTTAAGGTCTAGCACTTCTTGGAATTGTAACTCTAATAATATTCAATTTCGATTTGGCTCATATTCTATCTACACACCTTTCTAGGGGTATGGATGCCTCTTAGACTTGTATGTATAGTGATTATGGTACTTAATTTGATTTATTCCATGTATGCATACCTATGTTGGTGTTTTGCACCTCTCTAATTTGTATGTGTAATGATAATCATGTTCACTTTGAATCATAACTTATATGCTGTTGGGCAATTCCTCTTAGATCTATATGTATAGTGAGCATGAAATTAAGTTTGAATCATACCTATTTATAGAGCTCTATAGGGGTCTAATGCTTTTTGGACTTGTATGTATGATGAAAATCAAGCTCAATTTGAGTCATAATGAATTTGTAAACCTATGTTGGGGTTTCATTAGGAGGAAGACCCCACATTTGCAAGTATGTTTTCAACTTGTTTTCAATTACAGTTTGTAGTTGGAAATGACAAACTAAGTAGAAAATGGTTTTGCAATTGAAAACCATCATAATTAACGAATACAAATAAAAAACAACATTCTAATTGTAAACATTAGCCACATGTCAACACCATGGCAATAGCCATTTAAATCAATTTTAGTTTAAAATGACATTCACCATTACAATCAAAGGTCATTTTCAATTATATTTTTGAGGTGAATGAATTTCATCTATTGATGTTGCATGGTATCATAACTTTTAATTGTAAATTTGAATGTCTTGCAATGAGCCATGTATAAGGTTTAGCCAATAGTTCAATGAAACATGATTCATCCATGTCCATAGGCTAGACCACATGGCATTAAACATGCCACTTAAACATAACGCTATTTGTTAGGCCATGTGTCACTTAAACATGGGCCATTAAAGCTTGGATAAAGCATGTGGCACATAGGCTAGACCTAAACATAATCATGTAGGTTAAGCCACATGGCACCTAGGCACCCCAATAACATTTGTGGCTTATAGCTCAACCACATGGCACCTAGGTTAGGCCTAGACTTAAGTTAAGCTTACACCTAAACCCCATGATACATCTAGCTTTTTAGCTAAGCTTAAACCTAGGACATCTAGCTTATAAATTATGTTTAAACCTAGGCCACATGGCATCTAAACTAAGCCATCATGTAGCACCTAGGCCTAGACCTAAACCAAAGTA
>Ga0209208_10007592_pt1 | contig 14635 bp, 14 predicted proteins | sample S1TSphfallax_3_FD_187694 | JGI IMG/M metagenome (GOLD analysis project Ga0209208, IMG submission 187694) | Host-associated microbial communities from peat moss isolated from Minnesota, USA - S1T2_Fd - Sphagnum fallax MG (SPAdes) (version 2) | ecosystem: Host-associated > Plants > Peat moss >...
GCTTTGACCCCCTTGTGAAAAATAATAGCTCCTTCACCCATGGCTTTGCTCTCTCCCTTTGTGCAAAGTTCAAACCAGCAACAGTTTAAAATAGGAAATGTTTGATGAATATTTTCTATAAAAAAACCAGCACACTTCACAATTTCATACCAAATGAACACATTTTACTCAAAACAAGGGGTGAAATGAAAACAACAATCATGTATGAAGGACAAGTTTAAACCAACAAATCGCAATATTTTTATTATTATTACTCTGACAACCATTTCTCAGTTGTCTCATCTCCAGTTTGTCAACTAACTACCTTCTTTCTGATAGAATAGTGTGCTAATTTGTTGCCAATACTCTAAACTAACAACCTAAACAAACACCACTACCACTTTTACCCTGACATGTGATGATGATTATATATGCGGGATTATCACTACCTGAAATAATAGTACACTGTTCACACTACTCATTTGTGCATTTATGGGAGTGTCAGTGCAACAATATTTAGTGATAAAACAGAACTCTGAAGAGGCATGTGCACTCTCTGCACTGATAGTGAAGGTGGTGCAATAAGTGGTTGTGTGTGTGTGAGAGAGAGAGAGAGAGTTCCAGAAGTTTCACGTGCATTCTGTTCAAACAGTGAGTGATTAGGAAAGTCCTGGAGTTTGCATATTAGTGCAGAGTGTGCAGGCAATGACATTTTTGTCTCACATATTGGAATGCCAATGAAGTATAGTAATTTATTGCAGAAAAATTCTTACCTACTTGCAGATGGATCTAGAGATTTCGTGATTTACCTGCAATAGAGAAATATTGAAATGATGTGATGCAGAAATAGAAGCAAAAGCTTGAGGCTAGGCTTTGCAATTGCATGACATGAACCCTCCTATTCCTCTATGCAACCACAACACATGAACCCTCTCTTTCCCATACAATCACAAAGCATGAACCTCTCATCTTTGTCATGTGTTTCCTCGCCACCCAAGGGTACTGTCTGCTTTCAAAGAAGGGCTCTTTGCAGCTTTGCCACGTTGGTCTCTTAAATCTGAGGCAAAGTCAGACAAAGTAAATCAAGCACTAGGTATCAAAAGCTTAATGCAGTAGAATAATATGCTGGAAACTATAGTGCAGTTTTCTATTATCTAGTGCAAGGTAAAACCATTCCTATTGAATGCACAATTCACAAGTACACTTGTTTGCTACTTGGGTTTCAAAAAAGGGAGGAACAGTACCATTCACTTAGGAATACTCTACAGAGAGTCAAGGACAAAAGGAAATATTCAGTTGGACAGAGAACGATGCCAGATCTATCATCTGGACTTATACTCTGCAGACTGAATGAATCATGTCAGACAGTCTGAAAACAGGTACTATACTATGCCTTGGCTATCTGGTTGTATAAACCTTCAGAATCAGATTGGTCAACTGCCTTGAAAGTAGCAGGAGCAAAAACATAATACCTTTAGAAAGGCTTGAGGAGAGGACTGAGGTGACAACCGCAGCAACCATTTCTGAGCACAGTTTTCTAATCGTATCAGTACTTCCACACCCACATCTGAAACTATGGGGATGACATGAGGTAGAATGCAAACCTCAGACTTGAAGTCAGATTCCACATGCTGCCCAGACCTTAGTAGTCAAGAATGTAAGCCAACAGCAGCTGTGACACATTGACCGAATTCCCCTCCAGAGAAAGCATAACCTTCTTCAGCACTTGTAACATGCAAAAGACATTCCCTGCCAGTGGGAACAGGAGTGTGTGCATGGCCTGTTTCTGAGTGTCCATAGCTCCTCACATGTTCGCATTTCAACAATAAAATCAAGGATACAGAACAGTCATGAAGCAGCAAACCAATCACCAGTTTATGTGGCTTTCAGATTATGCTGTATAAAACACAGCTCATATAACCCAGGACTAAGTCCTCTTCAAGGGCAACTTCCATTTTTTTGTAGCCTAGAAAACATTCTCTCTCTACTGCACTTACATTTAGAACCAGCATCAAGCAAATGACAGTTAAGGTGCCTAGCAACCTTGCAAAGAACATGACACCAAATTCCAGGAGGAACTTGCTCAATGTCTGCATGTTTCAGTAGAACTCAATAACAATTCTACTGGATAACATGGGGATTAACATCTGCTTCCAAGAAAGAAGCAATAGCCCTAGAATAACAGAAACAAAAACTGTGGCTTGTTGGCACGAATAGTGCCCTATAATTTTCTAGCACATACTCCTATAATACAACTCCCTGAGAAGCCAAAAAATTTGTCTAATTTACATGTAAATGCATGTTCAAGCTTCCACTCAGCTTCTTCACCAGAAAAAACTAGCCTCATGAGTTTAGCTCTGCCATGACAGAAGACTTGCCAAGGCACACTAAGGAGCTATATAATAGACTCTGAAAACTCAACAAGCTCTTGGTTGTCACTTTAGCTTGAACACTGTGCTCAAAGGCAGCCACTGGGTCAACCTCCCCAATTACTCCTGTCTGAAAATTTTGTTATGATTGTCAGAGTGCCTATCTTCAGTCAGACTTGTTGATTGGTTGTCGAGAATGAGTGAAAATCAATTTCTTCATACTGGCTGAACTGTTTGTGGGATGCTGGTCCTCTACCAGAGGAGCTATGCTGTTCCCAGGCTGTCTAGGTAGGCTGACTGACATTCGTGATAGCACATAAGCCATTAACTCCTCTCTATTCGCAAATGTGAAATCAAGGTGAGCATACTCAAACTCTGCATACGATACTTGGCAACCAGCATTTCTCATCATTTCATAATGTTTTCTCACCATGGATCGTGGGATCACCCTGTCCTTCAACCCTGCCACAATGAAAACTGGGATGTCAATGAGGTCATAATGCAGCCCTATATCCAATGGGTAAGGCGTCCCATACGCTTGCATGTTTGCAGAAACTGAACCATAATCAAACATGATGAACCGCCTTGTGCGCATCATTTGAGCCAAATGAAGTGCAACACGGAACGACACCCCTGGCATATCATTCATGTTATAATGTGAAACACCAATTGCTCCAACCCAGTTGGAGTTATCACCACCAACAACATAGCTTAGTAGGGCTTGAACAAGCCCTCCCAAAGCTGGATAATTCTGGAAGTCTCTTGAGAGCTTGTTGAAGAGACCTCGGAAGAGCCTTGTGGGTATGTAAATACCAGGAACAAAAGGACTGAGGATTGGAGCTAGAACAGGGAGCATGAACCGCACTAACTTAAGTGCTATTGGGGCATCTTCATGGAACCCAGCAGGGGAAAGAAGGATCAGTCTTGTAAGATAATGTGGTTTATTGTCTAACCGCCTTGTCACTATATAGATCAACAGTGCTGCTCCCCCCAGACTGTGGGCTACTCCACACATTGTGTAGGGTAGACCATGTTCCTTCAGCTTCAGAGGATCTGAGGATTCATTTTCATTATCCCTCACTTTTGCTAGCTCCATTGTCTTGAGTTCATGGACCTTGGTGAGCAAGGCTGGAATATCTTGAGTGCCATGCTCATTCACTGAGAACCGCCAATAACTGCATGAATGTAACAAAAAATGAATACATCATCAGTTGACCTCACAACATACATCTACAGAATGAGCTTAGCTATACATGTGACTGCAAGTTGCAAGATATGAAGAAAATCTCAATCTTGTATATTACTCTAAATTTCACAGCAAAATCAACATAGGATAGAGCAAGTATGATCTGGTATGCAGGAGTTCTAGAACCAGACATGAAGGATTCAAATTGCCAACTCCAATCACCATCACCTTTAGCTGCCATCAATTCCAAGAAAGGAATTGGGTTGCTAAATCCAAGATACTGAGTTTTTAAATTAACTTGGAACATCCACTAACATAATTTTGGCATTAAGTTAGACAAAAGTGAAAAAAATGACCTACTGATTTGAAGGTATACTGATTAGACTTGCTTGCCATAACATCACAAAGTAATGATACAAAGGATGCAAATGTTTGTTCAGTGATCATGTTATCTGAATGAAAGCCCTTCACACTGAATCTATACCAAAAAAGCATTTCAGACAGGTTGTAAGTTCTCAGGGCAGAATCTTATAGCAGTCAGACTACACCTTTGGGATGAAATGTGTTTGTTCACATGCTCTCGAGATGCTAAACCCCGAAGATTGCCGAAAAATACATCATAGCCTGCAAGATTCCCATAATGTCTTCAACACAAATAATAACTTGGTTGAAGTCATTCAAAAAGCAGAGTATCCTTGCTCCTGGAGTAATCAGCACCTGAGCCTTCCATATCATTGTTTCAATAATTCCACTTAGACATAATTGCTCGTCCCTCAAAGATTAACTACTGAATTTTACATCTTGAAGCTACCACATAATGGAGATTCTAGAACCTACCAGATTAAACTAGACAGACTTTTATGACTACAAGTGAAAACCAAAGAAACTGAGAGATCAGAGCAAAAGTGTGTACCTTGATCAAAAGCTGCAAAGGCCTGAGATCCCACAACTCCATTTGAAACCCAACTGTACATAACAAGAAAAACACACTGAGTTGAACATCATAGGCAAACCTAACTGTAGCATAGTTGTGGTCATCTGTATAGGTACCATTTACACAGTAAGGTTCTGGTGGTAGAAAAGCAGTTGAATGTTCTTGAGCATTGTACTTAAGGAGCTCTGGGAACTCTTGCAGTAAACCCACAATGGAGCAATGACTCTTTGCTCTGAGGAGGTTTTAACTTTCTGCATTGCAGTAACAAAAATCCTGGTCCATTGTCAACTACCTAGCCCTCCCAAGACTCCAGACTAAAAGAAAAATAACTATATTCTGAGAAATCACCACATAGTTCCCTTTTCAAAAATGGCAGTTATTGACGAAGACACACAAACAGAAGCATGTCTCATGAGATCAAAGTCTAGCACTTATGTTTCCAAAGAACTTAAAATCTCCGGGTATGTTTTGGCCTACCCTAATGATGAATCAAAAACTCCATGCTGCAAGAACAACACCTTCCGGGAGTCCTTTCTGCAATCAGCAAAAAGCCAACTATCAAAATAAAGCTTATCCAAAAGCTACTCTATAGCTCAGTTATCAGGTCAATATTTCTAAACAGAGGCAACAATGAAGACATTTTTGCTATCAGACTTACTAAGCAGGGTGCAGCTCTGATGTTGATTGCCATTTTATTCAACTTCAATACAATGAACATGTTAACATTTCCTTGGTTCATAAACTGATCAGAGGGCTCTTTCATCATGCTTGGTCACATGACAATGAGCAGCTTTTTCCTTAATGTTTAATGTCTATGAAAGCCAACACAAACATTCTCCTTGAGTATAGTCATGATTAGATGTTTTGGCCCTTATTTAGGATTATCACAAAATATGACCCCTCACTGCTATTAGATTGTCAGTACTTTCCTTCCCCTCATACCTGGGAATCCTCTCAAGCAATAGGATGTAACCGTCAGCAGTGGTAACACGGAGTGCTTCATATGGATACCTGCCACACAATAAGGATATTGCTTTAGGTCAAGCCAATAGGATACTTGCATGTATGGAACTATTATTGCCCAGAGGCAGATTTCACCAGCTTCATGGCAAAATAAGTAGAAACAAAATCTCTTTGGTATGAGAAGAAAGCAGTCTGAAATACTGGAAGCACCCTCTGTTGAGAACTGAGAGTCAGGCTTCAAACTATGAACTTTCATCTCTTCTGGTGCTGAGGCAATCATAATTCTGTTCCACATCAAAAGAGCAAGTAGGATATGAAACTGAAAGTTTGAAGAAGAGTGAAAATTCTAAATATTCACAGTGGCACTAACCAGCAACAAATTTTAAGAGCAACTTTGAGATGGCCCTAACATTCTAAGTTTGACCTCAAAGAGAAATGACTCCATATTTTATTAATAAAGGATAGCAATGTCCTGTCAATGATAGACCAACCCATGAGCTAGTTATAATCAGGAAATCAAGCCAGGCTTGGACCTTTTTGGCAACACTCAGTAGAGGTCTCAATTTGTCTTCAAACTCATACACTGGAGAGGAGAAGTTGTATACTAACCCCAAGCTTGTGATGATGTCCCCACATGTGCGGCTGTCAGTGTTAAGTGTCTGTTGATGTCCCTGGACTTTTACCTGAGGAACAGGTTCATCCCTGCCCAAGATGGTTGTGTCCACCATCTCAGCACCCATGTTGTCTTGTGCCAAATCCCGAAATCTCACCCACAAAGTAACTTCCTTCAATGTCTGGAAGGGCGACAAAAGATGATGAACTCCATTCCGCACTACTTCAAACACTTGCTCAATAAAAAGCTCAATCGAAATCTGCAAGTCCTGTTACATCACACTTGTCTAAGTAAACATTTCAATGGAATGGGATCAACCAAAAAAAATTCATCATTATTAGCTTTTGAAACAGTAGCACTCATATTCCAAGATCATCAGCTTGAAGGATGCTTCAGGCACTCCTTGGAAGCCCACTCTGCAGCAACAACAAACTAGATGATGGAATGGATTTTGCACTGCTGATCAACATAGGTGATTCAGGTATAGCACCCTACCTCGATAATGCCACGCCTGCGGTTTGGTACTTGCCTTGGCATAACATAGTCCTTGACCCCACTTAAGCACCGGGCAAAGCCCCTAAAACTGCTGGAGCTAGACCTGCGAGGAAGCGAATTCTCCTGTGATGTTCCTGATCCTTGTGTCATCAATGGTCTATGCCCTGGTAAGTACCTGCCATCAAAAGAGCACGCTCAAATCATGTTAACAGATATGTCCAATCAAAAGTACTCACATTGCGAGCAAAGAGCTAGCTGTACATCAAGTACAATGGGAAACAATGTACCAATGACGCAAAGGCCATGTTAGGCATCGAAGAGATCGTTGCCATAGGGACCTATGTCGCCGCTCCACCCGACTTGTACTGCTATGTCTTGACATATGTGAAGTTTGTGAGGCAGGAGAGGGAGGACCTGTGTCATCAACCTCCTCCAGGCCTGATCCATATTCTGATTCACTACTCCATTCATCCTCTGAGTCATACTCTGAAATAAATGCATTGAATGAGGATACTCCACTGCAATCCACACCAGAACATGTTGAGTTATGAAAGGAAATACTCCCAAAAGCACATTGCTGACCTCTTCATCATATGACATAATCCTGAAATATCTATCAGAAGAGAAAACTCCACAATAATTCTATCACAGATATTTCAAGAGTGTGAACATTGTTTCAAGAAACCACTTATACAGCTACTCTGACTAATACCTGCAGAATCTTCCTTTCCAAATTGAGCCAAGTTCAACTGTCCATTTTCAAAAAATGCAAGTGTAGGATGTACTCCATAAAATATATAGCAACTCTGGGAGAGGTGAAAAATGCTTAGACAACCACCCCTACTATCCAATTTTCCAAGTTGGGAAAGACTGGAATAATTTCTGGGGTTCGTCAAGTATATTCTGCTGCCAGGATGTGGCAAATTTGCTGGTCATCAGTGCTTGAAAAAACATTCTGCAGACCAGTTATCTAGTTCACAAAGTGGTTCGGTAGGTGGAGTACAAATCTAAAACCACAAGTGGTAGTTGAGGAGGAACTTACTTCTCCATCCAGCGTGGCATTCGGGGTGCCTGCAAAGTTGGGTAAAGCTCAAAGCCTTGCATGCCTTCCAAAATCTTAGACCTTCCTGGGAGTATCAACAGCAAAAGTGCAGAAAAGCCATTGATAACCCTCACAGTATTGTTAAAAGCTTCTTGGCTGAAAGTCTTCAGTGACCTGCATCATATGAGCACACATTTGTTCCAAGAATACATCAATTCTGCAATGAAAAAAAATTTGTTCTTTCTTACTGGCCATTGTAAAGCACAGTGACTAGGGTTTGATTCTGTACACGACTACATCAAGCAACAGGATTACTTCAGGAAAATCATTGGCCATCACTCATTGCCCATGAGCAGATTAGGTCAACATGGAAACATTGGTTAAGAAATGTGAAGCAAAATTTGGAGCAAATTGCTGAGAAAAACCTCTATGTGAGCTAGCACCACAGGCTGGCACACAGTGATATAGACTCTCACCATAGTGATTAGGGCTTGATTCTGTAAATGACTACATCAAATGATAGGATTTTTTCAGCAAAAGCATTAGCAATCACTCATGCTACATGAGCAGATTAGGTCAAAATGGAAACATTGGTTAAGACATGTGAAGCAAAATTTGGAGTGAATTGCTGAGAAAAATTCTCTATTTGAGATAACACTGCAGCCTGGCACACAGTGATATAGACTCTCCAGAAGCTCTTCAACCCTTAGTCCTGTAAGAAGAAGGAAGGAGTGGCAGTCTTACTCTTTAGCGTTTCCGAGAACCGTATCAGCAAGCCTCTGCATCGTACCAGACTCCTCTTTACAAGTTCGTGTATCCCCGAAGAAGCTCGCTCTTCAGGCGTCCTCGGCAAGTGAAGATGGAGGGGTGCTCGAATCAGGACCAGCTTTGACTTGGATCAGAGGGACGCCAAAATGCTGGCAGGAAGCAGAATAATGCTTTACAACAATCTACAGACAATGAACTTATTTGCGCGTCTTCAGACAAGCGCAATTTGATATCATCAATGCGGAAAGGAACATTTGCAGATTGCAGTCACCTCTGTCTGGAATGCAATAAAAGGGCAAGAAAAAGAACATCACGGAACCGATCCAAAAAAAAATTCTCTCTTTGTAATCCTTTTCAGAATCTGCGTTTCAAAAGTAGAAGCATGCGGAGAAAGACATCAAGATATGACTTCTGTTTGAATTGAAAAGTCCTATTACGAAGAAGATACAGATTCCAGATAACAAAGACGCAGATTACCCTAACAATATGCTTGATGCCTCTTCGAAATTCTTACGAGAACCCGGGGGGGATGAAGAAACCACATGCACGCAAAAGAAAAGCTTCAAGAGGACACAATCTCTCCTTAGAATGACATTTGTCTGTCTAAGACGCCAAGGACAAAAAATAATTTAAAGCCAGATTGTACCAAAGCATCTATCACGCCTTACATAACTACTTCCTCGTCAGACACGCTTCTCACAAAACAAGGACCTGGAGGAGAAATGTGCCTACCAAAAAACGCACAATGAACAGAAGCGGCAATTTTGTTTTTGCGAATCAAGACATTATAATCTTCGAAGTTACTTACAAAGAAACGGATACTGCCTTGAACAGTAAACAAAACCAGGCGCATCGCAACGTGTCCCGCACTGCTGTTTTCCGCCGCACCCGCCGCGTTCCACAAATCGCTGCCGCTCGCGGGCAGCGACAATGCGCTAGGCTTCTCTCTCGTTTTCTGTGTTTCAGCCCAGAACTAAAACGCCACTTGAGGGACATTTTAATTTTGGAGCACACTTCTAGTGCGTTAACTACCTCGCTTTCTTACCCAAAACGCCACTTTAGAGACAATTTATTTTCTGGACAACAATATTGCTGCTGTGATTGACTATTTTGCCTTGGTATCTAAAACGCCACTCAAGAGACATTTAGTTTTTGGAGCACACTTTTACTGTGAAGTATTTAGCCTTATCTAAAACGCCACTAGAGAGGTTATTTTGGAGCGCACTTTTAGAAGCTAACTATCTCGCATTCTTACCTAAATCGCCACTTTTTGAGACAATTCAGTTGTTGGGACGCACTTTTATTGTGTTGACTCTTTCACCTCGGTACCATAAAACGCCACTCTTAGGCATTATAATTATAGAGCACACTTTTAGTGTGTTAACTACGTCACTCGCCTTGTTAAAAGTTAGAACCATCACTTTTGCGGGGATTGGGACCAGTGTTGGCCAGTCATTGAGTTTTGACTCGGTTATCAGTCCAACTATTGATAACATATCAGCCGGTTATTTATTTGTTTGTAATTGTTTAATAACCTAATGAATTGATATTAAAATTTCAAATTTTAATAAACTACCCAAATATCTATCCAGATGACTTAGTTATCATCTAGGTAGGTTATTAAAGCTAAAACATTAAACAATTTTATGATAAGAAATCAGAAAATAATAATAATAATAATAAATTTAACTTTGTAAAAACATCCTATAACTGGCTAATAATCCACAGATTAATCACCGGTTATCAACTGATTATTTGATAAACTACCATTATACATAATCAACAATTATTACCTCAAAATTTTGATAATTTAACCAACATTTAAATTTTTTATATATTAATATTATAACCGACACCCAAAATTGTTTTTTAAAAATTACCTGCCAGGCAGTTACTAATAAAAAAATTAAATAACCGGCCAACACTGATTTGGATCATCATCCCTCTCCCGGCTGAGGCCTAAAACGCCACTTTCGATGCATTTTTATTCTTAGAGGACACTTTTGGTGTGTTAATGATATGGTTTGTTAAAACGCCACTATTGCGGGTCCCACCCGGATCACCGTTCACACTTCCCGAAAACACGTACAAAAGTCGAAGTTGCCACGTAGTTTAGAAACCCCAATAATCTATTTTCACACAGCCGGCACGTGGATGCAAAAAGTTGCTGTGATACACACTCACACACCCAGGTCCCAGACTCCCTACCCTACGTAAAAGATTCGTTACAATGTAAAAGATGATGGAACAATATCTTTTGGTCGGTGATTGGTGTTATCACCGACAATTAGATCCCAGGCCACCTTTCTTTTTCTTTTCGCGGTTTTGTGCGTTAGCCTCGTTTGGAAGTTATTTAATTGCGTCATTTAAGGTCTTTTTCCTTGGATTACATCTTTCCAGGTCCTTTCTGGAATTTGTTCTTCTTTCCACAATGAACCAGCACCCACCAGCACACCATCCACTGGATGCCCCTTATTACTTTGTTGTGGATGAACCTCAACCAGAGTTAAGATTTGGTTTAACATTGGTAACCAACTCTGTAAGAAATAGGGTCTCATATATAGGTAGATAGGTAAGAAATTAGGTAACTACTAGGTAAATAGATCGTTTATACTTAGGTAAGGGCTGTTTTTACTACCTACTTACTTACTCACAACCTGCTTGTGGGTTGTTAGTAAGAAGGTAATTTTAAAAATCAACTGAGGTAACCACCATGGTTAGCTAAGGAACTGGAACCCAACAGAAAATTTGTTTTTCTGTCCACTTACCATTCATCCTTCATGGTTCACTTGTGTGTGTGCTGGTTCACTGTGGCCATGTGTTAGGTAGCCTTTTTCTTTAATGAGGAGGCCAAAGTGGGTGGGGGTTGGTGGAACCCGGTCTTTTGATATTCTTTTTTTTTTGACATTTCAACGCCCAAACCCTTTCTTAACTCATTTTTACCTCTGTGCAGACTACTGGGCCAAATTCAACAAAAAAAAATACATTTTTATGCTTGGACACTATAACTATATCAATTTTGGAATTGTTTGAAATTTTGAATTTTTATCTTTTTCTGCAATAACAAGATTTTGTGAAAGAAAGTATGGAATCTTCAGGAATATTCCATGTGTCGAAATGAAAATTTCAAAATTAACTAAATATTTGTAGAAAAAAAATGTGTCGAATTTTCAAAGTTGTCAAGGTATTATATGATAGTTAGAAATCTGGCCAAATTTATTCATCTGCAAATGGATTGATTACATGATCAATTGTTGGACTTCAAAGTTCTCCACATTCAGAAGTTATTGGGGGAAAAATCCAACCAAAAATCAAACACAAGAATGTAGGGTACCTACAGAGGGGGTGTTTCCAGAAACCAGGGCTTGTTGTCCAAAGCATCGGGCCCTTTTCAGAAAGGCCCCTCTCCAAGGACTTCACCTGACATAAAGCTTGACCCTTCAACAGCCAAGATTTGCTACTCCATGTAGTGAGTGGTCTCTTCTTCTTGTGTGCAGGGCTTTGCCTAAATGCACCCTCCAAATGAGTGGAAGAGGGCCCCAATGCAAAGCCCTTGATGGGAGCAGAAGGGCCCATTGTAGGGGGTAGTCATTGCAAGAATTTCTCCACCCTATAGTGGACCCTCCAAATACACTAGCAAACTTCTTTGAGGACTTTACAGTGATGAAAAGGGTAAAGCTAGTTGGGTTAGGTGGATCCCCAAGTGTCATGGATCATAATAGCTAGTTCAGAATGACTCATCCATAACACCCATATATATATGCACCTTGAACCCTAACCTTTACTCACAATGACCAAGTCCAACAATCATAAAAGCAAACTTCAAGTCAAAATGTGATTCCTCAAGTGACAAGAAACCCTTGCAATTTTGGGTTATGGGTGTGAATGTGAATTCAAGTGACAAGAAACCCTTGCAATTTTGGGTTATGGGTGTGAATGTGAATTCAAGTGACAAGAAACCCTTGCAATTTTGGGTTATGGGTGTGTGAATGTGAATTTATTTGCAACAAAGTAGCAAACCTCAAAGGGGGGGGAATCCAGGACAATCATAGTTGTTGAAACTTGGAACTACTACTACTACTACTAAACAAGTTGCTGAAGTAATCTTCAACAACCCATAACCCCTCACCTAATAATTGATGCATTCTTCAATGTGGGGGCATCTGGATTCACCAATTAGAGCTTAGATGCATCTAATAACTTAATCATACCCTCACCTAGCACACTTCCTCTTTAGCAGACCATGCCAGAGCTCTCAGAGAAGAAGAACCCCACACAACCAAAAATAATGATGTTTGTAAAACTTAAATTACTACATCACCCACAGAGTCTTTGAGAATTCCCACACAAAAAAAAATTCTTACTTACTGGGTGTGTGTAGGAATCTGTGTTTCCCTTTGTGGTGAATTTTTGAACCATCGCCACACCAAAAAAAAAATTTTAAATTAAGTGCCATGTGACTCATGGAAAGGTTTTTTTTTGAAAATTTTGCCTCATGTCGCCATATTTGAACCCAAAAAAGTCTGAATTTGCCATATTTAGACTACGGGTTCCAAGACCTTGTGAAACTAACACACAAATCTTCAATCTTATTTAGTTTCCTCTCTGACATGTAGCCAAATTTGGTTAAGTGTTCTTGTGTATGATGGCTATACCACCAACCTCACAAAAAAATTTAAACACAACCCTTGTTAGGGTCAAGGACCCTTGGCCAATGAAATCATTAAGAGTGACTGAAAAATAGCCATTTAAAATAATCAATGACTTGTAAGTTGTAAGTTGTGGACCTCTTGAGGAATCACTTTTGTTTATTGGGTTTAGGGTTTCAACTTTAAACATTGATAAATTATTTTCTCAATAAAAAGAAGAATACGGTGAAGTGTGTAGTGCCCACCAAGTCCTTCTGCTTCCCTCCTTGCAACCGACACTTGGTCACAACATCATGTTCTCATGGAATTGTGATGCTCCCTTGCAAAAGGAAGGGAGGAAAGCTGAAGAACATGGCCAAAGAAAGGAGCTGAGAAAAGCAATGCCTAGGGTGAAAGTAGGTACAAAGTTGACAACACGGCAGGTTCTTAGTTCTTACCAGTGTTGGGTGGGTATCTCAGGGTGATTTGGGTATCATTTGGGTATGAGTGTTAAACTGTTATAGGGTATTTAACTTAATGATACCCTATTTGACATCCAGACTTCCAATTCTCTCTTGTCTGAGAACCAGACCCAGCCCCATGCCTTTTGAAAATAGTGAGACTCGGGTAAGGTAAAAAAAAACATTTACCCAGCTCAAGGTATGAGGGTTTACTCTAGGTCAAGTTTAGAGTCTAGGTTGTAAGTAACTAAGATACTTGGTTCAGGATCATTGGCCAACTTTTATCAAAATCTGGGACCAAATGATGACTACCCATTGTACCCAAGTCCTCTCCCCTTGCCTAACAAAGCCAAGAAATCCCTTTTATTTCGGCCAAAGTGAACTAGCATGGTACACTGCACCCACCAGTGCACCATCCATTGCATGCCCATTATAATTCAGTTATGACAATGATTTTTTAGACTTGGAAAAAAAAAACTCCTAATTAGCTTGTGAGAATCACCTTTGATACCCAATTGTATTCAAATTTATGAGAAAAATTTTAAGGAGAATCGACGAATTATTTCAAAGCCTTCGTGAAAACTGGACCCAATGGATCTCTTTAAAATGCTATATGTACCCAACACTGGTTCTTACACATGTTCTGTATTTTGTCTTTTCCCTTCAGATCCATGTAAGAAACCATTGCACGGGGGGATTGCAGCATGCTTGTTCATGGAGATACATTGCAGTAATAAGGCACCGACCATCTACACTCCCAAATTTCCAAGAGGACTTCACCTCGAGGGACATAGACACGAGAGAAGGGAGCACCACCAGGCCAGAGAAAAACAGTACCCACAAAGCACACCATCCATTGGATGCTCATTACAGACTCAATTGTAATATGGTTAGCTAAGGAATTGAAACCCAACAGAAAATTATTTCCTGACCACTTACCATCCATCCTTCACGGTGCACTGGTGGGTGCTGGTGCACTCTGGCCAGGAGGGTGTGGTTGAATCCCTATAGCAAGAACAAATTGAATAAGCACTTATTGTTGTGTTATCTTCAAGGGATTGTTGGTGGGGAAGATTTCTCCATCATAATCTCATAGATATGTTATGATAAAATTAAGCATTATCAAGTGCATTAAGATCACATCACAAATGAATTGGCATGTAATTAGACACTAAAGTACATTGATCATGTCTACAA
>Ga0209208_10007594_pt1 | contig 14632 bp, 19 predicted proteins | sample S1TSphfallax_3_FD_187694 | JGI IMG/M metagenome (GOLD analysis project Ga0209208, IMG submission 187694) | Host-associated microbial communities from peat moss isolated from Minnesota, USA - S1T2_Fd - Sphagnum fallax MG (SPAdes) (version 2) | ecosystem: Host-associated > Plants > Peat moss >...
CCATTCCTAATCTTGGCTCCCATTTTTTTTTTAAAACTTCTTCTTGTGTATTGCTAAACTTGATGCCCATTTTGTCATTGAATGCATTTTAGGGTTGTCTATATGTGCCCATCTCTGAATTCATAATTACTAGGGGATTACTAATTTGCAAACCACCTGGACGAATCATTATGATGGGGGGGCAACGAGAAACAGTGATGAGAAGTCAGATCATATTTATTACACTCTTTTCTTTTCTGCAGGTGCACAGTGTTCGTGCGCCTTTCACCACCCACCATTAAACCGTGCAAGCAATTATTGTAAGCCAAACCCAATTTCCTGAGCTAAACCGGCACATTTTGACTTTTCTTCATCTAGTTTCATTTTACTGTGCAGGATGGATGATCTCACATACTGAGCACCGCTGGAGATGCTCTTATACAAAATCTACATGTCCATTGTGCAAAATCCAGATGCCCATTTGCCTTTTGGAAAGGGTAAATGGCCAATTGTGCCCATTTTTGTTGCCTATTCGAATATTTTGCTGTTGTTGTTCTTTTTAAAGCTTGAATTTCTGTTGTTGTTGTTGTTGTTGTTGTTTTTGAAGCTTGAATCTTATTTTGTTGTTGTTTGAAAGCTTGAATCTTACTCTGGTGTTGTTTGGAAGCTTGAATTTCTGTTTGTCGTTGTTGTTTTTGAACCTTGAATCTTACTTTGTTATTTTCTGGAAGCTTCTTCAATTTGTTGTTGTTGTTGTTCTTCTTCTTCTTCTGCTTCTTTTTCTTCTTGAAAGCTTGAATCTTAACTTTGTTGTTGTTTGGAAGTTTAAATCCTAGTATTAATACCCACAACTACGTTTCCAAATAGAGAAACCTTGATTGAGCTCGATCTGCAACAGATTGCTCACCAGATTTATTGTGCTTCACCAGCTGTCTTTGAATCTTTAGCGTCAAAGTTTTGAGTTTGCATTACTAGTCTGCATTGAGTTTTTCTGTTTTGGATTGTTTCTGGAAGAGCACTGTGCATTGAGAATCTGACAGTGAACTGGTGGGATCTTGGCGGAGATGGAGCTGGAGAAGAAGATGAAGTTGTATGGTATAGCATCTTCCACCTGCACAGGACGCGTATTGCTCTCTCTGTTCGAGAAGGAGGTGGAGGATTTCGAGCTTGTGATAGTGAATGTGAGGAAGGGAGAAGGCAAGAAGCCTGAGTATCTCAAATTGCAGGTCACAATTTCGCTTCCATCTTAATGAGTAGCCAAAGATATCATGACGTGATCTTCCAATTTTGCTGAAGAAATCTTCAACATAATCAAATAATGCTGTGAGAAATGGACTGTAGACAATTCATCCTCCCAATATGATTTTTTGTGATTTGTTTACTTGTTATGTTGTTGCAGCCATTTGGTCTGATTCCTGTTCTTGAAGATGGGGACTTGACACTCTATGGTGAGAGCCGCCCCATCAACCATCCTCCTCTCGTGGTTGTTGCAAGAAAACCTTGTTTGTTGATTACCGCAGCTTTCTAGTTTGGACAGGAGAAAGGCAACCGATGCTGGGGCCCTAACCAGATGACCAACAGAACAGTGAATCTAATGCTGAATGACTTATTACAATCAGAAGTTTGCAGCAGAAAAATCTGAGGCATTCTTACATCTGTCTTATTTTTTTGCTACTTAAAACCTCACCAAAAGTTTATTGTGAAGAATGAATGTTGCATCATGATCATGAGAAGACAGACTTTGAAGAACTTGTCAGGATTGAAGAGAAACAAATGCAGAAGTATGAGATGAAATTTGATGGTTTAGGTTTTGAACAATATGACAGAGTCACGGGCAATAATTCGATATATTGCCAACAAGTATGAGGGCCAAGGAACTGCCCTGTATGGGAAGGACATCAAAGAGAGAGCAAAAGTGGATCAATGGCTGGAGGTTGAGGGTCAGAATTTCAACTCTGCAATCAGGAGCTCCTTGGGAGTTGTATCCAAGCCTCCTATTGATGAAGTTCAATTAACTGAAACTTTTGGAAAGCTGGGCAAGGTATTGGACATCTACGAAGAGCACCTCTCCAAAACACAATACTTGGCTGGAGATTTCTTCAGCCTGGCTGATCTGTCACACATGACCACCGGATGGAAGCTGTTTGACAAGTACAAACAGGGCTCAATTCTGTTTGAAGGAAGGCCACATGTGAAAGCATGGTGGGAGAACATCTCTTCACGTCCAGCATTTAAGAAGCTGCTTGAGATGATTTGAGATTGCAGAATCTCAACTCATGTGGACACTCTGTGATCTTCACAAATGAGCTTCAGATCATTGCCTGTCCTGGACTTTCTTCTCCCCTCCTTCCCTTTAAAGACAAATTTGCATTTACAATTGTGTTGCAGGCAAGCCCTCTACTGTGAAGAGCCAGTTGATCAAAGAGTGTCGACAAATTCGAAACATTTCCCTTTTTCTTCAGCTGTTGCAAGCATCTGATCAACTTTCTCTGTCAGGTTCTTCAGGTTCTATGAGTTTCATTTCACTGCAAGCAGTAAACTGGTTCTGGGTTTTAATCCTTTATGAATCTGTCTCTACCAAAGTTCTCCCCTTCCTTAACATTAACAGATTAGAGGATTGAGTCTGCCATTTCTTTGCACATATAAAAACATAGAAAGCTCCGTCTCTCTTCTCTGTGCTAGCCAACATTGTGACACAGTTCCTGTGGCTAGTCCAACAGAAACTCAGGATACACATCTATGCAGAAGGTTAGCCTGAAATCTGGGGCAGATTATTATATACCTATCTTACACCAATGGTCAGGAGCTCAGTGGGTAGTCATGGCAGCTTGCTTGTCACTACTATCCATGACGAAGGTGATGGTGGTTTGAGGACTTTCATTGCAAGACTTTAAGGCAATGACTGATTTGTAGTCTTTGGGTTTTCTTTAAAAATTGTTGTGGACTTTTTTTCTGAGATGTAATAAAATACAGAAATTGCCTTGGCAGGCAGCAGATTATTTTCTTCATAAGCTCATTCAGAGCATTACTCTTATAGTTGGTCTGCAGTGGTCTCATTGACAACTTAGTAGAGCAGATAGCATCCTCAAGACATGAGTAGACAAGCCTGTCACAGCATATTTAATGCCAAGGGTGGCGTTCTTCTCAGCAACAGCTTCATAAAGATGATATGACAACAAATGGGGTGTTACAACTAAGTGCCATTCATCCCCTGTGAAAGAACTAAACATTAGCTGGGTTCGATTGATGTTCATCATAAGTATCCTTGAAACTGCAAAATCTGTAACAATGCTCCACCAAATGCACCATACTATTTCATAACAAGTTTACAGGAGATAAAGTTCGCATTGCAGACTCTTTCTGATATTAGCTGATGCCTCCTGCATAGGTGAACTATTTACCTGCATTCTCTCCTTTGTCTCAGCCTTTTGTGACATGTCTTCTTGGGAGCAGTCACTGCACAGTCCAAGATGATATCATATGACACTGCACAGACAAAGGGTATGCATATGATAGGCGGTCATGAATGAAGAAGCCATGAGCAAGCAAAAGGAGTCAGGGGCCCACAGAAAGAGAGGCTCAGATTTTCAGCAATAAAATCATTGAAACTACGGGTATGCACACAGATCTTCCACTATGATGGTCAAGTGCACTGAGGTGCTCAAACATGTGACTCTACATGTATATCCTTGCCACGTCCCAGCAATCTGGTCTACAAAATGCGCTGAGTTTGTGAAACTTAGAAATCATAAGTACCCCTTCAATATCAATTGCAGGGGTTGAAACATTTTGCTATCATGAATGTTTGGCACTTCTGTCTAGTGAGGAGTAGTGTACATTTGCTGGATGGGTACTCTAAGAGGTTTGATCTTCATTGATCACTATAGGTGACTCCACCAGCAGCTGAGGGAATTGCTGTACGGTGAAAAATGATACTCAAGAACCCTCTTCAGCCTCAGCATCTTGAAGAAGAATTTCGTAGACATCAGTCCGAAGGCGAATCTCTTTATCCCTCATTATCTCTTGGAACTCAGACAGCTCCTTTGCAGTCAAGATTGAGGTAAGCTTAGTGAATCCATCCAGCCATAGTGTTTTGGACCTGTCATTGGATCCATTCATCAATATATGATAGCAGGAGAGAAGCATCAAGAGACAAAAAAATGGGTGCATTGGCTGCACCTACTTGGAACAGAAGGGTCAGACAAAGAAGCAAGCAACCTTACAAAGGTATCACAGAAAACCTAAAGCATAAAAGTACAACTCTCTCTGCTTTAGCTCCATTCAATATGTTAGAAAATCACAACCAATTGGCAGTAATCAGCAATGCTCTAAAGCTGCAAGAAAGGGTGACAAGCCATTCTAGAGAAAAAGGGTGCTTGGTTGGTTGGAAGGGAGAAAAATGTACCAGGGGCATGCATGTATAGCTCGGAAATAAACACGCCGTGCAGCATCAGCATTGTGATTGATATCAAATTCATAAGCAAGGTAAATACGCCATAGTACAACTGATTGCTGTGTAACTGCATTTTCTAGAGCTCGCTCAAACAAACTACGAACTCGAGGTCTGCTGGTGCAAACTCTCTCTCTGTGTAATTCTGTCGAAAGGGCAAACATCCATAGCATTGTTGATGGGTTCCTATACAAACAAAAGCAGCAATTGTTTTGTGTCACAATAAGTGAAAGGTCAGAAAGAAAAGCACAACACACCACCTTGTAAGTGAGGTTTAGAGTGACCAACTTCCATTTCTATTGTAGAAAACATTCACCACATACAGGGACACCCATATAGTGTACTAACCTTTCAGAAGAGTCATCAAAGAACCGACGAAGATGGTAGGTTGATGCTGTAGTCTGAGCAAAAGTTGACAGAAGAAGAGGGTTGTATGGGTACTCTACCACCCCCCTTAACATAATGCGCCGTGCCTGTGATGGCTTGACATCTGGCATATTGCGTTCCAACATTGCAGTATAACGCTCCATTAACACTTCACACTCTTTGCTTTGTTGGCGTTTTCCTGTAGGCAAGAAGCAAACAAAATCTCAAACAAAGGGGCAGGCAATCACAAGGAACACACTCAAGCCAAAATCATCTCCAATTCCATTCTGCCAAGATGAACAAATGGTGCAGGGAGAAAAGTAGTGAGAGAGATACCAGGAAGTGTGAATGCAAGACTCTCTTCAAAGACAGAGGCAGCTGCTTTCCATCCGGCACTCAACTCCTCAAATAGAGCAACACATGCCACCATAGCCATCCCGCACTCATCCAGGTTTCGTCCATGCTGAAACCTGTCTTGTACATAAGAAGACTCCATGTCTTGAACATATGTGTGTGTTCTTCGCACATTTTGTAAGTGCTTTTGAAAACCCAACCTTGCATTGACAATTAGAGTTGGTGGGACATCTCCAGTTGTAGGAACAGAAGAATAGGGCAACCCAGATCCAAAGAAGCACAGTATGTGTAATGCACGGCTGGTGCACCCATGTGAGACCTCCATGTCAGCATACGCCAAATACAACAAGGGAGTGCCAACTCGTGCTTCCTGAGCACATTTAGTAGAGAATTAGACACATATGATGCTTCTTAGAACAGCTTCAGTCATTGTGGATTGAGACCCAAGCCACAGTAGCAGCAAGGCTAGTAGCAAGTAACCTTCAGACAGTGAAATATCATGGAGAATCAGCTAATCCTGATCCAAAGATAGCACAAGGATAGCTTTGTCCTAATTTATGAATTGCTAATTTCATAAACATGCAGCCTTGTCAGGAGGAAGAGAGAGAGAGAGAGAGAGAGAGAAGTTAACCTTTGAGAGAGCTGGAAGAGAACCAATAGTGGTATCAAACACTTTGCGAGCCACCTCCAAGTGACCTGCTGCCCCCTCTACAATTGCATATGCTGACCATAATGCCAAATCCTGTAAACACACATGATAAACAAGCCCAATAAGATGCTGTGCAAAATGCAAATAAACTCTCTATATATGACTAGAATATGTGCTACAATAAAACAAGAGAACATACAGTCAAGGAAACCAATACATGAAAGTGCAAGAGAGACCTGCCTGAGGATGGGTTTTCAGCAGTTTTTTGGCAAGAGCACGTGACGCTATGGCTCCGTTGTTAGCAGCTACCCCTTTCACTGTTAGCAACCTTTCTGTCAGACTCCAATGAATTTTGGAAATCGTTCTGGTTGGACTGGTTTCAAACAACAGTAGTGCATTGCAGACAAATTGAGCTCGCCCATCACTCTCCAAAAACCACTCTAAATCTCCTACCAAGCTTCCTAAAAGAGACTCTTCAGATAACGACTCTCCATGAGCCCCTTGATCCCTCTTTTTTGATCGGTCCACCATGTGTCCACTGATCTGATTTTCAAGCAACAAAAGAAGGGAGCCTGTGACTTTTTCTGAATCTTCAAGTCTCTCTCGGTTGCTATGATCATTGGATGAGCACCTGCATCATACAACAACCAGAAAGAAAAACATAGCAATGACAGTAAGCATGCCATTCCAAACATTATATCTGCTTTGAAACCCAGGTCAAGATCTACAGGAATGAGTGCAGCAGAGGCAAAAAATAAAGTTATACAAAAAAGCAGCACTGGCAAGGCCAAAACTCACAACCCCAACAAAGACTTCTTCAGACTGGAAGAAGAGGATAGGTTACCAACAAAGAGACTTACCAATGAGGAAGAGACAAGTTACAAAACTCCAAAAAGTGGCCAACCAAATGGCACAGAGCTGACTCTGATGTGATTGAAAAGAGGCAATCTCTGATATCCTCAAATGCCACCATTCGCTCCAGCTCCTCCTCTCGCTCCTCAGTTAGTGTCTGCTCTGCCAGTCCAGTCATCCATTCCCAATCAGACCCTTCTCTCAAAGACCCACAACCAAAAATAACACAAAAAGAACACATTACCCATTCAAATACAACAAGAGGCTTTTCAAGAGAGAAGGGGAGAGAAAAAGTGAGTGACATAGTGATCTACCTAAAGAGAAAAGATGGAGGGCATACCATGAACAGGTAACCACTGTGCAGTGCCCCGAAGTCTCTCCTCCACTCCCCACCGTTGCCACACACTAACATGTGTCACTTCTAGTTCCTTCCCAGCATCGATGGACGACAAGCCCAGTTTTGCTAGCAAAGCTGCCTCATCCTCATCTGCCTGAGCTTCTTCATCATCATCCTCGTTCTCATCATCATCATCAGCAGCAGCAGCTTCAACCATCTCTTCATCATCATTGTCACCTTGGCGCACCAGCTTATTGCTGTTATTTTCATTAACCAATCCCTCCTTCCATCCTGACCAACCCCCTGAATCATAACCACCACCTCGAATATCAGCATAGCAATGTTTAATGCTTGCGAATCACTTGATGATCACAAAACAAGTACACAAAAATGACCTTTTGCAGCTATCCTACCTGCAACCAGGAATAGCTAAAGGAAAAATACACGCCACCTTAAAAACAAGCAGTAAGCCCAAGAGAGTCTCAAGGTCTGAAATCAGTGAAGAGAAGCAGTCCAAATACCTGAGATGTATGAGAAAACTGCTTAAATTGATGCTATCAATCTAAGATGTTCCTGCAAAACTCCAACAAAGATGCACAAAAAACACATCTCATTACCAGGGTGTTCTTCAGCCAATCGAGCCTGCTGGGCTTGTGCAACCTGAAATTTCTCCTCCTCCCTCTCAAGCCATGCAGCCCAACCCAATGCGCCCTCCTCTCCTACTCGTCGAGCTTTGCTATCCCAAAAGGCCTCAAATAGCCTTCTCTTGTTGCTTTCAGTAAGCTGAACCAGGGGAGCAAATAGAGAGAACTCAAGTGCAGCTTGGTAGAGACCAAGCGCCAATTCTGCATGACCTGTCTGTGCCTCAAACCGACACCTGTCTGCCAAAACAGCAATCATGGCAAGCTCTGCATCCCTTGCTGGCCCTTTATCCAGCTGCAGCTCCTCTTGCCCTTTCTGCAAGAACAAGAGTAAAGTCAAATTCTTTGGTAATTGTCCAGACCTCTCTGCATATAGCCTGAAAAACTAGTATTGCAAAATAGTGAAGTTTGCAGATATGGAGAAATATACAGAAAAGCAGAAAACTAAAGAGTATTCCAACAAGAGCAAGAAGGGGAGAAAGGTCAATAAAGTATGAACTTTCCCCAGTCTCCAAAATTTTGGGAAAGCTCTAACCTGCTGCATTGTATGCATACATATACTGCCACATATTCCAGAGTTCAAATCTCAACAAATTCTCACAAAATAATAAAATTTTAAATTTTAAAAAAAAATCTCAACAAATTCTCACGCAGAATGAAATCAGGGGGCACACACCGAATCAAGCAATCGATTACGTGCTGCACCCAGAGCCCTGAGAGCTTGCACAAAGACAGATCGAAGAGAGGAGACTGAGAAAAGAGAGAACTGAGCAGAACGGAATCGAAGAAACGCCTTCCAAAACTGGTAGCTCCCTGAAAATGTGGCAACAAAGTTTTCCCATTTGTGCAACAACTCAGCTACAGGATGCCGTAGACTACAAGTCTGTAAGTAGATAAGCGTCAGCTCTTCACTTTCTCCATGGATTTCCAAGGCCTTTTCCAGTACCGATAACTTCTTATCAACTGCTTGCTGTTTGGCCCCTTTCTTGTGAGCTGCTTGTATCAACTCATCCTGTTTTAGCCAACATCAAAAGTCTCAGAAAAACCCTAAATGCAATTCCTGGATCAGAAAAACCTCTACAAAAGTCTGATCAAAATCTCAGTAAAACTCTTCATGCAATCTGTGTGTGTATCAGCAGCAACAGCACTCAAGGAAGGGAAGGAAGAGAAAAGTAGACCTGGAAGTGGGCAAAAGCAAGCCATACACTTTCATCTTGTGGACGCTCACGAGTTAGAGTGTTATACTCTCTCGTACACCGCATTACATAATCCTCCCAGCTCTCACCTTCCAAAGAAGCATCCTTCATCTCTCCATCTCCCTGCTAAAATATCATGTTACACCAGATGTATGGTAAAGTCCTCATTTACAGCAACATCCTGAAAGTTGGACAAAAGCTACAAAGCCATGGAGTGTTAGCATGGGTTTAACTGCAAGAACAAGAACCTGATCTCTCTCCCTCTCTCTCTCACACACACAAGCATGCATGCATGCACCACATACACACACATACTAGTTTTGAATCTTCTAGTGAGAATTTGCTGCTGCAAAGATTCCAACTCCAAAAACAGCAATTCCAGGCAAAACAGGTTGATTGAAGAACTCCATTACCATTTCTAGCTCCATCATCATGCCGCCACCTTCAACTGGCATGAACTCTTCTTCCACAGTTGGCTGCGAGATTCGGTTTACATTCCTGAGATGATGATGACCAGATTGCATTCGGATGCGTTTGAAGTTGCCACCATGGTGCTGTTTCTCCAAAGCAATCGCTTGGGATGAGCAGTACCGCAACACCACCTTCTCTTGGTGAACTGCACCATCAGGTTCTGGAACATCCAAACTGGCTCTCCTTCTTCTCATGTTCTTATGATCCTCTTCCCCTGCCTCCTCCCTCTGTTCTCGATGGTATCGAGCTACATCCATCCTGTCTTCTTCAATCAGAAAAAACAAATCAGCCACAGATTGTATCTGAGTTTTCTATCTGCAATCTTCCAAGCAAATTATCAATTGAGAGCAAGAAAGTTTCAATCTCTAAACCCTATGCTCAATTTGGTCTGTGGTTTCTATGTGCAATCTCGCAAGCAAATGATCAAATTGAGAGCAAGAAAGTTTCCATCGTTGTTGCCCAATTGGGTGGTACGAGGTTGCACAGACACACCCACCTGTACAAGGAGCCAAATGCGAGGTTGTCGCGATCTCCGCGAGAATCCAAGTAATACTCTCTCGGCAAGTGTGCAGCATTCCTGTCTGCCCATATCTTCACTGCGTTTTTCCTGTCAAGAGCATGGCCTTGTAGAGACCCAATGTGCTTATCATCATCAGCAGCAGCAGCAGTTGGTTTCCGCTCTTTGCGTTTCTTTCTTCTGTCCTCCTCCTTCTTCTTGCTGCTGTGTTTCTTGTGCTTATGTTTTTGTTGTTGTAGCTGTTTGTCTTCTTCGTCTTCTTCTTCTTCTGCAACTGTTTCTCTCTCAAGCACTGCATCAACAGCATCACCTGCAGCAGTAGTAACTGTGATTCTCGTGGGAGGAGGAGGAGGCAATAGACTTTCCGAAAAGCTTGGATTTGACAGCCATGACTCCTGCTGCTGCTGCAGCAACTCTGATTCCTGCACGGGAGTGCCATATCTGGCCGCCGCTGGTGGTATTGGTAAGATCGCTGGGAACAAGCGTTCTACAGGTCTCTCAAACCTTGTCTGCGCATCCTCTTCTTCTGTCGTCGTCTCCTCCATCGTGCTGCTGCTTCCTTTCTTGTCCGCCACTGGACTCCTCTTCTACAACCCGACGACCCCTTATTTCATCAGATGGAAGTCGCCCGAGGAGCACGCAGCAGCAAGAGTCTCTTCTGTAATTGAAGTGCAGCTTCTTCCATTCTGGTCGGCTGTACTATCAAGCGATTCTCACAGTAGACAGTAGTTTGCACACCGTCTCTCGGTCTGCCTGCGGCAATGAAGAAGAAGATCGATGTCGCGGCGCTCCGGACCTCCTCATCTTTGTCTTCCTCTCTACGAAACCTAACGATCCTTATTGTTGCACACAGACACAGACACGGGGCGTTTTCAATGCTCCTCTTGTGTTCGGTCTTTGGCCGTTGGTGCTTGCTTGCATGATGGTGTGCGTGCCTGGCGGCCTGGATCTGTTGCAGAAACCTCAAAGATCACAAAATCCGCAGCAAAACCTTCAAGTGTTTGCATCCATCTTGCAGTCCTGATGTTGGCATCCACTTGTAGGAAGCGTTTTGCAGAAAGAGCAAAACGCCCTTTGGTTATTCTTCTCTCTGGGAGAAGTTTCGGTTTCCGCAGAAGAAGTTGTTGCAGTGTGCAGGAACTTCAGTCCAGAACCCTAAGCAGCTTGCCGAAGACGCTTGACGCGAATGAGGAGAAAAGCAAGTGGAGCAGCAGCAGCAGCAGAAGGCAACCTGTTGTAGCAGTTGGAATATCTGGAGGTGTGGATTCTTCTGTCGCAGCTCTCTTACTCAAACGTCAGGTATGCTTGAACTTCTCCTTTTCTCCTTTGCAAAAATCCTGATCGATCTGCAATTCTTCCACTGCACACCTAACAGACAAGACCAGATTTTCAAACTTGCAAAAGGCATGGATTCTGTGGAATTTCATGCAAGGACAGTGTTTCTTGATTGAGCAAGCAAGCTCTGAACATTGTTTTGTCTGTAGAGCCATTGTGTTGTTATCCTGTTTTGCTGTCTTGCCTTTGCTGTTAGTTGCCATTTTCTAATTGAATCAAGCTTTTGGATGCCCAGGGATATCAAGTGTTTGGACTGTACATGCGCAATTGGGACTCCAATGATGAAGCGGGTAGTGGAAATTGCACTGCAGATCAGGACTATGAAGATGCTCAAAGAGTCTGCAAACATCTTGGTTTGTACATTGCAACAGTGCTCTCTCTCTCTCTCTCTCTCTCAGAGTAAATGATGAGGATGTCTTACACAAACATAATGTAGCAGTTGAGTATATGGAACAAAGGTTTTAGGGTTTAGGGTTTATGGTTTAAGGGTGAGGGTTGTTGGATATCTTCACAATTTTGCTGCAATTGAGTTGACATTTGTTTTAACTTCTGAATCTCGAGGAAGAGATTTTTCAAGATGAGATCGTCTTCCTTTGCCCCTTGCACTCAGTCACCAGGTTGTCTTCTTTGTTGTTGTGTTTGTTGCTGAATTTCAGAGACTCTTTAATCAGTCCCTACAGGTGTATTTTTTATGTAGGCATTGTAAACTCCTTGCTATCTGTCTGTAACTTGAAGACCACCTGTTGTCTTTGCTATGGCAGAGAGTGCAATTTGAGAGAAGGGAAGCAGGAAGGATGCAGAACCTATTGGCTCTGACAGACTCTTATCACGTCTCTTTTTGGCATTGACAACTCAGTTTGTTTTGATTTTGTTGTCACCAAAAGGATTTTGGTGTTTGTTGTGGCTGTGTAGGAATTGAGCTGTTTCATGTGGATTACCAGAAACGATACTGGGTACAGGTGTTTGAATCGTTCATGCATGATATTTCACTTGGTCTGACCCCCAACCCAGACCTTTCATGCAACCAGTTTATCAAGGTGGTCACACTTCCTGTCTTTTGCATTGAGTTTTCAACCTGTTCTTGTGCTGCGAACTTCTTTTTCCTGTTGCTTCTCTGTGCTTATGATGACATATTGAGAAATACAACTAGAGTCTGTTTACGCTCTCTCTTTCTGTGTGGACATTAGGAAATTTGGTTGCAGTTGATTTGCAATGCTGATTGGTGAACTTTGTGGGTGTTTTCTTTAGTTTGATGCATTGCTGGAGCATGCCATGCAAATGGGAGCAGATAATCTGGCAACTGGACACTATGCTCGCCTTCACCGGCCTCAGTCTGGAGGTGCTGTTCAGCTGCTTCGTGGCGCTGACTATGACAAAGATCAATCATACTTTTTGGCTTCTGTGGTGTGTGTATCTTAATGAAGTTTGCTCAGCATTTTGAGTTCTAGAAAATCTGAATGAATTGACATATGTGCAATTTCAAGGTCTTTGGTGGTTGCATGCTTCTTTGCCACTCCAGGGTGTGGGTGTGAAGATAGTTGTGGACTTGTGTGGCTGACCCAAAAACTTTTGGATTATGCAGGGTGCAGCTGCCTTGGAAAGGGTTCAATTTCCAGTGGGCTCATTACTGAAACCAGAAGTCCGTAAATTGGCAGTCTCTGAAGGGCTTTTCACCGCAAGCAAACGCAGTAGTGCTGGAATCTGTTTTATTGGGAGGCGCAACTTTCAGGATTTCATAGCTGAGTATGTGGAGTTGAAGCCCGGCCCTTTTGTGTCTGTTGATGGGCATGCTGACCTGGGTATGCATATTGGCATTGCCGCATACACACATGGCCAAAGAGCTGGAATCTCTGGTGTTCCTGAGGCATTCTATGTGGCAGGAAAGGATGTGCAAAATAATATTGTGTTTGTAGCACCAGGTGCCGATCATCCTGCCCTGTTTTCCAATTCTGCAGTGGCAGGTACCTTTGTTCAACCTCTACAATCCACATGGTTGTCTCTTCATTCATGATCCAACAAGAATTCCAGCTTAAGATTCTACATATGCTCAGGGTAATTACTTTAAACTGAGTATTTAGATGAAGAGTAAGCTATCACTCAGTGGTTCACATGGTTGGCAGTCCAACAGCCTTTCATATTTGGTTCATAAGTTCTCCTATTCTATTGGTGCTGGCAGATTCTCCATTTTGGATTTCGAGTGAGGCTCCCAAAGCTCTTAAGGATGGTAAGCCACTCAAATGCACGTTCAAGGCCCGCTATCGCCAGCATTTGGAAGAGTGTGTGGTTTGCTTTTCAAACTCCACAAGCAGGGAAGCATTGAGTGTTGGCATGGGAGTTGCTGCCTCCAAGTCTTCTGAATTCACTCCCAGCACTTTCTGTCGCCTTCACAAGTCCCAATGGCAGGACAGCAAACAGCAATTGCAGGTAAGAACTTTTTGTTAATTTGTTTATTTTGTCCAGTTCCTTATCACTCAATCACATTCATTTTGCAAAATCACCAGATGTTGTGAGATGTCATGTTCAGTTGCAAAAAGTGCCATTAGAATGGCATTTCCTTCATTCTCTGTTCAACATTCACTCACATGTAGATCAGAGCAGGATCTGCAAGGTCACTTCTACTGTATGCATGGTGTTCAAGAGATAGAAAGAAATGGGTGTGAATTTGGACCTCATGGTACTGTCTGTGAAAATGTGGCATATGTCTGTGATTGTCTGGCTATGTGGACTGTTTTGATTAGCTATTTCCCAAGTGCTAGCCAACATTAAGACTGAGTCTTCCTGTTACCTCCACAAATGCGACAGAAACTCATAATGCAGAATTTCCTAAATTTTAGGCAGACTGTTACATACTTATCTACCCACCTGCCATCAGGTCCTGATGAAGTCAGTGTTTAGTCATGGCAGCTCATAGCTGCTACTCATGATGGAGTTGAAGGTCTGCCACTTTGGGAGCTTGACACTCTCATAAGGTTATGACCTCACCCATTGTCTTGTTACTTTCCAAGTGCTGTTGTGGAGATTTCTCTGCAATCTCACGAATATGTGCTGTGAACTGTTTCACAGGTGCGATTCACACATCCTTTAAGAGCTGTAACTCCAGGGCAAGCATTAGTATTGTATGACGGGGATGTGTGCCTGGGTGCAAGTATTCTATCTTATCCGGGGCCTTCTCTCTTTGAACAGAGACTTGGAGAGTGCAATCAAGGTGCAATTCTAATGTCTTGAGATATAAATGTGGAGATGAAAACCCTAGTGGAGTCTTTGTTCATTCATGCTCTTGCAAGTTTCAAACTCATTCAAACCATTTTTGGATCCGATTTGGGTTAGTATTTAAAATCACCTACTGGCCCACTTTTTAAATTTTCTCTTCCACCACACTCACCTCCTCTTTATAAAGATTATCCTCTTCAGTAGCCAACCCTTCTTCTTAAGACCAATCATCTTTTGACACTACTTCAGATAGGCCAATTGAAGGCCTTATGAAC
>Ga0209208_10007595_pt1 | contig 14630 bp, 12 predicted proteins | sample S1TSphfallax_3_FD_187694 | JGI IMG/M metagenome (GOLD analysis project Ga0209208, IMG submission 187694) | Host-associated microbial communities from peat moss isolated from Minnesota, USA - S1T2_Fd - Sphagnum fallax MG (SPAdes) (version 2) | ecosystem: Host-associated > Plants > Peat moss >...
CCAATCCCAAGTCTTAAAAAGTTATTTAATTTAAAAAAAAAACCAACCAAAACCAACCCAAGCCTTAGCAGTTCAAAAAAGTTAGGCCCCTTTAGAAAACAGCACGCCAAACCAAACCAAGCCCAGCAGTTAAGAGTTAACTCCTGACAAACTGGAGTTAAGGTGACTGACAGACAGACAGACAAAGAGGAGGCCTACCTACCTACCTACCTAACTACTTACCTACCTTACTTACCTTACCTAATTAGGTACCTAAAAAGGTGTGAACCCAACACATTAAACGGTAGGAAATGACTAATGACAAGGTCCTCAGTTAGTTAATGGTAATTAGCAGGCACTCAACACTAAACTTTGGGGAGTGGGGAGGGGGGAGAGTTATTAGGGATCACAGACCAAACAAAAGATGCCAATTTTGGGCACTTAATTAAACTGTTAACTTAACATTAACGGTAATGAATGACAAAAGGCAACTAAGTAACCCACTTTCTTAATTATTTAAATAGTTAATTAATTAATTAATTAAACTAACCCCTCTGCCCCCTAACTAATAACCCTGACTGATCTGACCAGACTAGAGCAGACCAGTCAGACTGACTAAGTCCTCCTCCTCCTCCTGACCACTGTAGCTGCTTCTTTTGGGGTTTTCTCTTAGACTTTTTCTCTTCCAAGGATTTGCATGGCACTTTGTTGGCCTTTTTCTTGCTCTCTCTCTCTCTTTTTCAAAAAATTTGCATGGTTTTTTTTTGTTTTGACTTGTTTTCTCTTTCAAGGATTTGCAAAGAATTTGCATGGTGTTGTTGGGTGGTTCTTTGAATGGTGGGTGATCATCATCATGGTGGTGGTGGTGGTGGTGGTTGATGATGCATTGTGAATTACCTAGTAGAGATAGGATGAGCTTCAAAATGGAGAATTGAAGAAGTAAAACAAGAAGAAAACAAGAAGAAGAAGAAGAAGAAGAAGAAGAAAGAAGGGATTGGTAAGGTACTTTTTTTTTTGGGTTTTGTTTGTTTGCTTGCTTGCTTGCTTGGATGATGTTGTTGTTGTGTGTACGTGTGTGTGTGTGTGTGTATGTCTGAGGTAGATTGAATTTTTCTATGTAGGTAAGAAGAAGGGATTGGTAACTACTTGTTTTGGGTTTTGTTCGTTTTGTGTTTTTTTTGGTTTCTTGTATGTTGTTGGTTGTGTGTGCAAGGTGGATTGAATTTTTCTAGGTAGGTAAGAAGAAGAAGAAGTAGAAGAAGGGATTTGTAGGTACTCGTTTTGGGTTTTGTATGTTTGTTTGCTTGTATGTTGTTGTTGTTGTGTGTGTGTGTGTGTGTGTGTGTGAGGTGGATTGAATTTTTCTTGGTAGGTAAGAAGAAGGGATTGGTAGGTGCTAGTTTTGGGATATTGAATTTTGTTTGTTTGTTTGCTTGCTTGCTTGCTTGCTTGTCTGTTTTTGTTGTATGTGCAGGGTGGATTGAATCTTTCCAAGTAGGTAGACCAAAAGTTTGGAATTTTGTTTGTATTGTTGCTGCTGTAATTTAGCTTTATTGTTGGTCTGATTCTTCTTCTGGTTTTGTAGAAACAGTCAGTTGTGAGTGAGCTTGATTGATGGATATTGTTTTGGGAAATCCACATGCAGCAGCAGCAGCAGCAACAGCAGCAGTAGGATCAGCAGTAGAAGCTGGAGGATCAAGAGGAGGAGAAGACTGACCCCAGGCTTCGTTGGTTCTCATGACCTCTGTCTGTACGAGGAGATTGTTTGTGTCTCAAGAGGATAGGAATCAATACCCAATTCTTCAGTTTTGTGTTCCGTCGAGCTACTTCAAGGTCTTTCGGGCCCAGTTGCATAGCAGTTTGCAAGTCTCCAGGACTCGTAGTTCTCTCGAAGAGCACAGAGACACACAGACAGGAAGCTGGTCATCACAAACATTAGAATTTGAGGTGAAGTCTTTGGGTTGCATGAGTTTGTGAGGAGTTTTGGGTAATGGTTTGATCATCACGAGATGAGTGTATCATCACGCAATAGTATGGTGAAGCAGCAACAGGAGGAGGAAGGGGTGGCAGCTGATGTGATGGATGTGCATACTACGAGTGCTACTGGAGATGAGCTGATGAGTGCAGCCCGGGAAGTGGTGGGGAAGGCCAAAGCCGATTTGTTTCAGCGCCGGCTCTCGGTGCGTGAAATGGCTAGCCAGTTCGAACGGGGACAAGCTGCAGCTCATGCTGCTGCTGCTTCCACACTTGCCCATGATGTATGTACACATGTACATGCATACCCCACTCATAAAATCTCTTTTGTTTTCTGTCTTTCTTTCATAGCAATAATTGGGTTCAGTCACCAATCTTGTTCTTGTTCTTGTTCTTGTGGGGGTGGGGGCCAATTGTTGTCTCAGCAAAAGTTGAAGGAAGTTGCACAGCTTGACAAGCCAGCCTTACTGAACAAGTTGCGGAGTTTGCTGTCAGAATTGGCTGGGCGTGTTGCTGGAAGGAACAAGGATGACATCTCAGATGCCCTCATTGCTGTACCGCATTCCTCCTCCTCTTGAAGCCTCTTTCCCTCTCTTTCTCTGTCTCTGTCTCTCTCCCCCTCCCCTTGGCTTTTACCCTGCAAGTCCAGCTCAAGAGATTCCTAATGTTATAAATGCACAAAAGCTTATGATTCCTGAAACCCAAAACTTCTTCTATGGTTGTGGGATTGTGATTTCTGTCTCTTGGGTGGTGGCAGGTTGAGGCGATTGAGGCACAGTGGACTAAAAGAGAAAGCGAATTGACACATGAGAGGATGGAGATCAGACAAATGGCTGTCACTTTCCAGCAGGTGGGTGGGGTTTGCAGCAGCTCTGTTTCCCATGATTTGTCTTATTTGGAAATGTTTTTTTGAGAGCTGTCGGGTTTGGCGACTCATCATGCTTAGATTTGTTCTGAGGTGGTGGTCCTTACTCACTCACTCACTCACTCACATGAGAGAGAATTGGGGTTGATGAAGGATCGATCATGTGGTTTCTTTCTTGTTGGGATGGATTGATGGTGGGTACTAGGCATCAGAAGATGCAACGAAAATGATTGATGAGGAACGAGCGAAAGCTCAATTGGAAATTGAATCTGCACATGCTGCTACACTGCGTGTTGAAGCTGCTCTTGAGCAGCAGGCCCAATCTCTGAGTGCTGCTGAGCAAGGGGTAAAAGTTGTCACTGCCCTTCTTCTTCACACTCTATTTTTGGATACTCTAATTTTCTTGTTCACTTTGAAAACCTGTGACACACACTGTGGACCCTTTCCTTCTATGAGTAAAGAGCTTCTGCAGTGCCAGACAAGAAGAAGAAGAAGAAGAAGAAGAAGAAAAAGATGTTTTCCCTTTGAAGCATGTACTACTTCACAATCTCACAACAAATCTGATTGCTGCTGGCAGGAGCTTGAACAATTGAGAAGGGAAGTCAAAGAAGCTCGGAGAATAACAATGCTTCATGCACCAAGTAAGGTGAGATTGAGCTCTAAGACTTGATTAATCAGCAAGCCAATATGGGTACCAGTACCTGCCTCCAGACGCCAATTTGGTGGGATCTTTCCATACAATCTACTTACAGAGGTGTGGTGACACATAACAATATATTGTAGGTGATGGATATGGAGCATGAGATTGCAGGGTTACGTCAACAACTCACAGAGAAAACTCTGGAGAATGTACTATTGCGGAAGAAGGTGGGTCATGTGGCGTTTTTTTTTTCCTCTCTATGATTTCTAGCCCCTTGTTTAGTTTGGGTATCAACTGCAAATCTGGCCTCAGAAAAGTGCAAGAGAGAGAGATGCAGCTTTAAAAGTCTGGTTGCCACAATCTAAATATGCAAAGAGTTTAAGTGCTGCTTCATTATTTATTTTATCAGTTGGAAGGCGAAAAGATGCAAACAAATGGACCAACTCTATTTGAGATCCAAGGAGAGGAGCGTCTGGGTGCCTGTTTGGCCATCACTCCTTGTGCCCACAATGCTCCTGAGCTTAACAAATGTATCATCCAGTGGTACAGTATCTCTGCAAACGATGGAAGCAAGGTGGAGGCTATAAAACGTAAGAGAGCTAGAATAATAAATTAGCCTATGATTCAAAGACACCAGTTCTTGAGCTGAGAGAGTTGAGCTAGAGGAGTGACTCTGTGAGAACTGTATGTATTTCCTGGTTGCCCAGTGTATTTTTTGATCATTTAGGGCTTTGTATGTGATAGTTGGTTGGATGAGTTTTGCTACCTGCAGGTGCAACCAAGCCTCAGTATGCTCCAGAACCACTTGATGTTGGAAAACTCTTACGAGTAGATATCGGCCTCCCTGATGGCCGATTAGACACCCTTTTCACCTCAGGACCTTTGGATGCAGGTATGTCCATTTTCTGAGGTGACAAACCCAAAAATAAAATAAAATATTCCTATATGTATAGGTCCATGCAGAGGATGGATCTTTTATGTGAGTTTACTGTCGTCTACTACTACTACTACAGTCCTTTTCTGGTGGGGTTTTTCTTGTCAGAACATGCAGAGACCAAACTGAAATTCTGCCATTTGTATAAAAAATTACTGAAAACAGATCCAGTTTTTCACCATTATTTTGGGTGGTTGTTGTTGTAGCACCGGGACTAGGCAATCAAGTGGAAACTCTTGCAAGAAAGGGCAGTGCTGAATTCAATGTGAGTGTTAGTTACCTTAGAGATTATGTTTGTGGGTTTAGGGTATATCTTTAGAATCTGCATGTTTCAAAGTTAAGGTTGCAATGAAGATCCATCCTTGTGTGATATCATCTTTTCATGAGAATATATATCTTCTGCATCTGCAAGGGGTAATTAACATGATATTATGCTGCTGTCTTTCTTTTGGGAGTTGAAGGTTCGGTTATTCCAAGAAAATGGAGAGGCTGTTAAGAAACCGCCAAATTTGGTGTTTCTAGTTGATAAGATGAGAATCAAACTTTCCAAAGGCCGCTCTACAAAGGCCAAGGAAGATTACTCGTTGGCAATGCAGGTAGGGAATTCTATTTCACATGTTTGACTTGTCTCCTCCCTCACTCACTTCCTGTGACACCTAGAATCATTGATTTTTTCAATTGTTTTCAAGAAAACTTTAAAATTGGGGATACATGGTAGAAAAAGAAGTCTTTTGGATCATCACAATTTTAAAGCTTAATTGATGTGGGGCAGCTATGTGGTGGAAGAGGCGGAGGTGACGCAGCAGCAAGGAGCTTATACTGGTCACCACGCAGAGGTGTGCAGTTTATGTTGGTGTTGGAAACTGAAAGAGACCGGAATGCTGCCATTATGTTGGCTAGACGGTTTGCCTTTGATTGCAATGTATGTTTGTTGTTGCACCTTCATTTTGCCAACTGAGATTCCATGTTGCTGCAAGTGTAACACACAAAAGAATAACAATCAATGGCCTTTTTATATTTTTGAGTCTCTATTTTTTGGGTGTATTCAGTAGGCACATTGAATGTTGGGGTTCACCATTAGTGGGTATGCTATAATTTTGTGCTGCAGATAATTCTCGGAGGACCTGATGATTGTTGACATGGACCCAAATTACATGAGGTTCCACCCTTGTCAAAGTGTGTGCTCCAACTTAAGATGCTGCAGTTCATCCTGGTGAACCCACTTTGATTTTCTCCAATTTCTTTGTTTGGGTTTTCTTGTGTGCAAGCTATATACACCATAGGTTTAGGGTTTAGGGTTTATGGGGGAATCCCTAGAATTTCTGAAATCTCCCTGAATGTTTTTCAACATGTTTGAGGAGTTATATTATAAATGTAATGTGAGCTGGAGATTTTCTGAGCCTCCCTGGTAGTATAGTGCCAATGTATGCCTGCTGCTCTTCATAGTACTTAGTTTTAAAATCAGAGGCCAACACATAATATAAGTGCCCATGGTCCCACATACACAAGAAACACCCTTTTTGCTCACAGGCAGGTAGAGCCCTTAAAAAAGTAGGTTTGAAGTTAGATGTTAAGACATTGTAAATGACTGCGGGGTTGGTCCTCCTCTATTCAGCATCTTTAGTAAAGGTTGGATTTCCAACTGAATCTGAGAATACTGTGAGCTGCTGTTGTCCCTGCAGTATATGGGTGTTCTACCAAAATGTGGGAGAAGAAGAGAGCTATTTATTTACACAGAAAGGTGAGATGCAACCCAACATTTCTAAATACTTTGTAATTTTATTGAAGAGTGTTTGAGAAGTTAAAGCTTGTTACTCGCTCACTTTGCAGAGCTCCCGTCTCTCTACTACATACAGTCAACTTTTTTGGGTTCATCCAATCTGTGCATGCGGGTTGGTATAGTTTGGCAACTGCAAGTTGATTACCTAATAGAAGTTTGTATCACTCATCAAGTTACTGTAAGAGCCCAACATATCAGAGCTTCCCAAGTTGACAAGATATCTTCATAGCTCTTGATCCTGGGCTCTTACAATAAAATGGGCTATTCCCATGCATGCTATCCTTAAAAGCAAAAGATGTCTTTTTCATTCAGAATCTTGCTCTGGTACTCAATTGTTTGTATTTTTTCAACCCGCTGAATGCCATTGTCGCTATAATTAGATGTGCTAATTGTTTTAGGTTACAAGAAGTTGTTGCCCCTAACCTAACTTGATTGCTTGCATTCTTTTTCTTGTATAGTGAGTGTGTCATGTTAAGTCCATTGTTTATAATTGTTGAACTTGTGATTATATATGTATATGTTGGTCATTGTCATAAACACACAACAATTTTTGTTGTTGTGCATGTGAACAATTCTCCAAAATTCCTTTAGCTTTTGTTATCACTTTAGTTCTCTCTGAATTAAGAGTTTCCCCAACAAAATACATTTGGTATTTTGATCTTGTGGAAAACTGTTTTAAATTGTTTTTCAATGAAGTTTGGGAAACCCTAAAATTTGAGAAGTATTTTGTGTTACCATTTCAAAATATTGATTATGAATTCAAAAGCAAAGAATTGCTTGATTTTTATCAAGTTTACAAATGTGCTTTACATGGAAAGATTTGAATAAAAAATAAGGACATGAAATTTGCATGGGTAAAATTTGAAAATGGTTGCCATGTTTATTATACATAAAAATATCGAAAAAATTGACAACTTAGTCTCCAAGACTTCATTTTCTCGTGTTATTTTTCCTTCATAATTGTTTGCCTTGGACTCAATGATACTTTGAGAAACACTTTCATACAATTTGGCAATTTACAAATACTAAATGAAAATCTTTGAAACCACTTAGAAAATCTTGAATTTTGATACTTTTGTGAGAAATTCACCAAATTCTAGATATCACAAAGTTGAAAAGAAAAGAAAAAAACAGAACAAAAAACCCATAGTTGGGAAGTTCATCAATGTTGTCAACTTCATCAATATGTGAAGTTTTTCGGTGATATTTGTTTTCATCCAAGTGATAAATTACATGAAAATATACATCTTTAAAAAAATACATGTCATATCATATGGCTCAATCGTGCCATCAATTTCATCCATTTGTTTGCCCTTGTGGTCAATTTCATTTTCAATATTCAATTTCATCCATGTTATCAAAGTTCATCCATGTAGTTCACCCATATGGCCAATCACCTTTGTGTGGTCAATTTGATGTATGAGCAACAATAACATAGCTGATATTTTGTTGTTGATGCCTCTTTTTTTTTTTTAAATCACTAGGTAATCTATTGCACAATATAGTCGCCATGTTAATGAAACATGATGCATGAAATGGTGCATCAAACAATTTAGCTAAATCATGTATCTAGAACTCAATTGTCCTTGCATGGGCCATAAGCAATCACCTAAAACATAAGACATTAAGATGGCAGCATGTCTTGAAATTGAATGCCTCATGGAGACACATAATTATATATAGACAAAACATAAGTTTCAATCCAACAATTTGGAAGGAACATGATATATATATATTTATAAATTCCCCCCTATTTTTGTCCACCCACCACCATTGCCATATTATGAATATATTTCCAAATAGAGAAAATGCTAAGTGATATATGACTAACACCACTTTTGTGATAATTGCAATACTTTGTGCCTTCTTCAAATATATGAGTAAGTAAAGTTGAATGAAAGTATATGCATATTTGCTTGCAAACAAGCAAAGGCATTAATTTACAAAGACTAAAAATATTCCATTTTCAAAATCACATATCATGGTACATCGGCCAATTCAACATTCAACTATTTTTTTAAATGTTGAAATTATCAAAAAAAAATTCAAATATATATATATATATATAAAGATTATTAAAATATGAAGGAATATTTGAAAATATATCAATTGTCAAAATGGAATCCTCAAAATTAATTAACTAGTCAATAAACATGTGTTGTAATGGCCAAGGTACTACAATAATCAATATATCTATATGGGTGCACATTTAAGAGTGATTCATTATCGATAAATCTCTCCAATTGCAAAATCATTATAAACAAATTGGTTGATAACAATGTGAAAAACCTTCTACATAAGTCACATATGATTTTAATAGGTCATTGTTAACCAAATGAACACCTTCAAAATGTCCAACCTTGCACAAAATTTTATTTTTAATGCAACAAATAACTTGATGTTGGAGTTGAATAAGCCTACAATGGGGTCACAATGTCATAATCTTTTAGAAACATTCTTGGATTGCCCCATAGAACCATATGAGAGGAACATGTTAACTTACATAATACATATATTCATAAAGTGGCACCCATTCCTATGACCCTTTTCATCTTCACTTGGCCATCTCACACTTGCTTTGCACCCATCCTTAAAAGACCCCAAAACTTGGACCCAAACCTCAAAAGTAGAGCTCCCAAAATTGACCATAGTTGTTTTTTTTAAAAGCTTGCACCTAAAGACCTTGTGCCTACCTATGGGTCTACTTATTTCAGTTACGGACTTACCTAGGCTACATATGCACCTAGCAAATGTATTTACTTACTTGCCTAACCAATTACCCAACTACTTAAGTTATCAACCTACCTACCCACTTAGGTTACGTACCTACTTAGGTTAGCAACCATTTGCCTAATGTATCTAACTATCTAGGCTATGTACCCAACTACCAAGGTTGCCAACCTAGCTACTTACTAAAACTACCTACCCATGTCCATAATGTACTTACCTACCTAACTACTTAAGCTACCAACCCACTTATTTCATCTACCTACCTACTTAGGCTATTTACTTACCTACTTATTTAGTCTATTTACTTGCCCACTTATGTACCCACCTACCTAGACTACTTAGACACCTAGGCTACCCACCTACTTAGATTATTTAACCAAGTTGGTTTGAACATAGAAGATGAAACACATGGATCGGGGACCAAATTAGTTTGATGTCAAAAAAAAATTTAGTTTGATCTTTTTTTTTATAGTTCAAAATGGCAATTGTTAATTTTGGGTCTTGCCACTAGTTTAGAGTAGTGTTATCTCTATATATGGTTCATGTCTTACATTTTGTGTAAGTGTAAAAGGCTCACCTACAACTTTGTAAATGTATAACACAAGATGTGTAACTATAAAACCATGTAAGTTGATTTATATCATGTAAAACAATGTTAAAATGTCACTTCTATTGGGGAGGGGGGTGGAGGAGTTTCTAAAAGCCTAAACTATGGTGATGCATAAGTTAAGAATGAAATTTTACCCAAGCAACAATGTGGGGCAACATGCACCCAATGTATTCACCAATGGCATTGTAGTTTGTACCTATCCTTTTGCCTAAAGTTTTGTTATTAGATTGTGTAGAGCTTAACTAAAGGGAAGCACTTTCATAATACTATATCGATAGTAAAAGCTCCCCAACTGGGTGTAGGGTTTTGAATGAACAACAGTTGTCATTGTTTTGTTGTTGTGATTGGTGGGTCTACCTAGATAGAAAAGTATTTAGATTTTTTTTTTGCATTTGAGATTCTATAAAAGAAACAATTGGGCAACAAGGTCCTTTGAAGTTTGCAATTAAGGATTAATAGGCGCCTTGTGAAATAAGTGATGAAACATCTAGTGGCAATACATGGTGAAACCATTTGGGGGTCACCAAATGGAAAATGCACACGTATACACACATGTAATCACACACATTACACTTTAGAAAAATGGAGATTTTAATGTTTTTTTGTTACACATTATAAGTGTTTTTGGTGGTTCGAATGTAATATATAAATTGGTTTGTGGAAATCTAGCCAATATGCTTTTATTATGTTATATTTGCATTCATTTCCAAGGACATATTTTGTCCAATTGAAATTCATTTTTGTACTATTTCCACTAAATTGTGATTTGAATTCAAATTTCCATGAAATCTTATATATATTGCATGATTATTGTTTTCTAGAATGTCAACATTAAATATTTTCAAATGATGATTGGATAATGTTTTGATAAACATTGAATTATAGTTTGAAATTTGTTCAAGAATTTAAACATCCAATATGAATCAACTTTATACACACATACAATATGTATTGTTTTTCAATTTATTAGTATGAAATGTTACTGCCATGTATTTTGAACCATCATTGGTTGTTGTATTGGAAGAATCCAAGTGCATGTATGTCATTCATCATTATTAACCCATAATTATCACGGATTGAAACATATGAATATGATATGTGTGTCCATTCATGCATAGGGAAATGGTCTAGTCACCAATATGGCACACTTTGTACCCACTAAGGTATATATGCAATTCAAAACCAACAACTTGCAACTTGACATTTCTCAATAAATATAAAGGAATATTGTACAAACAATGGGTTGGATTCTCATCATTTTGTACATGTTTGTGGAAATCTTTAGGGGCATTTAAGTGAGGATAATCTTAGGTGACATGTATGCATTATGTCAAGGAAAACAATGTTTTCCATGTTTTTGACACCAACATAAACATTTGATTATATGATTACCATTTTTGTGTCAATTGTCAATAACAATAAGAAATGGCATTACATGATAGACATGAATCCATGGTTAGGACAATTTGTGATAATGTTTTCATTTAATCATTTTCACTATGTAGTTGCTATCACTAACTAATGCATGAAAGGTTAATCAATAATAATCAAATGTACGTTAAAACATTTTTAAATTATAAAATGTGACATGTAGGTGTATATTTGTACTTAAAGACATTACATTGAGATTATTGAAATAAATATTCTAAATTGATACATTTCACATATGAAAATAATTTAACTAAAGAATTTAGATTTGAATTTATAGCACAAGTAAAAATATTAACGATTAATTTTTAATACATACTTTCAATGATTTTTTTATAATGATCATAAATTAATGATGTGGACATCTATGTAGCTTTGTGCATGTTAAATAAAAGTTAAACGTTCTTGTGAAAAAATGTTAAATTACATTTTATCATTGCCACAAAAATATGACAAGCAACCAAAACTTTCACAACTATTTAAAAACATATATATACAACATTTATGTTAAATATTCAAAAATAATTTTTAAATAATTTTTAAAAATAATTTAATAGTTTAATTTTTAAATGGATTATTCTAAATGTTACACCATAGATAATTATGGTGTTTTTTGCAAAACATTATGTATTGTGTTTATAATACTCTAAAAACAAGTAAATCATTTGATGTTATCGTTATTTTTGGATTCCTAATAAGTTTTCATTAAACATAAAAAGTCAAAATTTTCCCACTTGTGCAACTTTATGGTTCATGTGCTCTCCATCAGGTTATGGGTCCAAGTGCGGGACATTTGTATATGCACATTAACATGTGCATGTGTGTACACATAATACAGACATGTTACATATTTTTTAAAACATATGAATGAGACAAGGCTCTTGCAATGGATGACATTTGGCTTTGATTGTTGATGCCACATGGATTTCTTGAGAAGTTTTTTTTAATGTTGGGAATAGATTTCATGGGACAAAAAACAAGAAAAAATCTTGAAGTATAAAAATTCAGATTATAAATATAATTATGAAATTCCCTAATGCAACATGCAACTACCCAAAATGGTCAAACATGGTCCCATTAAAAATGCCTTAATGAACTAATTTTTTGCATGAAAACCAATTAAGTAAAAAAATAGTGGAAATGTCAAATTTCATTATTTAATGGATTTGGGTAGTAGAAAAAGGACAATATAGCTTGTCATGATTTGTGATATTTGGTTTAATATATACGATGTAGTTGAATCACAATGTTAAATTGTAAAACATGTTATTCAATATTGTTTGTGTTCATTATAATAACCACATAATGTGAATCATTTATTACATAATCTCTTTTCGCTAGGAAAAAAACCCCACATTTGCAATTTATTTATTTAATGCACCTTCAACTACAAATATAATTGAAAATAATAGTTATAATCACAAAATGTTTTTGCAATTAAAACATTTTTTTGCAATTGTATACTAAAAAATCAACAAATTTACAAGTCAAAAATAACATTTTAGTTGAAAGTGACAAGCACATATTAACACCATGACAATAGTCAATTTAGTTGCAAATGACATTTACCATTATAATCAAAAGTCATTTTCAACTATAACCCATTAATGAATGAACTTCATCCACATGCACTTCATGATGTCATCAAATATTGTATGCAACTAAAGTGGGTAAAAGGTTTAGCCAATAGTTTAATTACATGTGGCGCATCCACATGCATAGGCTAAGCCACCTAGACATAGGGTTAGATTAAGCCATGTGACACCTAATTAGAGGGTTAGGCTAGGCCATGTGACACGTAATCATTGGCCACCTAGGTTAGGTTAGGCTTCAAAAGCCTATGTGACCCCTAGGTTAGGCATAAACCTAGGTCACATGGCACCTAGGCTAGGTTTAGGCCTAGTTGATGCCTAGCTTCTTTCATTTTGAATTTAACCATTGACGCTGAATCTTTATAAGTTCATGCCAAATGGCGTTAATTATTTTTTATTTTTTTGTGTTTTCGGATGTTTGTAATGCACCCTTTTGTATTGTTTACAAAACTGAAAGGATGACAAAAAATATGGGATAAACCTTTGATAATGATAAACATTCCCATATCCCATACAACATTATTCATAGGTAGTTAAGTAGGTACATTAATTAGGTAAATAGGTAAATAATTAAGAGAGGTGTGCATTAACTAAGTAAGTAGATACATACATTAAAATTATGACTATGTAAGAGTTAATTATAATATAATTAATACCTAATTATGTAATTACACACTAATTAACATATCTTAAATAGGTAATGAGACAACTAATTAATAACAAAGGCTATGTATATAGGTAACCTACCCTAGGTATATACCTAGCTTATATACCTAGGCTACTTCTAAGCAACCTATACCACCTACATACCATACTTAACATACATACTTAAGCTTAGGTGTATAGGTATTTGGCTTCCATACCTAGGTTAGGTTATTTATAAACCTATAATAGACTAAACTAGGCTAAACCACCCACACACCTAAGTTAAATATATACACATAGGTAACTTAAGTATATAGGCTATATATACATGTAGCATATATGGACTTATGTATACCTAGGCTAGGTGTATAGGTAACCCAAGTCAGTTTAAAACTATATATTTGGATGCAAAGTTGTGAATGTGCACAATGTTTCATCCATCTAGGGTGGTACTTTTTCATCCATCCCTAAAATAAGATTACCAAAATAGTCAAACAAACAACTTGTGATGTAACCACATCACTTGATAGTTGGCATCACATTTCATAACATCATATTTCTAATCAATGTACTGATTAAAAGTCAATTGGAAAGTTTTTTTAATTCTAGTAATATTTTGAAGGTCACTTTCAATTGAAGGCCATTTTCAACTTTCCATTGAATTAGTAGGTGGATCAACTTACTCAGTAATCACATGGAATTTTTGAAAATATTAAAAAAACAGCTCGTTACAACATAGTTAAAAATGACATACTTAAAACTTTTTGGTTAAAAAGGTGGCAATTTTTCCTAGTGCTGGTCATTCCAAATATCAATTGGATGTGTTGTTTTTTTATTTTGAATCAATTGAACCATCTATTTCCTTTGTATTTTGATATAACAATTTTTGTTTAAAATAAATTTTATTTTATTTAAGTTTTCAAATGTTGAATACAATAGAAGTTGTTATTTCGACCAATTTTCAATACTTATATATTTATCACACTTGCAAACCTCATAATTTGGGGTTTGTGATGTTCCAAGATTTTTCTTTAAATGTTATAAAACAAAAAAAAATTTGTTAATGATAAGGATTTAAAATGATTAGGGCAACTAATATATTTGTTTATGATTGATCAACATATTATATCGATTGAATTTGGTTCTAAATCATAGTAACTTAAATATGATTTGACAATATTATCCAAGTTTGGTTTATTTTATATTTGAAAACCTTTTAACACTCTACCATTGTTTCCTTTTCAAATTCACACCCAACCTAAACTAATGACATCTTGTATGCAGGCTTTCACAACTTTAAAAAAGTGTTTGAAATATTAGTTTAAAAAGGCCTAAATTTATGAAGCAACTACCATTGAGTTGTTTGTTGATACAAAAAACTTTGAAAAACTATCAAAGTTGACCATAAAACAATGTTAGAAAATTAAGTTCTTTCGAATTTTATTTTTAAATA